>Ga0182024_10006121_pt1 | contig 26550 bp, 20 predicted proteins | sample P32metaG_FD_120480 | JGI IMG/M metagenome (GOLD analysis project Ga0182024, IMG submission 120480) | Permafrost microbial communities from Stordalen Mire, Sweden - P3-2 metaG (Illumina Assembly) | ecosystem: Environmental > Terrestrial > Soil > Wetlands > Permafrost | place: Sweden: Stordalen... | reverse complement strand
CGGCAACTTGGTAGAAAGATTGCAATTGCATACCAACGGCATTATCCGAGATGACAACGGCAACTTGGTAGAAAAATTGCCATTGCGCGCGAACAACCCAGGAAAACCCGCGGATAGGCTCCCGACGATTGTTGAGAAAGAAAATTTCCCAAAAATCACGAAAAATTCGAGGCAAACGTCAAGCGCCGCAGTCCCGACCGAAGGCGCCGAGACAACGAATTTCCCAGGAATGTCGCAGCGAAACTCAACGTCCGCAGATGAGGACGTAAGGCCCGAGCCGACCGACAAAAACCTCGAGCGCATAAGGCCAAGCCCAACGCTCACCGAAACGGTAAAACGATCGCGCAAAGTCCGCAAATACGTAACTACTGATGCCGAGGCTGCCGAATTTGTGAAAGAATTGAATAAGGAAGTGCCTGCGGATGTAGAGGAGGCGTATCGGTATAGGGCCCTCCGAACGGCGGCAGTCGAACTGGCGGTTCGCGCTGGGATGAAGCGAGCGGGCCCGGAAAAACAAAAAACATCCCCGGGAACCCCGCGCTCGAGTTCGATCAGCCCGTCTGGGAGTATTGACGGCATTTCGCATTCTTCAAAATCCTCGACGGATTCCCAATCAAGGAATCATTGAACGCTACCGTCGGATATCCGCGTCGCGAAGCGCCGAATGCCCGGGTTCTCCAGGACAATACGCTTCTGAAACATCAGCGTGCGCGGATGAGGGTTGAGCAGAACGCAGCGAACCTTCAGAAAGCGCGTGAAAAGACAGCCCTTCGTCATGGTCCCGGAGCGCTGCTTGATCGGGAACGAGTGCGTGGTACAAAGCCTTCTGGATCCCGAACGGAGCATGTTCCGCAACGGCAGGCGGCGCCGGCGGCGCAAGGGCCGTTTCCTGAGTTCGACGAGCCGTGGCAGCTGCCAGGCCCTGAGATACTAGGCGGTCAGCATTGTTATGATGACCTCTCGACGATCGCCAAGTAGCTAGCGTACCGGCTCGCCGTGATCGTCCCCGCTTGCACGGCGGCGCGTATCGCGCAATCTGGTTCTCTACGATGCGCGCAGTCGCGAAAGCGACAGCCGCTTGTCCGTTCGCGGAACTCAAGGAAGCCGTCGGCCACCTCCGCCGACGCTTGATCGCGCAGCTCGAATTCTCCCACCCCCGGACTATCGATTAAAAAGCCCTCGTCGAAACGCAGCAGGCGCGCGCTGGTCGTGGTTTGTCGGCCTTGGCCGCCTTTGGACACCGCGCCGATCGTGCTCTGCCCTCCAAGCGCGCGGAAGAGCGAACTTTTTCCAACCCCCGATTGCCCGATGAGCAACGTGCGCCGTATGCTCAGAATGCGTTTGACCTCGTCGACTCCTTCGCCGATTTTGGGATTGAGTTCCAACGTCGCGTAGCCGAGCGCGCGATAGAGCGCGAGAATACGCGCGCGATTCTCGTCGGAAGCGAGATCTGGCTTGGTAAGAAGTATGAATGCGGAGATGCCGTGCATCTCCGCGAAAGCGGTTAATTCGTCGATCATAGCTAAGTGCGGCGGCGGTCGATCGAAGGAGGCGGTGATCGCGATCGCGTCGATGTTCGCCGCCATAGTCTTCGTTCTGCCGCCCGCCGCCGTGCGCTCCAGAGCGAATGTGCGCGGTTCGCGCGCATCCACGATCGCGCGCTCGTCGTCGAGATCCCGGGCGAGTACCATATCGCCGGGAGCAAGAGAGATGCGTTCCTCGCGTTTGCGCAGGGACGCCGGGCGCAAACGATACTCGTCTTCAAAGGCAATCCAAGCGGCGTTGCGCCCGACGCTCACGACGCGGGCGCGGCGAGCGGGGCGCTCGTGCGAATCACGCATGAGTGTCCTCTGGTCTCGTGTAATGTCGGCACAGCCCCCGGGAGGCGGGCGCAATGGTTCGATCAGTCAGCGTTCGCATCGAAGGCATATTTGAGGAGCGGCAGCGAGAAGCTGCGTCGCGTGCGGTCACTTCCCTCGGAGGACGCGCGGTTTCCTGGCATCCATGTTCGGAACTTCATCGTACGTACGCGCAATTCGCTCTCCCCGAAGGGTACGATGCGCCCATTCTGGCGCGTGCCTGCGGAGCGCAACGGATTGACGATCCCGCGCTTGTCGTGTTGGAGGTTATCCCAAATGATCCGCGGCGCGCGGAAGCGCTCGCGCGCGCATTGGGCGGGGAGGGTAGGCCCGCCGGAATTGTCGACGCCGTTCGTACGCATCAGGGGGTTCTTATTGAACTCGATGCCGTGCGCACGCCGCTAAGTCTTGTGATCGACCTTGTTGATACGGAGCTGGAGCCGGCGCCGGGCCGTCGGATCGTGCCGCTTCTGCCGCTTGACGATGCGGCGTTGACCGCGGCGGCGCGCGATCTCCTAGGCGATCCGGCGATCGACGTTTCTCGCCTTATTGAAACGTATACGGAGCAGTGATGCATTTCGCGGCGTTCGCCGTCACCCTTGCCGACATTTTGGATATCGTTGCGACTGCGGTATTGTTTTACTATGTCTTGTTGCTGATTCGCGGTACGCGCGGCGTGCGGATCGGCATGGGCGTAGCGGTTTTACTGCTGCTTTTGTTGGGAGCGGACCAGTTGCATCTGGTGTTGCTTACGGCGTTATTACAATTTATTTTGTTAGGCACGGCGGTCACATTGCCGATCGTCTTTCAACCGGAACTGCGCCGCGTGCTCGAACAGCTCGGGCGCGGGGCTGGTTTCACGCGCGCGCAAACCGGAGAAGCGGAGAGCGTAGCCGCTTTGGCGACGCTAGCCAAAGCGGCTATCGTGCTTTCGCGCGATCGCATCGGCGCGCTTATCGCTATCGAACGCTCCACGGGTTTGCGCGATCTCGTTGAGAGCGGAACGCGTTTGGATGCAAGACTTTCGCTGGAATTGTTGTTGACGATTTTCTCGGAGCATTCAGCGCTGCACGACGGGGCCGTGATCATGAGAGAGGGCTGCGTCGAGGCCGCGGGCTGCTTTCTGCCGTTGTCCGAAAACGTTCGTACGGATGCGCATGTCGGAACGCGTCATCGCGCGGCGATCGGGCTCTCCGAGCAAAGCGATGCGGTGGTGTTGGTTGTTTCAGAGCAATCCGGCGGCATCTCCGTGGCGCGCGAGGGGCGTCTTTCACGGGAAATTGACGATGAGGATCGTTTGCGTCGCGTGTTAGCGGCTTGTTGCCGCACCGCGGGGCCGGCGCGCCGTTCCGACGCAGGCGGACGCAGGACGACGTTGCGACAAGCGCTCTCGGGCATCGGCCTCAAGGCGCTTTCCTTGTCGCTGGCTTTCGCGGCGTGGGCATACGTGCGTTTCGCGGGCAATTCGATGATTGCCGCGTTCGTCGATCGGCATGTACGTTTGTTGACGACGTGCGTGAAATAAGAGAAGAGGGAAATACTTTGGGTCGTCTTTTTGGTACCGACGGCGTGCGCGGCGTCGCGAATATCGATCTCACGCCGGAGCTGGCGTTTGCCGTGGGGCGCGCCGCCGCGGCGTCGCCGGCGTTTGAGGTCGGTTCGGCGCGTCCGATCGCGTTGGGGCGCGACACGCGCGTTTCCGGCACGATGCTGGAAGCAGCCGTCATAGCCGGGATTACCTCCGTCGGCAAAGACGTCGTCGTCCTGGGCGTCGCGCCGACGCCGGCAACGGCGTTTATCACGCGCGCGGAGGAGGCGGCCGGCGGCGTGATGATCACCGCTTCGCACAATCCGATCGAAGATAACGGAATAAAACTGTTCGGCCCCGACGGCTTTAAACTGTCCGACGCACAAGAAGACGAGATTGAAGCTCGCATGGGGGCTAGGGATCTTCCGCGTCCGACGCACGGCGGCATCGGACGCGCCTATGCGCGGCCGGAGTTGCTCGAACGGTACATTGCGGCGGCGGTTGCGACGGGCGGTGATTTAGGCGCCTTAACGATCGTCGTCGATCCGGCTTTCGGCGCGGCGTATCGCATAGGTCCCGACGTGTTCGAGCGTTTGGGAGCGACGGTCGTTCGCATGCACTGCCAAGACGACGGGACGCGCATTAACGTCGCGAGCGGCGCGACCGACATGCGCGCATTGCGCGAGCGCGTGCGCGTCGCGGCGCAGGAAGCTCCGCAAGCGCATGTCGTGGGCGTTGCCTTCGACGGCGACGCGGATCGCGCGCTTTTTGTCGATGAGGAAGGGTCGACGGTGAGCGGGGATCATGTGATGTTGATTTTAGCCGGCGATCGGAAAAGGCGGGGAACTCTGCCGGGCAACGCGTTGGTGGGAACGGTTATGAGCAATATCGGCTTGGAGCGGGCGCTCGCGACGCAAGGAATTGCGTTGTTGCGCGCATCCGTCGGCGATCGTTATGTCTTGGAAATGATGCGCGACGGGGGCTATGCGCTGGGCGGCGAGCAATCCGGGCATATTATCGACTTCGCTTGCAACACGACGGGCGACGGGATCATGACGGCCGTCGCGCTTTTTTCGATTATCGCGCGAGAGAAGACGACGTTGGCGCAGGCGGCGTCGCTCTTGCGCGTCGCGCCGCAGATTTTGGTGAACGTGCGCGTCGGCGATAAGGATACGGCGGAGCGCAACGAGCAGGTGCGTCGAGCCGTGGCGCTCGCGCAAGAGACTTTGGCGCAGCGCGGTCGCGTGTTGGTGCGGCCGTCGGGAACCGAACCGCTGATGCGGGTGATGATGGAGGGCGATGATCAGAGCGAGATCGAGCGTCTCGCACATGAGGTAGCGCGAGTTATCGCGCAGGCGAGCCCCCCCATAATGGGGAATTTAGGAATTGGGGAAGTGAAAGGGTAGGACCTCATCTCTCTCGCGGCAATAGGAACATCTTGCAATCACTGAGTCCGAGCGCGGCTCGGAGCGGGGGACTTTCTCGGTGGGGTGAATGCGCCGGTCGGCGCTAGGGCGATCTTTCCGCCCGAATCCGTCAACTAACCCCGTAAGTGTCGAAAGAGAGGTTTCTTTGATTCGTTCATACGGAGCAGCCGTTGCGGTTTTTGCTCTGCTTGGATCGTTGATGGCCGGCGTGGCCGAGGCAAGCGTGGAGCTGGCCGCGGATCGCGCCGAGAGCGCGACGATTTCACCCGCGTACGCGAGTCCGGCCTTTGTCGCGGCGCTTGAGTCCGGGGCGCGTGCGCAAAAAGATGCGGATGCGGTTTCCTTAGGGCCGGTCGTCTGGTCCCCGATCTTCTCGGTGTTTCCCGAAGAGACGCGGATGTGGGGGGCTGATAGCCCCGTTGTTCTTCATCGGCATAAAAGGCATCGCGTCGCCTCCGGCGCCGAGGCGATCGCCGCAAGCCTCACGCATAGCGCGATGCGCTTCATCGGTACGCCGTTTGTTTTCGGGGGTACCTCGATATACGGTTTTGATTGCTCGGGGTACGTACAGCACGTTTTTGGGATGCTCGGCATGCATGTTCCGCGCACGGCCGACGCGCAGTATTATGCCGCACGCCGGATACGCGGACGGATGACGAGCGGAGATCTTGTGTTCTTCCAGACGTATGCTCCCGGCGTGTCGCATGTGGGCATCTATCTAGGGGGAGGGAAGTTCATCCATGCGTCTTCGCACGGCGTGAGGGTAAGTCGCTTGAGCGAACATTATTGGAGTTCGCGTTATCTCGGCGCGAAGCGCGTGATCGCGAAAAACTAGAGCGCCCGGTGCGCCGCACGGTCATACGAAAAGCCGCAGGCTAGGAATCGCCGGCCTGCGGCTTTTCGTACGGCGCTACGGCTAAAAGCGCTGTATGCTACGGCTTGATCGCAACCGCCAAGACTTCAGAATTCACTTGCGCCTCAAAGCGCTTGAAGTTTTCGGCGAAGAGCCTCGCCACCTTTTGCGCTTGCGCGTCATAAGCCGATTTGTCCGTCCATGCGTCGCGCGGATTGAGAACGTCCGAAGGAATGTCGGGAACCGCTTGCGGTATCTGTAAGCCGAAGCACGGGTCCGTATCGCATTGAACGTTCGCGAGGCGTCCGTCGATTGCGGCGTTCACCATCGCGCGCGTGTAAGCGATCTTCATCCGGTTGCCCACGCCGTATGGGCCGCCCGTCCAGCCGGTGTTTACCAGCCAACATACGACGTTATGTTTCTCGATTCGCTCGCCTAAGAGTTTGGCATACACCGTGGGGTGATGCACCATGAACGGAGCTCCAAAACAGGCGGAGAATGTGGCGGACGGTTCCGTGACGCCGCGCTCGGTTCCGGCGACTTTGGCCGTGTAGCCGGAGAGGAAGTGGTACATCGCCTGGGCATTGGTAAGACGCGAGATCGGCGGCAACACGCCGAACGCATCGGCGGTAAGCATAATGATCGTCTTCGGATGACCGGCCCGCGAGCCGGGAACGGTATTTGGAATATACTCGATCGGATACGCCGCGCGCGTATTCTCCGTTTTTTCTTGCGAGTCCAGGTCCAGCGCGCGCGTCTTTGGATTGAAGGCCACGTTTTCCAATACGGTGCCGAAGCGATGCGTGGCCGCCCAGATTTCCGGTTCCGCATTTTGCGAAAGGTTGATGGCCTTCGCATAGCAGCCGCCTTCGAAATTGAAGACGCCGTCGGCAGACCAACCGTGTTCGTCGTCTCCGATCAGCGGGCGTTGGGCATCGGCTGAAAGCGTGGTTTTGCCGGTGCCGGATAGGCCGAAGAAGATTGCGGTATCGCCCTTGGGGCCCACGTTCGCCGAGCAGTGCATCGGTAACGTATCCCGCAGGGGCATGAGGTAGTTCATAATAGTGAAGACGGATTTCTTGATCTCTCCGGCGTAGCGCGTCCCCCCGATGAGGATGATGCGCCGCGCGAAGTTTACCAGCACGAAGGCGGATGAACGCGTCTTATCGCGCATCGGATCGGCATTGAACTGCGCCGCGTCGATGATCGTGAACTCCGGGGCGAACTTCTCGGACGTCGGCTCCGGCGCGATGAAGAGATGGCGAGAGAAGAGACTGTGCCATGCGAATTCCGTAACTACGCGAATCGGTAAGCGGTAACGCGGGTCGGCGCCCACATAGGCGTCCAGCGAGTATGTCTCGCGTTCGCTGAGATAGGCGCTGACGCGATTGTACAACGCGTCGAAGGCTTCCGATTCGAAGGGCTTGTTGGTCTCTCCCCAGTCGATATATCGCTCGCTTCCGGGCTCGCGAACGAAGAACTTGTCTTTGGGCGATCGCCCGGTATGTTCGCCGGTGTCGGCGATGAATTGCCCATGGGCGCCGAGTACGCCCTCGCCGTGCGCGAGCGCATGTTCGTAGAGCTGTGGGACGGACAGATTGCGGCGCGCAAGGTCGCCGCGCTGGTCGACGGCGTCTTCGCGCAGGTTGTCGTGCGGACGATGGAGTGTCAGAATGGCTGTGGTAACCTCCGCGAGAGACGACGAGATCAGGATGGGTTCTGATGGGTTCTGTGGATGTGAAGGCACGCCTGCAAGAAAATCTCTAAATCGTGTCCGAGTTTTGGAGGGAGTTTGTCTTACGTGGTATGACGACTCTCCAGAGAGTCGGCGCAGGTAGGGCGCGCTTGTATTGCCGCTCTTTACTACTGCCGATCTATTAGGAGCTCTCGGGTTCCTCGTAGGAGGTGCTTGCTCTTGGAGAGGCCGGCGATTGCGGTTGCGACGGCCGGAACGCCGTCCTCCGTCTCGCCGAAAGGATTTACCACAAAAAGTTTGCGCATGGTGAGGATGACGCTGCTCGTGATGTCGCCGGCAGTAAGGTGGCAGAGCGCCTGGTCGCGATGCATGGCGGGGAGTTTGCGCGATTCTTGCTGATCCGAGGCGCGTCGGGAAGCGCGATCAATGGCCGACAGCGTCGCTTGATCATCGGTTTTAAAGAAGATCTTCTGCGTGAAATTTTGGAGGGCTGCATCAACATAGTGTCTGGGAAGAACTGAGTAGAGCGAGGAAACGCCCTGTGAGGTAGCTAAAACCATGCACCCGGCCGAACGTACGATGCCCAGCGACATCACGTCGGTCTCGGAGATACACAATTGGTATTCGTCCACGGCGAAGAGAACCGGGCGAGTTTGGTTAACGTGCGGATTGGTACGCCGGTTTTCCACCGCCGTAAAAAAGCGCCGTTTTGCCAACGTGTAAATGGCTTGCGCCGCGCGCTCGTAATGCGAACGCGGCACGTTTATGATGATGATCTTCCCGTTGAAAATCTCTTCGATATTGATAAGGTTGTGTTTTCGCGCGAATGTTTTAGCGAGCTGCACGTCCAGCAACGGCTCAAGTAATTGCGATACGGAGAAGAGTACTTCTTGGCGGGTTTGTTCGCTGAAGTTGCGATAGCGTTTTTCTTCGTAATCCACGGCTTCGCGAATGGCTAACGCTTCGTCGCTCGCGTGATGCATGTGGCGCGCGCGCTCCTGCACGAAAATGCGGATTTGCGCGTTGAATTGCTCGTCGAAAACGTAATTGGCGAGATGCGAAAACGTGTAGTATTGCTCGCTGGCTGATTTGAGCATTTGAAGCGCGTACTTCATACGCATGGCGGCAGCGTCGATGTACGGCTTGACGTCGTCGGGAACGCGGCCGAAGATGTCGCGGAAATACATGGCGTCGACGTCGGGGCTGCCGGTTAGCAAATCCAAGCCGACCTCCCCGCCGGGTTGAATAACGATGAAGTCGCGTCCGGTGCGGCGGGCGATTTCCGAGGCCTCGATTACGGATTCAGCTTTGGCCGCGAGGATCAGCGCGCCGACCTCAAAGACCGACAGCATGTCCTCAAGCATCGGATTGAAGGCGCGGGTCGTTTTGCCGGACCCGGAGTTGCCGAAGACGATCGTGTGGCGGGCTAAGTCCTCAAGGGTAAGATCAATATGGGGGTCGCCCAACCCAAGGGTGAGCGTCCTTTCATTGTGAGGCAATGGGCCGTCGATCCGGAGGCTCACCCCAAGATCATCGTCACAAAACGCTTTTTCGCGTACCCCCTAGAGTGCCTTTCCGGAAGTCAGGAGCGTTTCAGCGGCGCACCGAAGTGTACAATAGTACATGAGGGGCACCGCTGGAATGCTCCTGGCTTTCGGTCGCCTCCCGCCCATCCATGGGCTCCGGCGACACTAACGCATCCTGCGTGTCGGAAAGGTGCTCTACGCGACGTGCATTGGGGCTAGATCGTGCGCCTGCAGCACCTGTCCCGGGGACACCACATGGCGTTTGAGGCCTAATTGCGCCGGATTCACGCCCAGCGCCAATGCGACGAGTTGCGGCAAGTGGAAGGTGGGGAGGTCGGTGCGACCCCAGCGGGCTGCGCTGTCGGCTTGGTAGCCGTCGAGGGCAAGGTGACAGAGGGGGCAGGGCGTGAGGACCGCTTCGGCTCCGTTGTCCTTGGCCATGCGCATGTTTTGGCCGACCATATTCGCCGCGATCCCGTCCTTTTCAAGCTGGACGTGGAAGCCGCAGCAACGGGTTTTGCCTGCGTAGTCGATAGGCTCGCCGCCCAGGGCGGTGATGAGATCCTCGAGGGAATGCGGGTTGCGGGAGGATTCCCATCCGTTCACGCTTTCCGGACGAATGATGTGGCATCCGTAAAACGGAGCGACTTTCAAACCGTTGAGCGGGTTGACGACCATCGATTTGAGGCGGTCTAGTCCGATATCGTCTATCAGGAGCCACAAAAGGTGGCGCACGACGACGTTTCCTTTGTAGTTTGCGCCGAACTTGCCGAGAACGGCGTTTGCCTGCGCCATGTGCGCTTCATCTTCAAGCAACTCTTTGTTGGCGGCGCGCATGTGCCCGGTGCAGGTGGAGCAGATGGTGATCACGTCGTCCAAATCGAGCGCTTCGGCTTGCGCGTACGTGCGCGCGTTGAGCACGCGCGCAACGTCGCGATTGATGTCGTTGAGCACGGACGCGCCGCAACACGAGGCGGCCGTGAGTTCGACCAGTTCGATACCGAGCTTGTCGGCTAAGAGCATCGTCGAACTGAAGAGTTCCGTACAGGATTCTTTGGCGACGCAGCCGGGGAAGAAGCCGTAGCGTTTGCTCGCGGCCGACTTGGAACGTCGTTTGCCTGCGGGCGGGGCGAGAGTTGCGGTCATGATTTAGGCTCCTACCGGAACGTTGAGGGTCTCGAAGACGGTGCGAATCTCTTCAACTTTGGGAACGGGTTTAAGGAACAACGGCGGAATCTTGCCGCGGCTTGCCAAGCGCAAACCGAACGGAATAATCTTGATGAGGCCCTTGATGTTGAAGCGGCCCACGGTTCCCACGATGACTTCCTGCTCGTGCAGCATGCCGGTCTGCTTGATTGTTTTGGCGACGACCAGCGCATGGCGCGGGCCTGCGCCGCCGTGACCTTCTTCAATGGAAGCGCGCTTGGTATCGATGATGCGATCGTGCGGATCGACGTGTTTAGGACAGTACGAGCACGCGTAGCAGTGCGCGCAGAGCCACAGGTAATCGTCGGCGATTTGCGCGGTGCGCTCCTTGCGTTTATTGTCGCGGACGTCTTCGATGAAGCGATACGCGTACGAAATAGCGGCGGGGCCGGAGAAGGCCGGGTCGACGCTGACGACCGGGCAGAGCGCGTAGCAGGTCGCGCACATCACGCAATTGGCGACGGCGACGAGCTTCTTCATATCCTCCGGGCTTACCCGGCGCTCGCGCTCATGCTCTTCGTCGCGATCCGCAGTTTGGAGATACGGTTTGAGGCGGGAGTACTTATCCCAGAACGGATCCATGTGTACGACGAGGTCGCGCATCGGTTCGAAGTTGGGCATCGGGTCGATTTTGACCGAACCGTCGTCGCGCAGCACCGCGGAGAGCGGCGTCTTACATGCCAGCCCCGTGATGCCGTTCATGTTCATGGAACAGGAACCGCAGATCGCCGAGCGACAGGAGCGGCGGAACGATATTGAACCGTCGACTTCCGCTTTCGCGTATTCCAGCGCATCTAGAACCGTCGAGGTTTCCGGAAAGTCGATCGCGACGCGGTCGCGATGCGGTTCTTTGCTTACCGCCTCGTCATAGCGGAAGATATCCAGCGTTATATTTGCCATATCAGTACGTCCTTACCGTTGGTTCCCACTTAGTCGTCACGACTTTACGCGTGTAATCAGGCTGCGGATCCTTCGTCGCGCCTTGATAGCGCATCAGGGAGTGAACCATCCATTTCTCATCGTTGCGATCCGGGAAGTCCGTGCGCGCTTGCGCTCCGCGCGACTCCGTGCGATTGAGGGCGCCGAGCATGATCGCTTGCCCGACGTCGACGAGAAATTCCGTTTCAAGCAAGTTGACTAAATCGGTGTTGAAGGTCTTGGACTTATCCTGCACCGTCATGCTCGCGGCGGCCTCGCGCACTTTGCGCAACGCGCTCATGCCCGCCGAGAGATCCTTCTCGTTGCGGAAGATGAAGGCGTGGTCGCTCATCGCTTCGTTGAGCGCCTTGCGAACGTGCGCGTGGCGCTCGCCCTTGGCGCGGGCGAGGATGCCGCCGATTCGGTCTTTCTCGTTTTTCAGCGTGCGTTCGGAAGGCCGCGCGGCGCCGGAGGACTTGATATAGTTCACCGCATGGCGCGCCGAGCGCGCGCCGAAGACGATCGTGTCGAGCAATGAGTTCCCGCCCAATCGGTTGGCGCCGTGAACGCTGATGCAGGCGACTTCTCCCGCCGCGTATACGCCCGGTATGCGGGTCGCGCCGAACTTATTCGTTTCGATGCCGCCCATCGCGTAGTGCATGCCGGGGAGAATCGGAATCGGCGTATCGATGGCGTCTTTGCCTGTGGCATCCAACGCGAGCTCGCGGATTTGGGGGAGACGCTCGAGGATTTTCTCGCGGCCGAGGTGACGCAGATCAAGCAGGACGCAGCCGTCGACGCCGCGGCCTTCGCCGATTTCCGTCCATTCCGCGCGGCTGACGACGTCGCGCGAGGCCAGTTCGCCCTTGTTCGGGGCGTATTTAAACATGAAGCGCTCGCCCGCGCTATTCAAGAGGTAAGCGCCCTCGCCGCGCGCTGCTTCGGAGAGGAGCACGCCGTTTTCTTTTAGCGAGGTGGGATGGAATTGCACGAACTCCATGTCCATGAGCGGGATTCCCGCGCGATAAGCGATCGACATGCCGTCGCCGGTCGAGGCGTAGCCGTTGGTCGTTTTACGGTACACGCGCCCAAGGCCGCCCGTGGCGAATATCGTCGCCTTGGCGGAGATCAACTCCAGGTCGCCCGTACGAATGTTCAATGCTACGACGCCCGCGCCGACGCCGTCTTCTACGCAAAGGGCGGTAGCGAAGTACTCTTCGTAGACTTTGATTTTAAAGCGTTCGAGCTGCTCCCACAGCGTATGTAAAATGACCAAGCCCGTGACGTCGGCCGAGTAGCAGGTGCGCGGGGAGCCGGCGCCGCCGAAGGGGCGTTGCGCGATGCGTCCGTCCGGGAGGCGGGAAAAGATACAACCGCGGTGTTCTAGCCAAACGATCTGACGCGGAGCGTCTTCGGCCATGGCTTCGATGGCGTCTTGATCGCCAAGATAATCCGAACCTTTCACGCAATCGAATGCGTGATTTTCCGGGGAATCTTCTTCGCGATTGCCTAGAGCGGCGTTAATGCCGCCCTGCGCCGCCCCCGAGTGGCTGCGTACGGGATGCATCTTCGAGACGACTGCGACGTCCGGAACTCTCCCTTCCGCTATAAGTCGTTCGGCGGCTTCCACTGCCGCGCGCATACCGGCGAGGCCGCCGCCGATAACGATGACGTCGTGCTTAATCAAGCTTGTGCTACTCCTGCCGAAAGAAACTCTCTTCTACTATACGAGGCGGGGCAAGCGTATTACATGACGTTGGTAGCACGGATGTTCGCGTTATTTCGATATGCGAGGAAAAGAATGTAGGTTTCAAAGCGATATAAGTCGCGGTTTCATTGAGGGGGAAGGTTAGCGCCGTTTTTTGAAGATGCGACGGTTTGTTAATTTCTTCACCAACGGATGCTCGCACATCTCATGATTCTTTCGTGCATTTGCACGTGCATAGCGAATATTCTCTCCTGGACGGAGCGTGTCGCGTTGATTCGCTTTGTCGGCGCTGCGCGGATGAGGGAGAACCCGGTATCGCATTGACCGATCACGGCGTGATGTTCGGGGCCGTCGAGTTTTACGATTCCGCCAAGAAGTTCGGTTTGACGCCGATCGTGGGGTGCGAGGCGTATATCGCGCCGCGCGGTCGGAAAGACCGTACCGTTCGCGACGAAGCGCATATCACGTTGCTGGCGGCGAGCGACGAAGGCTACAAAAATCTCACGACGCTCATTTCCAAGGGCTTCCTCGAGGGCTACTACTACAAACCTCGCATCGACATGGAGTTGCTGGAAAAGCATAATGCGGGGCTCATCGTGTTGTCCGGATGCATGTCCGGTTTGTGCGCGCAGCCTTTGCTTAAGAACGACTACGAAGGCGCCAAGAAGGCCGCGACGCATTTTTCCCAGATTTTTGGGGATCGTCTCTACATTGAGATCATGCGCCACGGCATTCCAGAGCAGGACGTGGTGAACGCCGGTCTCATTAAGCTCGCTCGCGAGATGAATCTGCCGCTCGTCGCGACCAACGATTCGCATTATCTCGTGCGCGAAGATGCGCCGGCGCACGACGTGTTGTTGTGCATCGGTACCGGCAAAACGGTGCAAGATACCTCGCGCTTGAAGTTCTACTCCGATCAGTTCTACGTGAAATCCGCGCAAGAAATGCGCGAGCTGTTCGCCGACGTTCCCGACGCGTGCGACAATACGTTGGAGATCGTCAAGCGGATCGACCTCAAGATTCCTGAAAAAATCTTTTACTTGCCCGACTACCCGGTTCCGAAAACGCTTGAGGAAGACGTTGCGAAGGTTCTAAAGATTCCCGGCGAAACGTCGGCGGACGACTATCTGCGTTTGGTGTGCGAGCAGGGATTGCTGAGTCGGTACGGGCAGGAGCGCGTGCGCGAGGATGCGGCGTTGCGCGAGCGCTTGGAGTACGAACTTTCCGTAATCATCAAAATGGGATTTTCCTCGTACTTCCTCATCGTATGGGACTTCATTAAATACGCGCGCGATTGCGACATTCCGGTCGGCCCGGGCCGCGGTTCGGCCGTCGGCTCTTTAGCTTCGTATTGCCTGAAAATCACCGATCTTGACCCGATCAAATTCAACTTGCTCTTCGAGCGTTTTCTCAATCCTGAACGCATCTCCATGCCGGATATCGATACGGATTTCTGTGTTGAGCGGCGCGATGAAGTCATCAAATACGTTTCTCGAAAATACGGCAGCGAGCGCGTAGCGCAGATCGTTACGTTCGGGACGATGGCTGCACGCGCGGCGGTGCGCGATGCGGGACGCGCGTTGGCTGTACCCTTGGTTGACGTGGATCGCCTCGCTAAGCTCATTCCGTCTGGTCCCGGCGGCCTTACCATCGCGCAGGCGTTGGAGCAAATACCGGAGATCAAGGGCATCTACGACGGCAGCCCGATCATGCGCAGGCTTATCGATACGGCGAAATCCATCGAAGGCTTGGCGCGTCATGCGTCGACCCATGCCGCGGGCGTGGTGATTTCCAAGAACCCGTTGACCGATCACGTGCCCCTCACGCGCATCGGCGACGGCGATATCAACACCCAGTATGAGATGAATAACGTCGAGCGCGTAGGTTTGCTCAAGATGGATTTCTTGGGGCTGCGTAATCTCACGGTAATGAAGGTTGCGGGCGATGAGATTCGCCGCACCGTCGCGCCGGATTTCGATTTAGCGTTGATTCCCGACGACGACGCGAAGACGTTTGAGATGCTCGGGCGCGGCGAAACGCTGGGCGTGTTTCAGCTTGAATCCGACGGCATGCGGCGGGTATGCACGGAGCTGCGGCCTACGGATCTCGCCGACATCATAGCGCTCGTCGCGTTGTATCGTCCCGGCCCGATGGAGCTTATTCCGCAATTCATCGCCGCTAAGCACGGCCGCGTCGTCCCGACGTATATTCATCCCAAGCTTGAACCAATTTTGCGTGAGACGTACGGTATTCCGGTGTATCAAGAGCACGTGATGCAGATTGCTCGCGACATCGCCGGTTTCTCGATGGGCCAAGCCGACGAGCTGCGCAAGGTGATGGGCAAGAAGCTCAAAGACAAGATGCCCGTCTATAGGCAAAAGTTCATCGACGGCGCGCAAGAGCAGGGCATTGAGGGCGAACTCGCCGCGAAAATCTTCGAGTTCGTCGAACCGTTCGCGGGTTACGGCTTCAATAAATCGCACGCGGCGGCGTACGGCTGGATATCGTATCAAACGGCGTACCTCAAGGCGAATTATCCGTTACAGTATTTCGCCGCGTTGATGACCTCCGTGAAAGATAAGACCGACAAACTCGTTGAGTATATCGACGAGGCCAAGAAACTCGGGGTAGCGGTGTTGCCTCCCGATCTCAACGAGTCGCTCGTGCATTTCGCGGTGAGCGGCGCGCAGATTCGCTTCGGCTTGGCGGCGATCAAAGGCGCGGGCGAGGCGGCCGTGCAGAGCATTCTCACGACGCGCGAACGCGACGGTCGGTTCACGGATATCTTCGACGTCGCGCGGCGCGTGGACGCGCGCCAGGTCAACCGCAAAGTGTTCGAGGCGTTTATTAAGTGCGGGGCGCTCGATTCGCTGGGCGCCAATCGCGCGCAGCTGCTCGACGGTTTGGATAGCGCCTTGGATGCGGCTTCGCGGGCGGCGCGCGATCGGGAATCCGGGCAAGTTTCATTATTCGGCGATATGGGGGCCGCGCCGCAAGCCTCGCCGTGTTTGAAGCCGTTGCCCGCGCCGCCGGCGTTGGAGCAACTCGGCTGGGAAAAGGAGACGCTGGGTATCTTTGTTTCGGGGCATCCGCTTTCCGACATCGCCGACGCTCTTGCGCGCACCGGAGCGGTTCCGGTGAAAAATGTCGCTTCGCAGGAAGACGGCGCGGCGGTTACGATCGCCGGCATGCTCGTCGCGGTGCGGCGCACGATAACCAAGGCGCAAGCGCAGATGCTCATCGCAACGTTGGAAGACATGAGCGGCAGCATCGAGGTTATCGTGTTTCCCAAGAGTTACGCGATCTTACAGGCTTCGTTCGTGCAGGATGCGATCGTGACGGTCAAAGGGCGCGTGAACGTGCGCGAGCGGCGCGGGGCTTCGGGCGGCGAGGATCAGGCTCTTGAAGTCTCGGTGTCGGCGGCGGAGGTTCGGCCGTTCGAACGACGCTCGGTACCGATCGTGCCCAAGGGGTGGCATGTGACGGTACGCGACCGCAAGCAAGTGGACGCCTTGGCGCGTTTGCTCAACGAGTCGCCCGGCGAGGTCCCGATCGTGTTGCATGTGAATGAACGCTCCCAGCGGATGCCGGCGGGGATTTCGAACAGCGTGTACGTGAAGAGCGAGCTTGAGGCGGTTTTTGGGAAAGCGGCCGTTTGGGAAGGGCCTGCGGCGTGAGGAGCACTTTCGGCTTGGAACTCTGCCGTTGCCCGCGGCGCGGGGAGCCGACATTCCCCGCCGGGGACGCCCGCGATTTTCCATCCATGGAAAATCGCTACTCCGCGACTTTTCGCTCCCGCCCTTCCAGGGCTCCGCGAAAAGCTCGAGGCCCCGTCGGTGAACGTCGGCTCCCCGCGCCGCTGCCTGGGGAATTTACTATGGAAAGTTTGGAGCGCTGCGTGTGATCAAGAGTTTGAAACTGACGAACTTTTTGAGCTTTGGGCCATTGGCACAACCAATACCATTGGAGAAGCTTAATATAATCATTGGGGTTAATGGTTCAGGGAAATCCAATGTATTGGAAGCGGTCAATCTTCTTAAGAATGCTCCCGAACAAATTGCGAAACCGATCCGAGAAAGCGGCGGCGTGGTTGATTGGATATGGAAAGGAGAAGATAATGCAATCGCCGGAGTAGAAGTGGAGTTTTACTTTCTAAAAGTTCCTATGCGCTATAAAATATCGTTTCAGGACAGCATCTTTTTTGGCGGATTTGCAATCATAAATGAGGAATTTATAGGGAAAAGTCTTCACTATACTTACCAAGATAGCACCCCGATATTAAAAATAAAAGGTGAAACTGTGGATATAAACCCGGAAAAAATTGATAATGGACGTTCATTTTTATCTCAGTTTAGGTTGCCGACCTCAGACTATTTTGAGGTGGAAGTTGCTTCTATGCGCCTTTCATCTATTGCTCTTTATCGTGAATGGTCATTTGGGCGTTGTACATCCCCTCGCATGCCGCAAAAGGCGGATATGCCGAATGATAGATTGGAAGCCGATGCTTCGAATCTTGGCCTTGTTTTGAATCGCTTACGTCGTGAGCCTGAGGCAAAACGCCGTCTATTAGAAGCACTGCGTGTTCTTTATGATGGAATCGATGATTTTGATGTGCGAATTGAAGGAGGAACAGTACAGGTTTTTCTTCAGGAAGGGCGTTTCATCATTCCAGCAACCCGTCTTTCGGATGGGACGCTGCGGTATTTGGCTTTACTTGCCGTTTTATGTGATCCGAATCCGCCTCCTTTGGTTTGCATCGAAGAGCCTGAACTGGGACTGCACCCGGATGTTGTGTGCTCTTTGGGTGATCTTTTACGCGAAGCTTCGGAGCGTTCTCAGATCATTGTTACCACGCACTCTGAATTATTGGTCGATACGTTCACCGATATGCCTGAGGTTGTTCTTGTGTGCGAGAAAGATGAGAACGGGTCAACATTGAATCGTCTCGATCCTATGGAATTGAAGCCGTGGCTTGAGCGCTATCGTTTGGGAGATCATTGGTTGCGCGGAGGCATCGGGGGAACAAGATGGTAGCGTATTCCCTTTACGTTGAAGGCGGAGGGAAGGGGGTTCTGCGTCGTTTTTGTGCGCGAGGCTTCAGCATGTTCTTGCGCAAGGCTGGATTAGAAGGATGCATGCCGCGTGTTTATGCGTGCGGAAGTCGCCTGGATGCCTATAAAAATTTCATCATCGCTTTGCGGCAAGGGCAGAATGCTTTTTTGTTGGTTGACAGCGAAGGCCCTATTCCAGAACAATGCTCCTCTCCCTGGGAATATCTTTCCAATCGCGTTGGAGATGCTTGGGAATGCCCGCTAGGGGCGAATGATGAACATTGCCATCTCATGGTACAAATGATGGAAAGCTGGTTTTTTGCTGATAAAGAAACATTGGAGAATGTACTCAACAAACTGCCTGCAAAACTCGGTACGAAGATTGGGCAAATAGAATCTCTTTCAAAAGATGAAATATCTCGGTGTTTAGGATCATTAGGCTATGATAAGGGAAGACATTCATTCAAAATATTGGAACGGACCGATCCTCAAAAAGTGATGCAAGCTTCACCATGGGCTAAACGTTTTGTGGATACCCTTCTCAAAACTGCAAATCTCAAAGCTGCAAAGGGAGCAAGACATTCATGAAGCTCCCCTCGGGCGTTCGGGATTGGTTGCCGCATGAGTTGCGACGCAAGCGCGAAGCGGAAGCGCTGCTGCGCGGCGTATTTGAGCGCTGGTCGTATTTGGAGGTGCAAACTCCAAGTTTCGAGCGCTTCGATGTGTTGGAGTCCGCGCTTGGACGCGGGCTTGCCGAGAAAGCTTTTCTTTTCAATGATCGGCGCGGCACGCGATTGACTTTGCGCCCGGAGATGACGACGCCGATCGCGCGCTTGGCGTCCACGCGAATGAAAGACGCGCCGTTGCCGCTGCGCTTGTGTTACGTGCAACCCGCGTATCGATATGAAGAGCCGCAGGAAGGACGCATGCGCGAATTCACGCAAGCCGGGGTTGAATTGATCGGCATGGAAAGTCTTGATGCCGATGCCGAATCCTTGCTTATGGCGTTTGAAGCGCTGGATTCGCTTGGTTTGGCGGATGCAAAATGCGATATCAATCATGCGGCGATCATCGACGGCGTGATCGCTTCGCTCCCGCTGCCGCATGAAGTCGCGCGAGGGTTGAAACCGCTGATTTCGCAACGCAACGTCGCGGCCTTGCGCGAACTTCTCGCCGATCCGATCGATGCGAAAACGAGGGAAACAATACTGCGTTTCGTATTGTCGCGCGGGCAAGAGGACGTACTCGCCTTCGCCCGTTCGGTCTGTCATGCGCCCGAGGCGCTCATGGGAATCGAACGGTTGTCGTCGTTGCTGGCGAGGGCGCGAGAACGCGGTTTGGGCGATCGCGTAGCAATCGATCTTTCGCTCTTACGCGATTTCGAGTATTACACGGGTTTTATTTTCGAGGGATTTTTAAACGATATCGGATTCTCCGTAGCCGGCGGCGGGCGTTACGACGCATTGTTGCCGCGATTCGGTTTCAATGTCGGGGCGGTCGGATGGTCGGTGAGCGTGGAACGTTTATTGATCGTGCTTGAACGCCGCAATGAGATGAAGGCATGAGCGCGTCCTTGACGATCGCGGTTCCCAAAGGGGCGCTCTACGCGAAGGCGGCGGAGCGCTTGCGCGCCGCGGGAATAGATGCGCCGAACGATCCTGGGCGTAAACTCGCCCTCCAAACGCAAGACGGCGTGCAGTTGCTCCTATTGCGTCCTACCGATGTCCCGGCGTATGTGGAATTCGGCGCAGCGGATTGCGGTATCGCGGGCAAGGACGTGTTGTGGGAAACCGAGGGTCACGTCGCGGAATTGGCGGACCTGGGATTCGGGAAATGCCGCTTGGTCGCGGCGGCGCGGCGCATCGATAAATATCACGAAGGCGCGCAGTTGCCCACGTTTTTGCGCGTAGCCACCAAATTCACGATTACTGCTGAGAATTATTTCGCGGAGCGCGATTTGCCGGTGCAGCTTATTAAATTACACGGATCGGTCGAACTCGCTCCGGTCGTCGGATTGGCGGATCTCATCGTTGATCTCGTGGAAACCGGCAACACGTTGCGCGAGCACGACCTCGTCGTGGTCTATGAGATCGCCGTGTCGACGGCTCGCTTTGTGGTCAATCCGGTGCGTTTGCGCGCGAAGTATCATGCTATTCTTGATTTGCTGGGGCGCTTGGACCCGGCGGCGTTGCCCCTCGCGCGATCTTCGGAGTAGGATGCAATGATGCTTCGAATTATCGCAGCGAACGACCGCGTCGCGTTGGCGGGTTTATATGCGGGCGGTTGGGATGCGCCCGCCGCGGTGCGTTCAACGGTTGCGGCGATTCTAGCCGACGTCAAAGAGCGCGGCGACCAAGCGCTGATCGACTACACGCGGCGCTTTGACGCGCCCGATTTCGAGCAACGACTGCTTCGCGTGCGCATTCCGCCGCTTGAAGAGGCGCGCGCGCTCGTTCCCGAAGAGATCGCGCGCGGCCTGGAACTTGCGCGCGAGCGCGTCGCGGCGTTTCATGAGCGGCAACGTCCCGCGGATATCGAGCATCGCGATGCGGACGGAACGGTGAGCGCTTTTCTTTCGCGTCCTTTGGCCGCGATCGGAGCGTATGTTCCCAGCGGCAGCGCACCGCTGCCTTCGTCGGTGATTATGACGGCGGTTCCCGCGCGCATCGCGGGCGTGGATCGCGTCGCGGTCGTCTCGCCGCCGGGGCGCGACGGCAAGATCAACCCCGCGACGATTTTCGCGTGCGCATTGTGCGGCGCGCACGAGCTTTTCGCGATCGGCGGCGCGCAGGCTATCGCCGCATTGGCGTACGGCACGGCAAGCGTGGCCTCTGTGGATAAAATCGTCGGTCCGGGCAACGCGTGGGTGACCGAAGCCAAGCGCGCAGTGTTCGGCGTCTGCGGCATCGACGGCTTGGCGGGACCTTCCGAAGTGCTCGTCGTCGCCGACGCGCAGGCCAAACCGGAGTACGTCGTCGGCGAATTGCTGGCGCAAGCCGAACACGATCCGCTTGCGCGCGTCGCGGCGGTAAGCGATGATCGCGCGTTGCTCGATCGCGTCGCCGTGTTGCTTGCGCAGCCGTTCGTCACGCAGGCCGGTCGCGGCGAGATCATCGCAAAGGTGCTCGCGGAGCGCGCGTGGCTCATACATGCGCGCGATCGCGCGGAAACGCTCGACGTCATCGAGCGTTTCGCCCCCGAGCATCTTTCCTTGCAGATCGCCGATCCGTGGTCCATGATACCGCTCATTCGGCGGGCGGGCGCGATCTTTATCGGCGATCACACGCCGGTGGCCGCCGGCGACTACATCGCGGGCAGCAATCACGTCTTGCCTACGTCGGGCGCGGCGCGTTTTTCCTCCGGTCTGCGCACGGCCGATTTTTACCGTACGATGTCGGTTGTGGAGAACAGCGCGAAGCGCATGGAGCACGATGCTTCGTTGCTAGCGGCGCTGGCGAGCTTTGAGGGGCTGCCCGCCCATGCGCGAACGGCGGAGATGCGGAGCGCGTCAAAAGCCGAGGGTTAGGCGATAGAATACTTGAAGGCAACCTTAAAGAGCGACGTAAATGAGCGCTCCCCCGCCTTCGTTATGCCGTTGTAAACTTATTTCCGTTAAATTAATATAAAGGAGAAAAAATTTACATGTGAGTCTTTCGCTTATGTCGTACGTCGTCTCCCAGGGATATTGGGAGGGTTTATGCGGTATCTCAACAGGTCCACGTTCATAGTATTTGCAAGCGCTTGTATTCCGCTTTTTATAGTAGCTTGCCCGACGGTTATTCCGCCTAGGGTCGTCGTGGATCTTTGCAGCGTCGTGGAAGCCAACGGCGGCTCGCCTAAACCGGGGCTATGTCCGGCGCCGGGCCAATCCGCCCAGGCCGATATCATAGTCTACCCCTCACCCGGCTCCGGCGGCCGCATCACCATTATAGGCCAGAACGGCCCGTCCAGCGCGCCCGGCTCTAGCGCAGCCCCTTCATCATCCAGCCCGCCGGGCGGCGGGAAGTACACCTTGCAGAACCCGCAAACTTTACCGGCGCTTACCGTGGCGGTCGGTGCAAGCGTCGATGTCAATTGCGCCGACGGCAGCAGCCCCACGGGACCCAACGGCGTCGGTATCGGCGGCACGGGTATTCAGTATACGGGTACCTCCACGGCGGCTAACGGCGCCAACGCATTTACTATTATTCCTAACACGGCTTCGGTTACGGGTACGGTCGTCGGTAGTCAAAGCGTAAAATTCTATTGCGATAATCCGCCCGTTCCGAGCATAGTGCAGATCAATGTTGTTGCGGCAGCTAATCCCGGATCGTCAAGCGCGCCGGGGACGACTTGCGGGCAGGTCCAGGCCGTCGGGAGGAGACACCCGGAGTGTAATGCCAAGGGGGTGACGCAGCCGCCTTCAAATGGATCATTGGGTAACGTGCAAGTCTCCGGCCCGAACCTTGTGAATCCCTCCGGGCAACCGCTCGTCCTACATGGCGTAAATCTCTCTGGAACGGAGTATTCGTGCATCCACAACACCGGAATCTTCGCTCCGTCCATATCCGATCCGTCTGTGGTTGTTCAAGCGATCAAAGCTTGGACCGGCATTAACGCAGTACGCATTCCGCTGAATGAGACCTGCTGGCTTGGCATCAACGGCGCCCCGGCGGCGTATTCCGGAACGAACTATCAGAACGCGATAAAGAACATCGTCAATCTCCTCGTGCAGAATAACTTGGTTCCAATCCTGGATCTTCACTGGTCGGCTGCCGGCTCCAATCAGGCGACGGCCCAGGAACCGATGCCGAATCAAGATCATTCGGTCACATTTTGGACGCAAGTCGCAACCATGTTTGCAAGCGACACTTCTGTGATCTTCGATCTCTTTAACGAACCGTTCCCTGACAATGGTCAAAACACTGGGTGGACATGCTTGAAGAACGGAGGAACGTGCTACAACCTCTCATATCAAGCCGCCGGAATGCAACAGCTCATCACGGCGATACGAGGGACCGGAGCGAAGAACGTCCTCATGTCGGGCGGCCTTTCATATTCGAACGACCTGACGCAGTGGTTGGCTAACGAGCCGTCCGATCCGCTCAACAACCTCGCTGCGTCGTTTCACATGTACGCAGACAACGGCTGCAACAACGTGAGCTGTTGGAGTGCGGCTCCGGCGCAGATCGCGGCGAAAGTGCCGCTGATCGTCGGGGAGTTTGGTTCGAGTTACGTTTCCAACTGTCCCTCCAATGCGTCAACCGCGATTGTCGGCGCGCTCATGACTTGGCTGGACACGGAGAAGCAGAGCTATATTGCTTGGGATTGGGATGCGGTGGGATCTTGCACGTCGCTAGTGACCGACGTGACGACCGGCGCTCCGAGCGCGACCTGGGGTACCTTCTACAAAGCGCATGTCGCTCAGGTCGGTCCGTGATTTCTATTCTGAGCGACACAAGCGCAGCTATTGCTTGCGTTGCTAGGCGCGCTAAAGTCGATTCGCGGCGATGAAGCGCCCAAAAGGTAGGCTTCCATCGCTTGCCTTGGACATAATGGGAATTGCCGGCGCGCCGTAGACTAGGGAAGACCACAAGGAAATCTCCCGTCCCGCGCGGCATGGCGGCGGGCTATGATTGCCCTCCTTGCCCTTGATCTCGACGGAACGGTTATTGACGATTCCCTCACGATTTCACCCGCCGTGCGTAAGGCGGTTCAAAGCGCAATCGCTCGCGGCGTGCATGTCGCCATTGCAACCGGACGTATGTTCCGTGCTACGTTGCCCTACGCGAGAGAGCTCGGCGTGCACGGACCGATCGTATGCTATCAAGGAGCCGGAGTATTTGATACGGAGTCGGGTAATGCTCTGTACGAAGAACTCGTTCCCAATGTTGTCGCGATGCGGGTGTATGAACGTGCGAAACGCGACGGATTTCACCTGCAAATGTATAAGAACGATAGATTTTATGTGGAGGAAGACAACGAGTACACCGCATTCTACGCGCGCTTAGCCGGGGTGGAAGCGATCATAGTCGATTCATTGGCGCGCGAATTCGCGGGGTGCGGTTCGATGAAGGTGAATATGAACGCCGATGCCGAGCGGATCGCGAAGTACGAGCCGAAAATGCGGGAATATCTGGGGGAAGATGCGTATGTTACGCGCTCGTTACCGGAGTTTCTTGAGGTGATGAACCCTCGCGTGAACAAAGGTCGCGCGTTGCGTTTCGTCGCGCGACGTTTGGGTATACCCATGGAACGCACAATGGCCGTCGGCGATTCGTATAATGACGTCGCAATGCTGCAAGCGGCGGGTCTAGGGGTGGCGATGGGATCGAGTCCGCGAGAGCTTCAGGACGTAGCCCAGGCGATCGTCGGCGATTGTCGGCACGACGGCGTCGCGGAGGCGATCGAGCGCTTCGTGCTTACCGATGAGCGAGCGTGAGCAGGGCGTGCCGCACGCGCCCGTCGCCGGCGTCGCGTCTGCGCGCGTTCTGGTTGATCGGCCTTTTTTGCTTCGCGCTGCTGAGTATCGGCGCGTACGAGGCCGCGTTGTGGCCCGGATTTCACCTCGCGAATATCGACGTGAGCGGCGAGCATTTGGTAACGCGAGAAGAGATCATTCATCGGGCCGGCTTTGATGCGGACGCGAATCTCTGGTTGCAGAACGCGCGGGCGGCGGAGCGTCGCATCGAGAGCATACCCTACGTCGCAAGCGCACGCGCGCATCGCCGACTTCCGGCCTCCGTATGGATAGAGATCGTCGAACGCTTGCCCGATGGGTGCGTGCAAACCAAGTACGGCGAGCGCTTCACCGTCGACGCCGACGGACGAGTGCTCGAAATGGAATGCGGGCGCATCGATGCGCCGTTGTATCGTATGCCGGACATTCGCGAAGCGGTCGAGCCGGGAACGTTCTTACATTCGCGGCCCCTCGCACGCTTGCAAGCCGACGCGCATGCGCTCGAACGCTTGGCGCCGGGTTCTTTTCTTGCCTTCACGCTGGACGGATTCGATCAATTCGAGGCGACGATGCGCACGGGCGTCGTCGTGCGTTTCGGCGGGGATTCCGATTTAGCGGACAAGGCGCGATTGGTGAATCCGATACTCGCCGCTGTTGCCGGGCGAGCGGGAGCAATCAAAGCTGTGGATGTACGCGCGCTCGCGGCGCCTACCGTGCTTTTTCGGAAGTCAGGACCATTGAAGCGGCGCTCCGAAGCGTACAATGGTACATGAGGGGCGACGCTTGAATGGTCATGGCTTTCGAGAAAGTGCTGTATCGTCGAGTATCGGCAACCGCAACGTGTACAGGACTGATGATGCTTTTGAAGCAATGCCGTGAGGCAAGTTGAAGATCGAGACGATCACCGGCCTGGACATCGGCACGACGAAGACGTGCGCCGTCGTTGCATCGGTTACCCCCGGAGGGCTTGACATTATCGGCGTCGGGGAGGCTCCCTCCGCAGGGCTGCGGCGCGGCGTCATCACCGACCTTGAAGAAACAATTCATTCCATCGAAGCAGCGATGGAGCGCGCGGAGCGCATGGCCGGGGTGCAAATTTCGCAAGTGTACGTCGGTATGACCGGCGAGCACGTTCAAAGCACGAATAATCGCGGCGTCGTCGCGATCGCGAGCGAGGAGCGCGAAGTAGGTTCGAGCGACGTACGACGTTGCGTCGATGTTTCCAAACTCATCGACGTCGCGGCCGATCGGCAAATCATTCATGCTTTGCCGCGTCGCTTTTCGGTGGACGGGCATGACGGCGTGGCCGATCCCATCGGTCTTTCGGGCGGTCGCTTGGAGGTGGAGACGCACATCGTAACCGCCGGCGCAGCGTTCATCGCCAACGTGTTGAAATGCGTGCAACGCGCGGGGCTTGAGTCGGCGGGGTTGGTGTTCGAGCCGTTCGCTTCGTCCGCGGCGACATTGTCGCAAGAGGAGAAACAAGTGGGCGTCGTGCTGCTGGATATCGGCGGCGGAACGACGGACCTCATCGTGTATGCCGGCGGCAGCGTCGTCCACAGCGCCGTCATTCCCGTCGGCGGCAATGTCGTCACCAACGACATCGCGGTCGGCTTGAAGACGGCTTTCGCCGAAGCGGAAACGATCAAGCGCACGTACGGTATGGGATTGGCGGACGACGGCGAGGTTGACGCGGGCTTTCCCGTGCGCATGCTTGACGGGCGCGTCAAACAGATGGTTACGCGCGCGCAATTACGCGGCGTGGTCGCCCCGCGTATTTTTGAATTGTTTCGCATGGTCAAGGCGGACGTCGGCGAACACGTTCCTCGCGATCATGTGATCGCGGAGGTTGTTCTCACGGGCGGCGGCGCGAACTTGCGCGGCATCGAAGGTTTTGCAGGGGAGCATTTCGGGGTACCCGTGCGTATCGGCGTGCCCAGGGCGGTGGGAGGCCTCATGGATGCGATCAAGCAGCCGCAATACGCGACGGCTGTGGGGCTCACGTTGTTCGGTTCCAAAAGCGAAGGCGCTCTCAACGGCGCGCGTCGTCGAAAAAACATCTTTACCGGAGCTGCAGCTTGGCTGAGCGATCTCTGGAATTAATGGGGGGATAGGAACGATGGCAGAAGCGAGACGATACAATCCCGAACATGCGGCGACGATCAAGGTGGTCGGAATAGGCGGCGCCGGGTGCAATGCGGTCAATCGCATGATTGAAGCCGGCGTTGAGAGCGTCGAGTTCTACGCCGTCAACACCGATGCGCAGGCCTTGCGCCGCTGCAGAACCGAGAACACGGTTCAGATAGGCACCGGCATGACGCGCGGCTTGGGCGCGGGGG
>Ga0182024_10006120_pt1 | contig 26550 bp, 24 predicted proteins | sample P32metaG_FD_120480 | JGI IMG/M metagenome (GOLD analysis project Ga0182024, IMG submission 120480) | Permafrost microbial communities from Stordalen Mire, Sweden - P3-2 metaG (Illumina Assembly) | ecosystem: Environmental > Terrestrial > Soil > Wetlands > Permafrost | place: Sweden: Stordalen... | reverse complement strand
TTCATCGCTGACAAAGAGTTCATGTCGTCGAGCCATTGAAAGGTCTCCTTTCAACAGCCTTGATAACGTAACTCCAAGCAGGGCGCAAGTTTAATTCAAGCAGGTTTTGAAACCAGCTCTAATCACTTTGGCCGGTTGTATGAAGATTACCGCCGGCGGGTGCCGGCATTTATGCCGCGGATTGGTCGGCGGAAGAGTAACAGGATAGAGCCGGCGGAGGTTTCGGCGTAAAGCAGCTGCCGCCCGGCGGACGCAGTTGCTCAATCCGACGGGAAGGGGACTTCCTCGCCGGCGATTTCGCACAGTGCGTTTTGGGCGGCGTGCTGTTCGGCTTCCTTTTTGTTGCGGCCCCACGCAGGTTGATAGCGATGTGTGCCGACTTGGGCTGAGATTTTGAAGCATTTGCTGTGGTCGGGCCCTTTTTCATCCATCAGCGTGTAGGTGGGCGTGGTGCCGAAATCGCGCTGGGCAAGCTGCTGTAGCAGCGATTTGTAATTGCCGCCCAATTCGCCGGCCACGGCAGCGGTAATTTCCGGGCCGATAAAGCGATGGATGAAATCGCGGGCTCCCGGCTCGCCACCGTCGAGATAAATAGCGGCGGTCAGCGATTCAAACACGTCGGATAGTAGCGAGGCCGGCACGCGGGGATTGGTGGTCATGCCTTTGCCGAGAATCAAAAAATCGCTCAGCCCGAGCTGATCGCTGATTTTGGCGCAGGTGCTTCGGCTGACGACGATCGATTTAATCTTCGTCAAATCGCCTTCCAGATAATCGGGAAACAGATGGAACAACCGCTCGCAAACGACGAAGCCCAAAATGGCATCGCCCAAGAATTCCATCCGCTCGTTCGATTTCAGGCGGTGCAGCGCGCCCGAAGCGTGCGTGAGCGCGCCTAATAAGAGCGATTTGTCGGTGAAGGTGTAACCGAGTCGCGCTTCACACTGCGCGAGTTGTTCGGGGGACAACTCCTCTGTCCCCGCGGGAGCAGAGCGCTTAGCCATGAGAAACCACTCACAAAGCGACCAGTAAAAACTGGCAGCCCGTGGAAAAAGGGGACTGTGTCCCCCTTTTCAACGGACGGCACGAAAAAGGACCACAACTTGTTGTAAGTCTAGTGTGCATTTGATGTTTTGTCAATTGTTCGGAAGCGGGCACTGATCTTGAACCCTGCGGCGGCGGTTGGTAATGAGTTGCCGGCTGCAGAAAGTGCCCCGACAAAATGCTGTGGGCGAACCACACAAAACGTTTCGCCGTAATGGCTTGATAGAGGCATCGCACGATGTTTTCCCTCGGAGCTTTCTCTCGTGGGTCGATGCCGGCTTATCCCCTTTTGAAATTTTCTGTGTTACGAGGAGGAATCGTATGAAGGCTGTATTGTCACGACCCGGCTGGTTGCTGACGGGCTTCGCCGCGGTGGCACTGTCTGTCGGTTTGAGCTTTACACTGCGGCAGAATCAAGTCGTCGGAGAGGAACGGGCGCCGGCTGCTGCAACGTACCCTGCGCCGGTAGATCATGTCACGTTATCCAACTCTAGCGGCTCGGCGAAAACGCCGGAGGAATTAAAGCAAGAGCCGACGGTCGAGCACGCCAACAGTTTGTCGCGGGCATTTCGTGAATCGGCCCGTGCGGCCATGCCGAGCGTGGTGACGGTTTACTCCCATGAGTCGGCCAAGAAGGTCAAATCAGAGCGCAACGAGCACGGCTTTGGGGGCAACATGCCGTTCGGCGGCGGGCAGGACCCGTTCAAGGGCACCCCGTTCGAAGGCCATTTCAAAGATATGTTTCCGAACACGCCCGATGGGGAAGGCTACGGCTTTCAAACTCCGCCCCGTGACGGAATGGGCACGGGCGTGATCATCGACAAGTCGGGAATCATTTTGACCAACAATCACGTGGTTGAAGGGGCCGACACGGTAACGGTTCACTTTTCCGACGGTCGCGAATTTAAAGCGGTTGACGTGAAAACCGATCCGCACAGCGATTTGGCTGTGGTGCGCATCAAGGCCGACGGCGATTTACCGGCCGCCCATTTAGGCAACAGCGACGATTTGGAAATCGGCGATTGGGTACTTGCGATCGGCAATCCGTTTGAACAGGAAAAGACTGTCACCGCCGGCATTATTAGCGGTAAGGGACGGTCGGTGGGCATGAATCACGGTGGATACCTGCAAACGGATGCGGCGATTAACCCGGGCAATTCCGGCGGACCACTGGTGAATTTGACGGGCGAAGTGGTCGGCATTAACACGGCCATTGCGTCCAACAGCGGCGGCTACCAAGGCATTGGTTTTGCCATTCCGATCAACCAGGCCAAGTGGGTGACCGAGCAATTGATCAAAGACGGCTCGGTCCACCGCGGTTACTTGGGCATTGGGATTGGCGAAGTGCGAAACGAGTTGGCCTCGAAGCTGGGCGTCAAGCCGGGCGAGGGCGCGCTAGTTTCGGAAGTGTTCCCGAACACGCCGGCTGCCGAAGCCAAGTTCCAAGAAGGAGACGTGGTGACGAAATTCGCCGGGCACGAAATCCACAGTCCGCGCGAAGTGCAGGAAGCGGTGGAACGTTCGCCACTAAATACTGCCGAGCCCGTGGAAGTGATTCGCGATGGCAAGCCGGTCACTTTGAGCGTGATCGTCAAGGCGATGCCGGAAAAATTTGGAATGGAAGATCGTGAGCCGGAAGAGCACCTGAAAAAGGAGCCGGCTACGTCCAGCTATAGCGCTGACGGTCTAGGTCTGGAAGTTGGCGATATGACCGCCGAAGAATCGTCTGACACTTACAAAGGCTTTGAGGGCGTCATTGTTCGAAAGGTTGAACCGGAAAGCATCGCCGCGGAAAAGAGTTTGCGTCCTGGCATGCTAATCCGCAAAGTCGGCAAGACGGCCGTTCATAATGTGAAGGAATTTGAAACCGCGCTGAAGAGCGAATCGCTCAAAGACGGCGTGCTGTTGCAAATTCGCACCGAACGGGGAAGTCATTTCGTAGTGTTGGAATCTCAACAATGAAAGAGGGAGCAGGCCGTTGCCTCTGGCCTGCTTTGGTCTGCAAAGCCGGGTCCCCACGAGCCCGGCCGTGGCCCCGCAAGGATTGCGGGGCCGTTTTATTGCGCTGTGGCTATCGCGGGCGGGGTGGATTGGGATCGTGGGACAATTTGAAATGGGTGGGGACGTCCACCCGACTGACATAGTCGGGCTATGTATTAAACTGTCCCACGGCGCGAATATGGCGGTTTTCACGTGTATTTGTTTGCTATCGCTGGCGGCCCGATTTTCCCTTGTTTCTAGAGAATGTGCGTATCGCTGGTCGTCCGACCCCCCACTGCTTGACGGACAGTCTGCTCGACCTAAGAATGTTTAAGCCGAGATTGCTTCGATCGCACCGAAGTGCAGGGGTGGAATGTTGACGGTTCTACGGTGACTGTCAGTCGCCGGCTTGTACGGATTGCGAATTGAAGCGTTTTACGTCGGCCCCCAAATACTCGCTAAGCGCTGCTATTAGATTTTTCTGCGTACGCCAGGATTGCTTCGTATGTCTATTTTGCCTCGCCTGGCAGTGGGTACCATTCAAAGCGAAGCCGATCTTCAACTGATCGCGTGGGGACTGCTGAATGCCCTGGAGCAAGATGGAGTTCGAACGCAAAGCTTTTTGTCGCGGGCATGTTTCAAACCGTGCGATGGTGCGGCCGTTATTTCTGGACATACGGCGCGGCATTTGGATAGCTGGTTGATGACACCGGACGTATGCCGCCAGGCTTTTTTGCGATCGGCCTCCACGGCAGATTTGGCAATCGTCGAGGGACGCTACGATCAGGCAGCAGTGGAAAAGTATAAGTATCCTGAAACGAAAGCGCAGGCAATCGGCGGCGGCAGTCTGGACACGCTGTGCGATTGGCTCGATTTGCCACGCATTGCCGTGATTGACGTTCAATCGCTCGCCAATTGTCATATACCCCGGCGGCCGCTCGCAAATGGTTTGATGTTGGATCGCGTGAACAACCACGCCGAATTGTGCCGCTGGCAAACGATTTTGGAATCGCTGTGGGGAATTCCGGTGATCGGCGGGCTTGGCGAATGTTCTGCACTGAGGAAAAACATCGCCGCTTTGACCGGCGGCGCGAAACCGCCCCGCGAGTGGTGCGACGTACTGGCAAATGAGTGGCGTCAATATTCGTGTCCAAAAAAGCTGATGGAGCTAGCGGCACGACACGGCATACCGGGCGATTGGTCGACGCCTGCGTTGGATGAGCATTTATCGCAGCCGCGCACTGCGGTCCGTGTGGCGGTGGCTTACGACGAAGCGTTCCATTGTTACTTTCCCGACGCGCTCGATATGCTGGAATTGCGCGGCGCCACGGTTCGTGTGTTCTCGCCGCTGCGCGACGAATGTTTGCCAGCCGATACCGATATTGTGTATTTGGGTTGTGGTTCTCCTCATGAGCACGCAGCAGCCCTGGCAGACAATCACTGTATGCTGATGGCGCTGAAAGAACATGTTTGCTCGGGAAAACGAATTTATGCTGAAGGAGGCGGCCTGGCATATCTTTGCCAGCACATAGAAACGCCCGACGGTATGAGAACTCCCTTGGTCGGCGCGCTAAGAGCAGTGGCCCGCCGCAATCCTGTCCGCCAGCAGCCTACGCCTGTGGAGATAACTTTGGCCGCCGAAAGCTGGTTGGGGCAGGTGGGTACGAAGTTGCGGGGATATCGCAACAGCAATTGGCTGTTGGAACCGACCGGCTGCATTACCCGGTTTGCCCAGGAGGCTGAGTGCGAATTTGATTTGGTCGGCCGCCATCAGGCCATCGGCAGCCGAATTCATTTGAACTTCGCTGCGCAACCGAATCTACTGGGCGGATTCTTACGTCCGTGTCCCGCTGCGCTGGCGTGGAATGAATCGAAGTAACACGGGCGCCTTTCGTCAGCTTTCGATTGAGTGGCCAAATCGTCAGACTTCCAGCACGGGCTGCCCGACATACATTTGCAAAATGTGGCTTTGAACTTTGATCGCCCGAATTAAAACCCACACTTGTTCCAGAGTAAACTGCCGCGGGTCCATGGCGGCCAATCGCTCCAATTCTTCCGTCATGGCCGCATGTTGACCGCTGTCGGCCTGCAATCGCAAATTGGCATCCTGCCAGGCATCGGCCATCCGATCGTCACGACGCAGCGCATCGAGATTGTCGATCGAATTGACTAGCAATAAACACAATCGGGCTACATCGCGCGAATGGGCCTCGGGTTGCAATCGTTCAATATGCGCAGCCAATTCTTGGCAATTCATCGCCGCTGCTCCCACAGTCTGTGTTGAATCAACCGTGAACCTAGCTGCCCAAAAACCCTCTCTGGATTAGCCATGGCAACGCTGTCGGTTTTAATGCTGGCTACCGCTATTACTTTGGAAACGAAAACCGCGAACGCGGCAAAACAAGCCGGCCTTTAATCCAATGATTCCAAATTCAGTCGGCGTTGCAGTACCACAACAATTTTTGGCGGGAATGTCCAGGCGACCGCTTTACAATTGGTTTTGAATCTCGCATAACCGAAGTAAGCGAAGCCGTCGCTTAATTGCTCGCCACGCACCAAACCCACCACTTACATCGTCTTGTAGCCATCATGCCCGAACTTGGCGTTAACATCGATCACGTCGCCACGGTGCGTCAAGCACGGCGCACGTATGAACCCGACCCGGTTTGGGCTGCGGCCGAAGCAGAACTGGGGGGCGCCGACGGCATTACGATTCACTTACGCGAAGACCGTCGCCACATTCAAGATCGCGACTTGGAACTACTGCGGCAAACCGTTAACGTGAAATTGAATTTGGAACTTGCCGCCGCAAACGAGATTGTCGCCATTGCTTGCCGCGTGAAGCCCGATCAAGCCACGCTGGTGCCCGAGCGCCGCGAAGAGGTGACCACCGAAGGGGGCCTGGATATTGCCAGCCATCGGCAGGCCATGGCAGCGGCGGTCGGCAAATTGCGCGATGCGGGCATTTACGTCAGTTTGTTTCTTGATCCCGATCCAAAGCAACTCGATTTGGCTAAATCGCTCGGAGCAGAGGCGGTGGAACTGCACACGGGAAGCTATACAAATGCCAAGGCGGGGAAGCAGCAAAAAACAGAATTGGCTAAGCTGGTGGCGGCCGGTAAACAAATTCGCGATGCCGGGTTAGCATTGCACGCAGGGCACGGGCTGAACTATCACAACGTCCGGCCTATTGTTGCCATCGACGGCATGCACGAGTTGAATATCGGCCACGCCATAATTTCGCGAGCTGTTTTCGTAGGTCTGCGCGAAGCAGTCCGCGAAATGAAACGGCTGTTGGAATGAATTAAAAAACGTGAATATAACTAACCTGAAATTTTGATTTCCGAACCCCGAACGCTTTCCCATGCATACCCGAGCTGAAAATTTTTCCGGTCTTTCTGTTGCCATTGTTACGCCGTTTCGCAATGACGAGGTTGATTACCCGGCGCTGAAGGCGCAGATCGAATTTCAAGTGGCTGCCGGCACAACGTGTATTTGTCCGGTCGGTACTACCGGCGAATCGCCCACGCTTTCGCACGAAGAGCATGAACGCGTCGTGGCGGCATCCGTCGAATATGCCAATAAGCGGTTGAAGGTGATGCCGGGTACCGGGAGCAACAGCACGCGGGAGGCGCTGCGGCTGACGAAATTCGCCGCGAAGCACGGGGCGGATGCGGCTTTGATTGTGGCCCCGTACTATAACAAGCCGACCCAGGAAGGATTCTATCTACACTTCAAGGCGCTAGCCGAAGCGGTCGACTTGCCGCTCTGCATATACAATATTCCAGGCCGTACCGGAAAGAACATCGAACCGGAAACTTTTGCCCGGCTGGCCGAATTCAAAACCATCACGTTGGTGAAGGAGGCGACGGGGTCGCTGGACCAGGCTTCGGCTATCGCCTCGCTGACCGATCTGACCATTCTGAGTGGCGACGACAGCCTGACGCTGCCGCTACTTTCGATTGGCGCGCGCGGCGTGATTTCGGTCGTCGGAAATATTGTTCCGAAAGATATGATCGCCTTGTGCCGGGCATTTGAAGCCGGCAATATTGCCGAGGCGCAAAAGTGGCATCGCAAATTGTTCCCGCTGTGCCGCGACATGCTGGGTTTAGCCACGAACCCGATCCCGATCAAAGCTGCCATGAAACTTTTGGGCCGCGACACCGGCGCACTGCGCCTGCCTATGACGCCGCTTGACTCCGCCAGCGAAATAAAGCTCCGCAAATCGCTTGCAGATTATGGACTGCTATAGGAGGCGACACCCTTTGCCGATGGGTCAATCGATCCTCGGTTGGCCGTTAATTGTCCAGACGCTTATGTCGCCGAACGAAGGCGACAATTAAAATAATCACGCCGCCGGCAATCGGCCACGGCGCCAAGCGCATCAGTCCCTCGGTGAAGCTGACATTTTTCGCCTTCGCGCTGCCCACCAAGTACGGTCCCAGCGATCCACCTAGGTTCCCAATCATATTGATGAATCCGATGGCGGACGCGGCCGCGGTGGCCCCCAAGAACATCGTGGGAATTGCCCAAAACGGCGGAAGATAGATGAAAAGACAAGCGCCGACCCAAAATATCATGACGAGCACCTGCAATGGCCCGTGACCATTCAATAGCGCTACGACAAGCACACCGAAGCCAAGCAGGGTTAGGGGCACCGAAACGTGCCATGGCCGCTCGCCGGTTTTATCTGAATGCCATCCATTGACGAGCATCACAAGAAAGCTCATCACATAAGGCAGCGAGGCGACGATGGCGGCGGGTGTATCGCTTAGGCCTGATTGCGATTGAATGATCGCCGGCATGAAGCCGTTCAGCCCATATGCTACGACGTTCAGGGTGAAGTAAACAAAAGTTAATACCAGCACCATACCAACGTGGCGACGCCAGCCCCAATGGCTGTGCGCTTTTAGCGATTCGCGCTCAACGGCAAGTTGTTCCTCCAGCCAGTTTCGCTCTTCTGCGGGCAGCCAAGGGGCATCGCTAGGCCTGTTGGGCAAATAAAATAGCGTTGCGATGCCTGCCGCTACGGGCAAAAAGCCTTCGATAATAAAAATCCATCGCCAGCCATGCAGGCCGAGCCAATTCACATTCAACAGCAAGCCCGAAAGCGGCATTCCTAATGCGCTGGCTAGAGGAATTGCGATCATGAAGCTAGCGATTGCCTTAGCGCGATCCTGCGGCCGAAACCAAAGCGAGAGATAAACAATTACCGACGGGAAAAACCCCCCTTCGAAAAAACCGAGCATGAACCGCAAAAAATAAAACTGATGCTGCGGGTCGTCGCGCAGCGCGTTGATCCAGGCAAACGGAGCGCCAAGCATCGGCCAGTCGGTCGGCAAGATGGGCAGCCAACCGAATGCTTTATTCATCCCCGCCATTCCGATGAATCCAACCGCCGAGGCGCAAAGACCCCACAGAATTAACACGCGAGCAAACACCCAACGAGCGCCCAATCGCACCACGCTGACGGTGCTGGGAATTTCCAGAATCCAATAGCCCCAGAAAAACAGCCCGATTCCTACCCCGATCACATAGTCGTCGAAGCCCAAGCCCCCGTCGGCAACCGGCTTGACCATTTGCAAACTGGCGACCGAAACATTCACCCGGTCTAAATATGCCAGGATGTAGAGAAAAAACAGAAATGGCAGCAGGTGGATCGTGACCCGACGCCGGGTGCGCTCTGCAATGTCGGCTGGCGCCTTGCGCCAAATCATGCGCATCAGCCGCTCGCCAAACCGATCCATATTCTCCCTCGGCTGACTCATGCTGAGCTCCCCAGAATTCGACGGCAGCGCCCAGAGTTGACACGCTGGAAGCTTGACGGTAACGGAAAGCGTCACCGTTTGCAAACCGCGTGGCTTAGCCTGCGAGGATCGCCGCCGGCCGTTCGTCGCTTATCATTGGAATCGGATCGGGCACACTTAATCCAGCCGATCGCAAAAACCCGGCCAAAAGTTCGTAGCCGCAATCGGTCAGAATCGATTCAGGATGAAATTGCAGCCCGACGACCGGAAACTGCCGATGTGCCATCGCCATCACTGCGCCATCCGCAGTCCGCGCGGTGACTTCCAATTCGGGCGGCAGCGATTCTTCCTGGACCACCAACGAATGGTAACGACCAACACGCAGTGGGTTAGGCAATCCGACGAATACGCCAAGGCCACAATGCTCGATCGACGAAGCGCTGCCGTGAACTGGCTTTGTGGCACGCACAATTTGTCCGCCCAGCGCGGCGGCAATCGTTTGATGCCCTAAACAAATTCCCAAGATCGGCACATCACGGTAAAGCTGGCGAACCAATTCGATTGACGCGCCGGCCTGCTGCGGCGTGCAAGGACCGGGCGAAAGTATGATCGCCTCGGACCGCAATGATCGGATATGCTCCGCGTCAATCGCATCGTTCCGCACGACCACGGTTTCGTGGCCCAGTCGCTCGAAATAGCGCGCCAAGTTGTAAACGAAGCTATCGTAATTATCGATTAATAAAATCATGTTTCGTTTGACGGCTGAAGTGGTCGCTATTGAAGAGCCCGCAAGATGCCTTCCGCCTTCGCCCAGGTTTCTTCGTACTCGCGCTGCGGATCGCTATCAGCCACAATCCCACCGCCGACAGGAAATTGCCACCAGCCGCGCCCGGCGGTGATGGTACGAATCAGGATGCTGCTATCCATGGCGCCATCGAAGCCGATGTAACCAAGCGTCCCGCAGTAAGCTCCGCGCGCCGTCGGCTCCAATTGCGCAATGATTTGCATCGCGCGCACTTTAGGGGCGCCGGTCACGGAACCGCCAGGAAATGCGGCGCGCATTAAATCCAATGGGCTAAAGCGGTCACGCAATTCTCCGCGCACCACCGATACCAAATGTTGCACGTATGAATATCGCTCCAAGCGGCATAATTCGCTGACCACGACACTATTGGGCAGGCAGACGCGCGACAAATCGTTCCGCAACAGGTCGACAATCATTACGTTTTCGGCCCGATCTTTCTCGCTGGCCAGCAAAGTGTCGGCTGCCCGGCGATCGGTAGGTGAATCGTGGTGCCGTGGGCCTGTGCCTTTGATCGGTCGCGCTTCAACGTGCCGTCCACGCACCTGCAAAAACCGCTCCGGCGAGGCGCTGACAATTTGAAACTCGCCCAAATCGAAATACGCGGCAAAGGGCGCGGAATTGCGCTGGCGCAGCCGCAAGTGAAGCGATATGGAATCGTGCGGCGCCGGATATAGAAGCCGCTGAGCCAGGTTTACTTGAAAGACATCGCCAGCATAGATGTACTCGATGCCGCGGCGGACTATGGCCAGATAATCGGCCCGCGAAAAATTGCTCGTGAGGCCATTGATATTCCCCACCGGAAATTGCGGCGCAAGCGATGAAGGTTGCAACGGGCGCGCTGCAAGTGATCCATTTGCAAAACGCTCGCCCCTTGTTAGAGAGGGGAGGGGAGGCGGCTGAACGGTTGTTGATTTGGCAACCGTTAGCAGTTGTTCGAATTGGGCAGCACGTCGCTCAGCTCGGCGCTGGCGCATCACCAGATCAGTATCTGGAAAACCTTGCGAAATGATCCAGGCACGACCCTGTTGGTGATCTAAGGCGACGACAACATCGTAAAGCCCCAGCATCACGCCCGGCATTTTGAATTCGTCGAACCGGGATTCCGGCAAACGCTCCAGGCTGCGTGACAAATCGTACGAGAATAATCCGGCCACCCCAGCTTGAAACGGCGGCAAATCTGGCAGTTGGGGCGCCGGGTAACGTTGCAAACATTGTTGAATTCGGTCCCACGACGATGTATCGTCAGGCGCCGCAGTGAGCAATTCAAACGGATCAGCAGCGACGAACGAATAACGGCCCAACTCCGGATCGGCCATCGCACTGTCGAAGAAAATACAGTGTGGCAAATGACATAACCGACGAAACACATCAGACGCATCCGGAGCGGGCTGCAGTTCAATCACGACGCCCGGCCAATCGTTCAGCTCTGGCGCTTCGAAGCCGCCGCGCGGCTCCGCGGTATTTTTCCGATTGGTGTAAGTTTGCTGAATCATAGTTTTATCAATCGATTGTCGACCGACGGTGCATTACTTGCGACCACCATTCACCGCAATAATCTGTCCTGTAACAAATTCGGCCGACGGTGAAGCTAGAAACCGGACGGCTTTCGCCACATCTTCCGGCGTTCCCCACCGCTGGAGCATCGATTCTTGCTCGGCCCGTTGTTGCCACTTTTCGCTAGCATGTTGGCCCCAGGCGGTTTTGATCCAGCCCGGCGAAATGCAATTGACGCGCACTTGCGGCGCCAGCGATTTGGCGAGGCTCCGTGTAAACGCCATTACGGCGCCCTTGGTGGCGGCAAAAAGTTCGCCGGTGTCGCCGGCCATACCGGTTTCTGCCTGATCCCAACCGATATTGACGATTGCGCCCCGACCGCGTTGTTTCATCTGTTGGCCAATTGCCTTGGATAGTTGCATCGTCGCGAGGACATCGACCTGCCAAAGCCGCCGCAGTTTTTCTTGAAAATCGATTTTTTGATTCTGGCCGGTGAGAATATCGGCCCCAGCATTGTTAATCCACACATCGACTGTGCCGCGCCAATTCCACGCAGCTGCGGCGAACTCTGCGACCGCTTGTTCGCTCTGAAAATCGGCCAACAAAAAATGCGACTGCCGGCCTAAGCGAGCGATTTCGGCCATGGTTTGGTCCGCCCCGGCGCGATCGTGGCCGCCGTGAATGAGCAAGTCAGCACCGGCCGCAGCCAGCTCCAGCGCAATCGCGCGGCCAATGCCGCCGCTGGAACCGGTGACTACTGCCACCTGGCCGGAAAGTTCGCTGGTTTTATTCGGTTTCATCGCGATGCTTCTCAATCATAAGGTCAATTTTGTCGATTCCATCGTTTTAGTCGGCAGCGTGTGGGGGGGCAAGGCAGTGAACTTCGGGTCGTGGGCCAATTTGAAATGGGTAAGCGCGTCGACCTGACTGACACAGTCGGGCTATGTATTAACTGTCATGATCCAATTTCGAACTGCAATCGCCCAGCAGTGTGCGATGGGTTATGATGCGGCGGCTTTGTGTCTTTGTTGGCAGATGTCTGGTGGTTCATGTTTGACTTGAAAGATCGCATTTCCAACTCGGCCTTTGTATTTCGTGGTTACAACGTAACCAATCTGGGTCGCAGTACGGAATTGTTGACACATCGGACGTACGGCACGATCGTTGAGCGGACTTTGCAGGAAGTCTCGAAAATCGCCAGCGATCTGTTGTCGCGCAAGATCGACCTACTCGAGCGGGTTAGGCAAAAACAAGAAACTGACTTGGAAACCTATGCCGACGCCGTGGCTTTGATTCTGGCCATGGAACAAGCGCAATTGAAATTGCTAGAAGAGTTTTTCGACATCGAGTACTCAAGAGCGCGGATGGGGTTTGGATACAGCCTGGGCGAAATTGGCGCATTGGTGGCTGGCGGAGTTATGGATTTGTCTACGGCGTTGCACGCACCGCTGCTGTTGGCGGCCGATTGTGTGGAATTGGCGCGCGACGTTACGCTGGGCGTGCTATTTTCGCGGGGGCCGGCGCTGGATGCAAACGCGGTGTACAAGTTGTGCTTAAGGATTAATACAGCAGGGAAGGGGGTCGTCGGTATCTCGTCGTTTCTGGCGCCGAACTCGATGCTGCTGATGGGGCAGGGGGATACGATCGATCGGTTTGCTGATTTAATGCCCGAGTGGCTGCCGCAAAAACTGTACTTGCGAAAGAATGATAGTCGCTGGCCGCCGCTGCACACGCCGATTGTTTGGCAGCGGAACATTCCGAACCGGTCGGCGGTGATGATGCAGACATTGCCCGGCGGGTTTAGCGGTCCGACACCGGCAGTGTTGTCGCTGGTGACAGGAAAACTGAGTTACAACGATTTCAATGCGCGCGATTTGCTGGCTCGCTGGGTCGATCACCCGCAGCGCTTGTGGGATGCGGTGAGTGAAACCCTGGCGATGGGCATCGACACCATCGTTCATGTCGGGCCGGAGCCGAATTTAGTGCCCGCCACTTTTAAACGCGTCGCGGATAACGTGACGACACAAATGGCGGCTAAATCGTGGGAAGGGGTTGGCCTGCGGGCCGTTTCGCGTGCGGTGCGGCGCCCCTGGCTGGCCAAGATTTTGCCGACGCGCAGCTCGTTACTACGCGCCCCCTACGTTCAGCAAATCAATCTGGAAGATTGGCTTTTGGAGCAGGAAGTGCCGTAGCTGGAAGTTCTGGAAATCCAAAATCTCACACACAGAGATTATAATTTCACTGCTCGAGCAATTCATAACACGCCGCCTCCTGCGCATTGCGGACCAGCAATAAATTGCCTGAGAGCGCCGGATTGTTCCAAGTTTTTCCCTCCAATGCCTGGAACTTCGCCAACTGATGAAACGCCTCGGAATTCAATTCCACCAGCGCCACATCGCCCGTTTCGCTAGTGATCAGCAATACATTGCCGACGCGGAGCAGTTGCCCATGGCCGTAATCGTCGCCGGCCCATAATCGCTTGCCGGTCGAAAGTTCGACACATTGCAAAATGCCGTCGGACAGTCCGTAGACAAAGCCGTCCTTAACGATCACGTTGTCGAGTTTGGTTTGCAGCACGCGATGATTGTGCCAAAGCCGTTTGACGTTCCAGTCGGATTTTGAGTCGTGACTTTTGGCCGCTGCCTCCTGAGTTCCGCCTCCTGATTGATCAGCGCCACTTGACGCTTGTTCCCGTTTCACTTCAAACACTGCCCCGCCGCCCATCGAATAGCCTTTGGAGACAAAAAACTTATCGTCGGCTATTTGTACGGTTTGCGAGGCGCTGGCAGTACTGTTACTGCTCCCTTCCCAAGGCGCCGTCCACAATACGTTGCCTGTCGCCGGATCATGGGCGGTAATATTATCTTCGTTGACGATCACAATCTGTCGCACGCCGTCGTAAGTTGCGATGCTGGGAGAGCTATAACTAACTTGCCGCGGGCCCCCTTTCCACACGATATCGCCAGTGAGCTTGTTGTAGGCCACGAGCGAGACTTTAGGTCCGGCCGGCGGCCCTCCGCCGGGAACCACAACCAGATTGTCGACAATCAGCGGCGACGCGGACCGGCCCCACCAAACGCCGGCGCGATCGGTTTCGTAGGTTGTCCCCACGTCGGCCAGCACATCGCGAATCCAAATCGCTTTGCCGGTGGCGGCATCCAGGCAGCGTAGGATCCCGGTGCCACCCAGCGCATAAACTCGTCCCTCGTGGATGCTTGGCGTAGAGCCGGGCCCATCGCCGCCGATCTCGTTATAGTGCCGCGCTTGAATACCGTGATGCCACAAGAGCTTTCCGGTTTTCAAATCGTAACAAGTGACCAATTCCTGCTCGCCGCGCTGTTCCAGCGTAATGGCCGCTTGTCCGACGATGTCGAATGCAGAATATCCGGCGCCAATCGGATGCCGCCACAACAATTTTGGCGGATGGGCATTCCAATCCGTGGCCAGATGGACATCGGGTATGTATGCGTCGCGGTTTGCGCCAAGAAATCCTGGATAATCGTGCGAGGTTGGTTGAACATCGGCAGTCTGCTGCGGTTCGTCTAAATCGCTTTGCGCCAAAACTGCATCGGGCTTGGGATTCCACCGCCAGGTAAGTTTGGGCACCAGATTTCCATTAAAACCGTTGATGCGGAATACGGCAAACAAGAGCGCAATCACCGCTGTGGTCGACGCAATCCACCACCATCGCGTCCTGCGCGAAAAAGGCGAAAAAAAAGCGGTCCACAGCCCCAGCAGCACCAAGAGTGCCAAAACCGCAATGCCAGTGAATCCGTTGGAAGTGCCGTTGTCGACCACGCCCACGATTTGAAGATAAGCAATCGTCGCGGCACCCAAGCCAAGAATTGCCCACCCCGGCCAAAGCGGCCAGCGGCGCGCTGCGGAAGCAACATTCGTCCCAGAAGCTGTCGGCAAAGAAGAATCCGTCGTCATAGGGCGAAGTCATTATAGACTTCCGCCAATTTTATGGCGACCGGCCAAAATGGGATGGCGAGGCTGAATCTGAGGGGTCGAAGTCGCCGCCGAACCGGATTGGATCATCCGGGGCGACTTATCGCGCAATATACGTTACGCCGACGCGCGGGCCATAATACGGACGGTAACCGTACGGGCCGTAGTAGGGATCGGCCACGACGACTGCCGGCGGCGGGCCTGCCGGAACGACCACCGTTCCCGGCGGCGGGCCTGCAACTGCCACGCGCGTTTGCTGCATGATAGAAATCACATGCGGGCTGACACCGTTCTGCTGCAAGTAGATAACATCGTTGGCTTGCAACGGACGCTGCAGGCCAGCACCGGCAAGTTGGTTGACGATAATTTGCTCGTCAATGCCGGAGCGCGTCATCGCGATGACGTCGTTCACGCTGACCGCGCTCGCAGGATGGCCGGTGGCGGCGGCAATTTGCGCGCGATTTTTGGCGTCGATATTGTCCAGTGCGCTTCCGACAGCGCCGCCCGTTAGTGCCCCTGCCGCAGCGCCAATTGCGGCTCCTGCGCCGGTGTGTCCGCTGGCGCTGCCAATTAGCGCGCCCAACCCGGCGCCACCCAATCCGCCCGCTAGTGCGCCTTGGTCGGCATAATAAGGCGAATGACAGCCGGCACTGATTGCCAAAAACAAAACCGTAATTATCGAACCACACAACGCGCGGATCATGGGAACATCCTTTTCCACACAAACAACGTGAATCTAAACGGCCAGCTTCGATACAAATCGGCAGTTGTCTATCTAGCGGCGCTCTGGTCGGGCTGAGTTTTTCCCAGTTTCGGCCAGGAGCGTCAAGAGAGGCGCTGCCCGGAACGATGCATGCAATGGTGCCAGCCATCGCCCAGAGCGCGCCGCTACAATTAATATCGGCAATTAAGCGCTGACAGATGTCAAACTGGATAGAAGAAAGCGATTATCCAGATTTTTCGTTGCCGGCTTTGGGTTCCGCTTCCTCGCCGGCCGCTGATTTCTGCCCGGCTTGCCAATCTTCCCATTTTTTGAACGCGGCTAACCGTTCTTCCTGGCTGCGGAAGCCGATTGTGTGCGGGTTTAGCAGCAATTGCTCATTCTTTTGCCAGCGATCAAACCCAAACTGTTTGGGATCTTGCCCCGCCAATTCCACGCTCGTCAACAGGGCAATATCGCGGATTTGCGTTTGAATGGGTTGATTCTTGCCGCCCGAATCGTAATAGACCAGCGCGTCTTTCAAATACGGCTCTAGCAATGCGATGTGCTCTTTGCCTCCAAATTTTCCAACCAGACAAATGGCCAGACTTTTGGACGCGGGATCGCCAATCGTCTGCGGATGCTTAAGAATGGCAATCGCCGGCGCCAACCCTTCTTTCAAATTGTAAATGTAGGCAAACGATAAGTTGTACGCGGCAAAGACCGAATTAATATCGCGTGCCACCCATCGCGCGAGAATCTTGCGGCATACTTCGCCACGCGAATCTACCTGCTTCACATTTGGGTTAGCAACTTGTTTAAAAACTTCATTCTGTGGCAGCACGATTACTCGGGCCGTGATGTCATCGGTAATCGGCACTGCGTTGTCACCGGCCACAAACAGCCACGCTAGAATAGCGCCCAAGCTCGACGTGCTGCTCTGCGGAACGATCTGTCGGCGACCTTTCCTTGCTGCCGCAACGGCGGCGGCGCGATCGATCACAGCAGGCTCCGCGGCAAGTTGAGTGCGAAGCTTTTCGGCCGCTTGTTTTGGTCCTTGCTCGTATGCCTCCAACAGTGGGGCTTCGGCCTGCTGCATCTCTACGAACAAATCGCGCGCCGTCCGATCGCTTCCGACGGCCTGTTTGAATGCCGTCCAACCGGGCAAGCTCAAATCCAGCTTGCCATCGACATCGGCACTAAAAGCACTGAGCCGCCGCTGAAAATCCGCTTCCACGACTTCCGATAGAATTCGCTTCGCACGAAAACGGACTTCCGCATCGGAACTCTCCAGTGCGGCCAACAATTGCGGCTTGGCCGCAATTCCTTTTTGCACGAGCTCGTTAGAAGCTTTTTCGCGTACCGCATACAAATCGTCTCCCAGTTTTGTTACCAGGTCGGAAATGTTGTCGTCCACAGCCGCCGAATTGGCGTCGCGGACTTGGGCACAAACCGTTCCGACAATTCCGACGAGGGCCGAGATACTGCAAATGCATGCAGCGAGCCAAATTTGTGCGGCCGAGGCAACCGTTGGGCGGTGCATCTAAGATCATCCTCAAGAGAGAGAAAACGAACTATTTTATTGTAAACGCCGCATGCCCAAAGCGCCTAGCGATCTGCCACGCTCTGTCTGATAACCCCAGTTTACCGAGTTTGAATCGCCGCCAGATTGCGGCCCCAGCATGTCTTCCGACTGGCCACGTCGCAGCGGGATTAGAACGTCGCTGGCAACAGCTTGCCGTCGTTGCGATGCGCCAACTGCTGAAGAATTTGCAAATTGATCATTTCGCTCATGAACCGCACACTGCCGTCGCCAAATGCAAAATTAGCTCCCGCTGGATGAGAGCTGGCAAATCCCCCGACGTACAAAGTGGGATCAGACGGCACCGCTGGAGCGGATGGATCCGAAGCAGGTGCGGCAGCCGATTGCTCCGTGTCGGCGGCCGGCGGTGCAGCATTGCCGGCCGACGCGGCTTCGCCGGTTTCACAGCTCGGCGATCCTGCTGCGGTCGATGCCGCGATCACCGCCGCCGGCAATGGCGTGTTCAGCGGGGTCCAGGTATTGCGCAGCGTCGCGCGGGTTCCGCTCATCCAGCCCAAATCGTTCGGGTCACCCAGCTTTTCGCCAATGAACAAAGTGTGCGAGGGTCCATCGGTAATGTCGTCGTATCGCACATGGCTGTTCAAAAAGAATGTGCCATGATTGTCCGCATCAATCGGCGCTTCGACATCGTGATGCACCGCCGCGTAACTGCTAAGGGGCACCGTGCTTGGCTCCCGCGCTTCGCTAGGACAGTCCAAAATAGCAATCGGCGTATTTCGCACCGGGTCATTTTTTTCGTCATACACTCCGACCGATTGATCGATGCGGCGGTAAGTGTTCGTCTCGTCCAAATACGGCAACAGATGAATGATCCAATTGCGATGATCTCCCTTAGCAACACTGTGAACAGGCCCTTGTTTATCGATGGTGCCCGACGGTAATACTTCGTGCGCCATTTCATAGTTTTGCATTGCCACGCTCATCTGCGTGAGATTTCGCAAGCACTGGCTGCGGCGAGCGGTTTCGCGCGAAGCCTGGATGGCCGGCAGCGTCATGGCTGTCAAAATACCTATGATGGCAATCACCACCAGTAGCTCTACCAATGTGAACGCAGCGTAGGCCATCGCCACAGGTCGACAGCCGATTGGGATCTGACTCTGTCGTGGATTTTGCCGCGTGAACTGACCCGCCTGGCGTCGCCGTAATGACAAAGTTCTCATTTCAGTTCTCTCCATTCACTTAAGATGTATTGTCGCTTCTCGCGTTTGCTGACTGCAATGGACTGAATCGGTTGGATATTCGGCGTCAACCCTTAGACGCAAATCGTCGGGTTGATCGGCCACACTTTCCAAGTGGATTTTCACTTCGGCGGGTGCGACGCCATCGAGCTCGTCCGCCGGAACGCGCCAAGTTTCCCCGCGATAGTCGGCCGATTTGCGCAATTGGGCCACCGCCCGATCGACGCCCGCTTGTGCCAGCCACTGGGTCTGAAGCTGCTGCCGTCCGGTAAGCAACTGGCGATGATGACGTACGACATCCTGCAATACCCCAAACAAAATCGCAGCCGCTACTAGAAACTCCACCAGTGCAGCCGCCAATACCGCACCGCGGCGATACCCGGCAGGATATCGACCAACCGAAATCGAATTGTGGCGGTTGCAGTTAGTCACAGTTTGTTCTCGATTAAGCGGAATTCGCTCTTTTGCAAACCGGCCGTAGCATCAACGCGCAGTTCGCGCCGGCCGGAAAATTCCTGCAAACGATTTGTTCGCGGATAACTGATGAGCAGGCTCGCCTGCCAGCCGCTTTGCTGGCGATTGAAATCGGAAGACGTAATTTCCCACTTCACCACGGCATCGCTTGGCAGCAGATAGTCTTCTCTAGCCACAATGTTATCGCCGTCGCGCAGCGTTCGCTTCACCGACCCGCCCGACACTTGATAATCAATTTGTTTGTGGTCCGGTAAAGTAAGCGTGAAAGATTGTCGTGGGGAACTACTGTTTGGCGGTGATGACGTTGACGAATCGGCCACTTCATCTGGGTTTCTACTTGCCGGCTCCGCCGTCTCGTCTGATTGTGACGCAGAGTTGACGCCGGCCGACTGCTCGCCAATGCGAATTGCCGCTGACGAAGCCAGGTGGACATCCGTGCGAAATTGTGTAGACAAACGTTGCAGCGTATCGAGCGTGATGCGATGTTCATCCATCGCATGCTGAACGCGCCACACACCGTGTAGCAGCATGCCCATCGCGGCCATTGCGCCAGATACCAAAGTAATAACGACCAACATCTCAATTAACGATACCGCCCGACGGTTCGTAGCGTACCGCTGTTTGCCAACGGTCATCCGACATATTCGAATCATCGCGCAACCTCCGGCGCTGCATTGCCGCTGTCCGAGAAGCCGGGCAATTTCCATCCCGTCAAACTTACCGAGTGCGGCGAGCCTTCTTCGGCAGGCCAATTCACCTCCACGTGAATTCGCTTATGCGGCGCCGTTGTATCTGAGGATTCGTTTTTCGCAGAATCGACGACCGAAATGTGCAACGTGGCGTCGTGCAGCGCCGCATGCAATTGTGGCGACGGCTGAATCGCCTGAGCTGCTTCGGACGTCACTTCCTCGTAGCGTAAACCTGCCAAGTGCTCCAACACATTGGCGGCTTCCCATTGGGCAACCAGCGCCTGTTCGCTCGCTAAATGTTGCCGGGCGCACTGTGTGAACACTTGAGCTGTCAGCACCATGCCCAGGCCCAGCAGAGTTAGAGCCACAGTCACTTCCAGGACCGTCATCCCGTGGCAATTTTTACAGGCTGAAGAATGCATGGCAAGGATTACGCTAAATCGTGAATCAGTTTTACCAATGGAAAAAAGAACCCCACCGCAATCCAAAGCACGAATGCCCCGAATACCAGCAACGCAATTGGAAAACCGACCGACACGATTGCCCACAGCCGCGTCGTGAAGCGGCGCACGAGGCGGTCGGCGGTATAGTCCATTGCCCAGGATAAATTGCCGACTCGCTCGGCGGCTTTGAGTACACCGGCATCGGCAGGGGTCAACAGTTGATCGGCCACCAAACTATCGCACCATTGAGTTCCTTCGGCGGTGCGCTTCGCAGCGCGACGTAACCGCCGGCGGATGTAACCTTTTGGATATTGCTTGGCCAACAGCAAAAAGGCAGTGTCTAAGGGCTTGTGTTCGTCGATTGATTCGGCCAAGCAGCGCAATACAAGAGATTCGTCCAATGGTAAGGTAACTCGCCGGACCAACGGCGGATCCCAGCGCACTAATCCCACATAGCGGACCAGAGCAAACAAAAAGAGGAGCAACACAATCGTAAGCGTGGCAATCGCGATTGCAGGTTGGCGGTGAAATATCCAGAAGAATTTGACGAGCGCCAAAGTCGGCGGAGGCAAGCGTGTCTTGAAATCTTCAAAAATCTTCTGATAGGCCGGAACAATTTTAATCGCCAGAAAGGTCATGATTCCGGCCGCGAAAAACACGAACGTAATCAGATACATTACGCGCGCCACGGCGGCGTGAACCGCGGAATCAACCGTAGCAGAATGGCGGACCGCTTTTTTCAGTAACGCGGCCAGCCCACCCACTTCACAACCGGTGCGCACAGCGACTAAGGCGTCATTGGGAAGGCGGTTGGACGATACTTCCAGGGCTTTATCGAGCGGCAGCCCCTGTTCTAATGCGCTGGCCAAAATGCGGGCACGGTAGCTTAAGCCATCGTGGCGTTCCTCGGCGAAAGCGCGCACTGCCGAGGTCAAGGGAATACCCTTTTCGGCCGCCACCGCCAACGACCATAACAGTGTCCTGCGTTCCATTTCGCGGTATCGAATTAAAATCATTAGAGCGATCACGAGCGTTGCGAGCCAGAGGAGAAATCCGATTGGGCCGGCCATGAAGAACATGACCCCCAGGAGCAGAATAAAGAATGCGAACCAGATCAAAATTTTAACCAAAGCGATAAGTTGATACCGCCATGGATAAGATCTGGGTTCGGCCGCTGCATTCCGTGATCGAACGAAATAATTGAAGCGGCGCAATAGGAGCGCCACGGCAAATACCGCGAGGATGACAAGCACCACCAGTAACCAATCATCCTTTTTCACGTCGTAGGTCCTTTACCGATTTTCTTAGCCTTAAAAAACCGAGATGCAAAAATTGTAATCCAGGCACAACATAGTCACACCGATCAAGACAGCAGAGATTTCGGGCCGCCGCTCAAATCGTTAATCAAATGAACCATCGGCAACAGCATGGCGCCAATCAACCAAAACGCCAAAAGCAGCACTACAATAAATGCAATTGGCGGCAAGATTGATTGCAACAACACTGAACGAAGCTGAATACGATTTTCGAACATTTCGCTGGCGGTGCGGAACGCTTCCGGAAGGGCGCCCTGGTTTTCGCCCCAGGATACCAGCGGAATGAGCGAGGCGGGCAGGCGTCGGGTGGTGCTTAAGACCTCGCCCAATTTGCGACCCATGACGACCGATTGGGAAAGGCGTACACCCTCGGCAGCGACAAACGAGTCATTTACTCCGGCGGCTGCCAAGCTTAGAGACTCGGGAAGCGGTAAGCCTTGATCCAAATATAATGCGGCTAAGCGCGACCAATCGGCCACGCCACGCCACAGCAACATTGGTCCCACGAAAGGAATTCGCATAACAATGCGCCGCCAGCGCGGAGCGCTTAGTGACACCCGCAAAACGACGATCACAATCAATATGATGGCGCACAAAATGGCAACGAGGCGCCAACCTCCTTCGCGCAGCAGCCACATCAGAACAACTGTTTGCATCGGGAGCGCCGTTTTAAAATCGGCGAATACTTGGCTCAGTTGGGGCATAACATACCAAGCGAGAAATACTGTCAGTACGCCCGTTAAGATCATGAGAAATACAGGATACGCGATTGCCTGCCGGATGCTGCTGCCCAGATCGGCAGAGGTGCGATCGATTTCAACCAATTGGACCAACACTTCGGGTAAATTGCCCGAGCGACTGCCGGTTTCGATCAGCCGCCGCATGTACGGCGGCAGGAAATGGGGATTCGATTCCAGAATATTTTCCAGCGACTGGCCCGATTCCAAATCGTGAGCCAAGGCAGTCAAAGCTTGAGACAGGCGTCGATTGGGAATTTCCTGGGCCGTTGCACGCAGCGCGGGCGCCAGCGGCAAGCCCGCTTGGGTCACCAGCGACAAATGCTCGGCCAGTTGTCGTGCTTCGTTGTCCGAGAGTGGATTGGGTTGTGGCAGGCTCATCGCAGCGAATCGCCAAGGTGAGTAAGCATTTGATACCAGGGACCTAGCAAACTGAGCGCATAGATTGCCACTGCTGTGCCGCCAATGGCAATCATCAGGCTGATCGGCAAAAACAACCGAAGCCAATCGTCCAATCGCTGCACACGGCGATGATAGGCTTGTGAAGTGCTACGCAACGACTTCACCAGTGCTGCCTGGCTTGTGCCGCCGATCAACAACCAACTGACCATTGGCGGAAAGCCCGAAAGTTGCGGAACGGCCGCCGTTCCTTCCTGATGAGTGAAATTTGTGGTGGCAGCTGCCGCGACGAGTCGGTCGAATTCGCGTGCCGATTTTTTTAGCCGTTTTTCTCCGCCGGCATCCGCCGCCAAGATCACCGCTTCGCCCAGCGGCGCGCCATGTTCGATCAATAAGGCCAAAAGATCGGCGAACGCCGCCAATTGACTGTAATAAAGCAATCGACGACTCGACGTAAAACTCCACCAGCGCGGCGATGATGTCGTGGCTCGCTTCGACCAAATCCACCATAACACCAGAGCCAAAATCGCAACAACTGGAATCCAGGGCGCCCACGACGGTGCGGTGCGTCCCAGTTCCACCAACTGCAAATTCATTGGCGCTGCCGGCAGATCCATCGTTTCGTACATGTGGGTCACCCGCGGCTGGAACCAAGCGATTCCACACACAAACAAGCCGAATGCCAAAAAAGCCACGAATACCGGATACAACATGGCGACGCGGGTCAGCCGCCGCAGCTCGGCAATCCGCCGAGAACTTTTCGCCAGCCCTTCCAGCGCCACCGACAATCGGCCGCTGCGCAAACCGGCTTCCACCACTGCACAAAAGACGGGCGGAAATGTTTCAGGCGAATGGGCCAGTGCATGCAATAAACTTTCGCCGATCGCAAGCCGCTCGGATAATTCGGCGGCAACTTTTCCCGATCGACGGCTAAGATCGGCCGCCGCCAGTGCCAGACCCTTTTCCAATGGCACACCGGCGCGAACCAGCGCGGACATTTCGTCCGTCAGTGCAATCAATTCGTCCAGCGAAAGTTTGCTTACGTTTTCCATACGTAATTGATTCTAAAAAAACGCACTTACCAATTGGACAAACCAACCTATAGTGAGACAGGAGATTACGAAATGAACACCACCATCAAAGCCTACAGCTACATACGATTTAGCGACCCCAAGCAAAGCCGTGGCACCAGCCAAGACCGCCAAACGGAGCTACGCGATAAGCTGATAGCCAAGCACGGCTGGCAGCTTGATTGTACCCTAACTATCAACGATTTGGGGCGGTCGGCATTCAAGGGGGAACGAAAAGGGCTAAACGCTTTTCTGCAGGCTGTGGAAGATGGGACAATTACCCCCGGCTCAGTGCTTATTGTGGAAAAGCTGGACCGCTTATCCCGCGACGATATTGAGGCAGCAACCGACCTATTTAAGCGAATTGTCAAAGGTGGCATCCTGATTGCTACCTGTGAACCGGAGCGAATTTACCAAAAGGCGGACTTAAAAAACCCGTTTGTTTGGATAGAGCTAATTATGTACTTTGCGGTTGCCAATGAGGAAAGCCAAAAGAAATCGGACAAGCTCAAAGATGTTTGGGATAGACGCCGTAAAGCAAACTGGAAGGGCGGACATTCCCCGGCTTGGATTACTTGGGATGGCGACAAGCCAATTCTCGATAAAGCTAAAGCGGGCACGGTGCGAATGATTTTCGACCTTACTATTAGCGGGCTAGGTAATCGTCTGTTGGTCAAGCGATTACATAAAATGGGCGTTGCCACATCTTACCAATGGACAACTGCTTGCCTTTGGCGACATTAACCACGACGGCAAATTCAACAACGCTGATTTGCAAGCCCTGATAAACTTTCTCCAATCCGGTGGCGGCTCGACTTCTGTCCCCGAGCCGGCGGCGTTTACGCTGTTGAGCCTCGGCGCTCTGGCAATCGCATTTCACCGCCGCTCTCGCTAGTGCAGTCTCGTACGTCCTCTACTTCGTTCAACTCGGTCAGCCGGGCTGACAGTACGACTCGTTTCCGCTCGTTGCGCGATCCAAACCATCGGACCCAACTGTCCAACGAGGCTGAAGTCCATGGTCATTCATCATTGCCAGTGCCAGCTTTTTTGCTATAGGCAATTTCATTTCGATATTTTCGAGTCAACTATCTAAATCTAAGAATTGGGATGCCGGCAATGCAGTGTGACTATATTATCCACGCAATACCGCAGACAAAAATATCAGAATGAATATTTGATCTAGTACTCTTCCGATGCACATTCGAATCGGAATTCTTCGCATGCCTGCTCAAGGCATGCAATTGACTCGTCTCAAGCTGAGTGACGTGCGGTGAGCGATGATCGCCACCGCAAAGTGATGTCGAATTCAAATAGATAAATCCGATCTATCAATTCGACATACACAGGTTGCCAATTTCTGAGTCAGCTCGCCGCCAAGTGTTCGCGACGCATTCTGATAGTTCAGCACCAATATATGAATAGTTTACCGAGACAAAATTGAACGTACGATCAGACGTTGGAAAAAAAACGACCCTGTCAAAAAAGGAGGACAATATGGACTGTAAACATCAGCTTGAACTTTTGAATGACGAATTGCAGCGCCCAGGATCGCCAGCCTCAGAGGTTCAGGAGCGATGGGGCGGTATGAAGCACACAACACGAGTCAACGGGGTCTGGCGCATTGAGGGATACATTACTTTCCTACTGCACCAATACGAGCTCCTTCGAACCGTTGACCCCGCATTACCTCCGACGCCTCCTCCACATTGCTTAAATCCTCGTGATGTTGCCCAGTTCTTCAACATTCCACCGGTGGAGTTGGGCCTCGTCGGATTAAAGGGAAAACCGGGCCGCCGCCGAAGCACCGATGATATTGCTGACTTCGTGCATGCGAGATTTCCCCGCATGACGTACAAGGAGATCTATACCGCCTGGAAAGCTGTACACCCCAACGATCAAAGGGTGACGTCGTGGGAAATGATGCGTGCTGCCTACCGACGTAAATATCGAGGCAAAGACCGGCCAAGAAAACGGAATACGTCGACCGCCTAATGCGACCAGTTTCCGTCCGTTAATTTTTTTGTTGCGACCAATTTTCGTCCACCGACCTCCGCACCGAGAATTCGTGTACACGTTAGCGAATGTCGCCGACGTGCGTTACAGGCATTCTTAATCTTGATTGGAGGCTCGACATGATCAGTGCAGCGAAAAAACAAAAAAGCAAACTTTCCAGGCTCGCGGCTGCCATAAATAAGGAACACGGCAAGATCGTAACGGCGATTCGCACCTGCCTCAACCGTGCCCGAGCCGCTGGAGACTATTTGCATCACGCTAAAAAAATTGTGGGCCACTGCAAATGGGGGAAATGGGTCGAGGAACACGTGAAGTGCTCGGAGCGCAGTGCACAGGCCTATATGCAGATTGCCGCAAACTGGGGAAAACTCGAAGCAATTACGCAGACAACTGCGGGTTTGACAATACAGCAGGCACTCAGACTGATCGCCGAGAAGGATGACTCTGCCGATCCTCACGGCGACGAATATGCTGCCGCCAAATCAGGCGCGGTCGAACTGCCAGAAAAGCAGGATCCTGAAAAGTGGGAAAAGGCCATCGAAGAAGCTCGGAAAAACGGTCACGGAAAGGCCGCTGCCAAACCAGCAAAGCAGGTGATGGCAGACAATATACAGTCACCGCCACCAAAACTGGCCGCCGATCGATGGACTGTTGAAATCGAGTGCAGCATTGCTGACACGAAAATTCTCAAGCCTCACTGCAATCCCGATTGGATCAAGGGACATGGCAAGCGCATCTATTTCCACACTGATGCTGCCACTGAATCGCTGTGATGACGGTGGCATTGAGCTTATCGTTTGCCTCCATTCTCTGCTGGGCAGCAGAACCAAATACGGAACAAGCAAAGGCGATTGCCGAAATCAAGGAACTGGGTGGCAAGGTCACCATTGATGAAAAAAGTCCAGACAAG
>Ga0182024_10006119_pt1 | contig 26553 bp, 19 predicted proteins | sample P32metaG_FD_120480 | JGI IMG/M metagenome (GOLD analysis project Ga0182024, IMG submission 120480) | Permafrost microbial communities from Stordalen Mire, Sweden - P3-2 metaG (Illumina Assembly) | ecosystem: Environmental > Terrestrial > Soil > Wetlands > Permafrost | place: Sweden: Stordalen... | reverse complement strand
GAGAAGCTGCTGCCTGACAGGCAGCCGTCGTACATGGCGTCGTGGATTTACGTCTTCGGGGTGCTGACGCTGGCGTCGCTGGTCATGATCATCGGCTCGGGCACGATCCTGGCGTTGAAGGGTCCGGGGTGGTGGCACGTCACCGGGATCGGGCACTTCTTCAACAGCATCCATCTGTGGGCGGTCGAGCTGTTCTTCTTCTTCATGGTGATTCACCTGTGGGGGAAGTACTGGATGGCGGCCTGGCGAGGCGGCCGCGCGCGAGTATGGATGACCGGTGTGGTCACATTTCTGGTCGCGATCCCGTGCGCCCTAACCGGCTACGTCTCGCAGCAGAACTTCGATGCGCAGTGGATCTCGACCCAGGCGAAGGACGCGATGAACTCGATGGGCATCGGCTCGTTCTTCAACCTCATGAACTTCGGGCAGATGTACAGCTACCACGTGTTCCTGCTCCCACTCGCGGTCGTGGGGCTTGTCGTCGCGCATGTGCTGCTGGTCCGCAGGCACGGGATCGTGCCACCCTTCCGGTTGGACGCGGTCGGGCCCGTCAAGCCGTCCAGCGATCAGCCGGGCGCCGGCGATCAGTCGGAGTCGGCGTGAGCCGCCGCGAGACCCGCCGGATCGAGGACGAGTCCTACCGCACCTGGGACGGTGGCTACCGTCGCTACGACATCCTCAAGGAGGCGACGATCGCGCTCGGCGTGGTCGCCACGCTCGTACTGGTGCTGACGATCCTCTTCTCGACACCGGACCTTGCGCCGAGCACGGTGAAGAGCTGGTCGCGCAGCGACCCCGTCGACTTCGTCACAACCGCCGCCACGGAGCTTGACCACTCGAGCTTCTCCGGGAGCTACGGCCCGCCTTACAACAACGGCGCCGGCGCCGTCCAGCACGTCTGGTTCATCCACCTGCAGCAGTGGCTCGGGATCAGCACCCCAATCAACTCCGCCCAGGACTTCGTGCTCGCGCCCTTGCGCTCGCTGACCCAGCAGCCCGCCGTCCAGCAGGCCGTCTCCAGCTACGAGGCCGCGTCCACAAGCACACGGTCAGGCTGGACGAGCGGGTACGAGAAGGCGCTCACCGACGCGAAGGTGACCGCACCCGGAAGCGTCTCCGTAAAGCCGGGCAACTACGGGCCCGTCCCGGAGATGATGGGGGCGCTGCTGACCTTTGCGCAGTCCGGCGGCCTCGACGGAGCCCTGCTGGCCAGCAAGCAGTTCTACCAGACCGACTACACCAAACCGCTGCTGTTCATGGCCGACGGGGGCGTGTTGACGAACCGGGCGACGACACAGAACCTCACCGGCAGCCAGTGGGGAATGATGAACGAGACCGGCAGCTACCCCGGGCAGGTGTGGCTATGGCTGTACACGTTCTGGTACCAGATAAAGCCGTTCTCGACCTCAGCAAACGTCGACGCGCTCGCGATGACGATCATGATCGTCCTCAGCACCGCGCTGGTCCTGATCCCGTTCATTCCCGGGCTTCGCGACATCCCCCGCCGCATCCCGATCTACAAGCTGATCTGGCGCGACCACTACCGGACGCAGAGCACTAACGACGTGTAACCCGCCCGCCGGCGCACAGTCGGACTGCCCGGCGCTCTTGCAGAACGCCGGGCGCGGGTGTCGACCCGACACCAGGTAAGGGCCCTACGAGTCAGCGTAGGCTGCGGCGATATCGAGTCCCGACAGCACGCCACACGGATGGCCGCTGGAAGCTTCAACCACGATCAGATGATCGACTGAGTGCTCAACCATGATCCGTGCGGCATCGTCCACGGATGTCGTCGACTGCACCGTGACGACCTCTGTGGCGGCCGCCTCGCCAGCGGTCTCGTCGATCGCGTCAGCGGCGGCTGCGGCGATCTCAGCGACAGTGATGAATCCGAACGGGCGGCGTACGTGGTCAGGGTCCGCAACGGCAACCGCGTGAACACGCTGTGCCGCCATCAATCGCGCCACCACGCGCAGCGGAGTCGTGGGGTCGGTCGTGAGAATGCCGGTGTGCATCACGTCGGATACACGGACATGTGAGAGCGTGGGGTCGTGGATCGTCATCGCTAGCTCCGTTCGGCGGATTCCTTTGCTACCACAGAGCCTAGGCCCACATCGCTGCCTGGCCATCGCGTAGCTGCCGCACTTCCCCTCAGTACTTCTCCCGTAGCCGATCGGCCGCACAACTGGCGGGCCGACACGGCTGCCAGATCGGTTACGCTCGCCCTTGCTGTGCCACGGTCTGCGCCGACTCAGCAGCCGTCTGGGGGTCGAGGTATCGACCACCCGGAGTGATGGGGCGGAATCGCTCGTCGAGCACATAGACCAGTGGGATGCCGGTCGGCACGTTCAGGGCCGCGATGTCCTGATCGCTGATGTGGTCCAGATGTTTCACCAGAGCCCGCAGCGAGTTGCCGTGTGCTACGACGATCACCGTCATGCCCGCCGCAAGATCGCGCACGATCGCGTCGTACCAGTATGGGAGCAGCCTTGCGACCACGTCTTTCAGGCATTCCGAGCTCGGTACGAGCTCGAGTGGTAGCGTCGCGTACCGCGGATCCCTGGCCTGGGAACAGCGCTCACCGTCGGTGATCACTGGGGGTGGGACATGGTACGAACGTCGCCAGAGCATGAACTGCTCCTCACCGAACTCGTCCCTGGTCTGGGCCTTGTTCTTGCCCTGAAGTGCGCCATAGTGGCGCTCGTTCAACCGCCACGACCTGCGTACGGGCAGCCATTGCAAGTCGGCCGCCTCGAGCGCGATGTTCGCGGTCTGGACGGCCCGCTTGAGCACCGAGGTGTGGACCACGTCGGCGCGAATGTCCGCCTGCGCGAGCAGGCGCCCACCGTACGCGGCCTCGCGCACGCCCTTCTCCGTAAAGGCCGACATCCACCCATCCGGTGAAGCGGCCCTCGCGGTTCCATTCACTCTCGCCGTGCCGCAGCAGCACCAGAGTTCGCATCCGCTTGTTCACCTCATCTGCAGCCAGATTTTGGGCGAAGTTAGAAGAGGCCAGGCGACCCGGCATCAGTGTGCCGCCGCAATCAGGTCGTAGGAACTACGTGCCGGCGCAGCGTTCGATGAACCGGTCATAGATCGGCTGCTGGGTCAAGTGCCCGCGACGGACAGGTACCGAGTTCACGCTCATCCGCGTTCTGTGGCGCTGCTCCCTGCGGTGCGAGCAAGTCGTGGATAAGTACTGAATGGCCATCGCGTTTGTTCCCGATTGCGCGCCGTCGCGCGCGGGCTAGGTTCGAGGAAGAGTCGGCGTATCACGGCTCCCAGGTCTACAGAGCCTTCCAGAAAACGAGGTTGCGATGACTGTACGAGTAGCGATCAACGGCTTTGGTCGTGTGGGCCGCAGCGTCTTGCGGGCCGCCTATGAGCAGGGTGCGGACATCGATGTCGTCGCGGTCAACGATCTCGTCGACGCCGGTACGCTCGCGCACCTGCTGAGGTACGACTCGGTCTTCGGGCGGTTTCCAGGGGACGTGGCGGCTGAGGACGGCAGCATCGTGATCGACGGCGTGCCGATTCCCACGCTCGCGCAGACGAACCCGGAAGCATTGCCGTGGGAGGAGATCGGCGTTGAGGTTGTGATCGAGTCCACGGGACGGCTTCGGACCCGCGCAGGCGCGGCTCAGCACCTTGAAGCTGGAGCTAAAAAGGTGATCATCTCGGCGCCTGCGAAAGGCGAGGAGCCGGTCGACGCAACGGTCGTACTCGGCGTCAATTTTGATCAGGTCTACGACCCGGATGTGCACCAGATCATTTCGAACGCTTCCTGCACGACCAACTGCCTTGCCCCGGTGGCGAAGGTGCTGCATGACGCGGTGGGGATCAAACACGGACTGATGACGACCGTGCACGCCTACACCGCTGACCAGAATCTGCTGGATGGGCCGCACAAGGATCTGCGTCGCGCGCGTGCCGCGGCGCTCAACATCATCCCGACATCGACCGGGGCGGCGAAAGCGCTCGGGCTCGTGATCCCTGAGCTTGACGGGCGCCTCAACGGCTACGCGGTACGAGTCCCGATGCCGACCGGCTCGCTCGTGGACCTGACGATCGAGACCGAACGCACGACAAGTCGCGAGGAGATCAATGCGGAGTTCGAGCGGCTCGCTGGTAATGGCGCGCTGAAGGGGATCCTCGCGTACACAGAGGATCCGATCGTCTCCTCAGACATCATCAAGTCACCGTACTCGTCGATCTTCGACGCGTCACTCACGTCGGTCATCGATGGCACCCAAGTGAAGGTCGTGGCTTGGTATGACAACGAGTGGGGCTACTCGAGCCGGCTGGTCGATCTCGCGCAGCGCGTCGTCGTTCCCCTCGCGCAGACGGTCTAGGGCGTAGGCGAGGCTCGGACCATGGCAACAACCCCTCAGAAGACCTTCGCGCTGGCGGATCTGGTCGCGGGAGACCTGACGGCCTCAGGGCTCGTCACCTGCTTTCCCGACGACGGCCTGGCAACGGTCGCATCGAACCTGATCCGTCACGACGTCCACGCCGCGCTACTGCTCGCGCACGATGGCGGTGTGCCATTGATGGTGACCGACGTGGACCTAATGCGGGCTGCGCTAACGCACGTGAATCGCGTGGAAGATATCAAGGTCACCCTCGAGCCTCCTGCAGCGGTTCGCGCTGACGCACCGGTCTCTGACGTGGTGGCGACGATGGCTCAGCGGTACGTCCGCCACCTGTTGGTCACCGATCCGGAGACCGGCGCTCCGATCGGCCTCGTTTCCGCGTTGGATGTGGTTGGCGCTCGGCGGTGTCGATCCTGACCTCTCCCGCCAGCGTCGAATCGCGCTGCACCGCCCACCCGCGAATGCGACATCGCTGCGCGACGCAACCGTTGATGACGTCGCCCATCTGGGCATCCTGACTTGCATCGCTGGTGCGTCGCTGCTCACGGTCGCCCAGACGATGGCTGAGCGGCGCGTCCACTGTGTCGCGATAGCCGGGATCGAGCATCCCGGCGAGCATCTCATCTGGGGGCTGATCGAAGACATCGACGTCGTCGTGGCCATGCACCGTGACGCACTCTCTGAGCCTGCCGCCAGCATCGCGAGGAAGTCACCAATCGCTGTTGAGATGAGTGACTCACTGGCCCATGCTGCCGAGTTGCTGGTGTCACACGACGCGAGCCATGCAGTTGTGGTCGGGCCAACCGGGCTCGCCGCCGGCATCATCTCGACCCTGGATGTGGCAACTGTTCTCGCGACGGGCCTGGTCAACTCCGTGCTGGGTTCCGTGGTCGCTGGAACGGGCGAGCGGGCCTGATCAGCGGGGATCGGCTCTGTAGACGTTGGCGGCCCGCAGCGCTTTGACGTAGCCCGCACGCTCGTACGCTGACCCATCCTGGTCGCGCGGCACACTGAGTATCCCGCGAAATGCCTCTACGGTGCTGAACCCCTTCGCGGTCATCCAACTCGAGAGGCCGTCCAGTAGCACGCTTGCGTGCTCGGGTCCGTGACGTAACAGCGCAGAGGTGCTCATCACGACATCCGCTCCGGCCAGCAGGTACCCGGCCACGTCGGCCGCGGTCTCGACGCCGGAGGTGGCCGCCAGCGACGCGCTCACATGACCGCGCAGTAACGCGATCCAGGCCCGCGGGAGGCGCGCCTCGTGAGCGCTTGAGAGCTCGATCCCGGGCACTATCGCGAGCCTGTTCGCGTCGATGTCAGGCGCGATGAAGCGGTTGAACAGCACGAGCGCGTCTGCCCCGGCGGCGTCAAGCCCCCGGGCGAGCTCGCCCAGGGAGCTGAAGTACGGGCTCAGCTTCATCGCGATCGGGATCGTGACCGCGGCCCTGACGTTCGCAAGCACTTCGAACTGGCGTTGCTCGACGTCACGTGCAGGGGTGTGCGGATCACCGGGCATGAAGTGGGTGTTCAGCTCGAGCCCGGCTGCGCCCGCGTCCTGCATCGCCCGCGCGTAGGCGCTGAGGGCGCCGGCCGTGATGCCGTTGAGGCTGGCAATCACCGGCACGTCCACCGCCGCGGCGGCACGCTCGAGCAAGCTCAGGTAACGCCGTGGGCCAGGGTCCGCTTTTGCCCCGGCGGGGAAGTAGGAGAGGGACTCGGCGAAGCTCTCGCTGCCTGCGTCCAGCAGTCGTGCACCGAGCTCGGCGTCGTGTCGCAGCTGTTCGTCGAACAGCGATGGGAGCACAACCGCGCCCACGCCCGCAGCCGCCAGCCGGCGAACCCCTTCAGCCGTGCCCGAGAGTGGCGATGCCGACGCAATCAGCGGATTGCGCAGCGCCAGTCCCATGTAGCGCGTCGCGAGCTCAGTCATTGCTCACGACGGGCGTCGGCGGTGAACCTGTTGGCGGCATGAGTGGCCATCTCCTCATAGACCTGCCAGCGTTGTGCGAGCGCCCGCTCGGCAAGCGCGTGCAGCCGCTCGGCCTCCTCCGGTTGGGTATCGGCCAGAGCGCGGTAGCGCAGCTCACGGTCGGTGTAGTCGGCGAGCGGGATCCGCGGGCGCGGCGAGTCGAGCAGGAATGGGTTGCCATCGTCACGGTGCACGAGCGGGTCGTAGCGGACCAGTGGCCAGTAGCCGCTGGCAACCGCCCGGTGTTGCTGGCTCAGCCCGTCACGCATCTCGATTCCGTGAGCGATGCAGTGGCTGTAGGCAATCACCAGGGACGGTCCGTCATACGCCTCGGCTTCGCGGAGCGCTCGCAGCGTCTGCTGGGGATCGGCGCCGATCGCGACGCGCGCGACGTACACGTTGCCGTACGCGATCGCCTGCAACGCCAGGTCCTTCTTGGGCGTCGTCTTGCCGGCCGCGGCGAACTTGGCGACCGCCCCCAGCGGTGTCGCCTTCGACATCTGCCCACCGGTGTTGGAGTAGACCTCGGTGTCCAGCACCAGCACGTTGACGTCATGGGCGCTGGCCAGGACGTGGTCGAGGCCGCCGGCGCCGATGTCATATGCCCAGCCATCGCCGCCGACGATCCACACGCTGCGCCTGACGAGGTGATCTATGACGCTGCGCAGATCCTCGACCGCAGGCCCGCTGAGATCGCTGAGCCGGCGCCCCAACTCTGCCACCCGCGCGCGCTGGGCCGCGATCTCGGACTCGCGCAGCTGCGGTGCGGCGAGCGTCTCATCCACCAGTTCTGCGCCGAGCTGTTCACGCAGCTCGAGCAGCCGCCGGCGTGCCACCTCCGTCTGCCGGTCAGCGGCCAGCCGGAAGCCGAGCCCGAACTCAGCGTTGTCTTCAAATAGTGAGTTGGACCATGCGGGGCCGCGTCCGTTGGCGTCAGTCGTCCAGGGTGTGGTTGGCAGGTTGCCGCCGTAGATCGATGAGCAGCCGGTCGCGTTGGCAACCATCAGCCTGTCACCGAACAGCTGCGAGAGCAGCTTGATATATGGCGTTTCGCCGCAGCCCTCGCAGGCGCCGGAGAATTCAAACAGCGGGTCCAGGAACTGTGTGCCGCGAACCGTCCCAAAGTCGACCCGTGAGCGGTCGATCACCGGCAGCGACTCAAAGAACGCGATGTTCGCCCGTTCAGCGATCAGCCGCGGCTCCCGGACGGCGAGATCTATCGCTTTGCGGACCGGTTCGCCCGGCGCGGTGACCGGACACGCCTCGACGCAGAGCCCGCAACCGGTGCAGTCCTCGAGGTAAATCTGCAGCGTGTAGCGCGCGTCCGGTAGCCCGGGCGCAGTGAGCGCCGCCGACTGGAACGCGTCGGGCGCATCCGTCAGGCACCCGGGGTCGTAATGCCGGGAGCGGATCACCCCGTGCGGGCAGACAAAGCTGCAGTTGCCGCATTGGATACAGAGCTCGGGGTCCCAGGCTGCGACCAGTTCGGAGATGTTGCGCTTCTCAAATGCGGAGGTGCCACTCGGATAGGTACCGTCCACGGGCAGCGCGCTCACGGGAAGCTCGTCGCCGCGCCCGGCGATCATCATCGCGGTCACGTCGCGCACGAACACCGGCGCGTTGGCGGGCACGATCGGGTCCGGTTCGTGATCCGCGGTCACGTGGACAGGCGCCTCGATGCGGTGCAGACCCGCCAGCGACTGGTCAACCGCGGCTAGGTTCCGCTTCACGACCTCCGCGCCGCGATGGCCGTAGGTCTCCTCAATCGCGTGCTTGATGAGTGGGATTGCGCGCTCGCGCGGAAGCACGTCGGAGATCGCAAAGAAGCAGGTCTGCAGCACCGTATTTACCCGCCCCGCGAGGCCAGCCTCACGGGCGATGCGGCCGGCGTCAATCGAGTAGAGCTCAATCGACTTTGCAAGGATCTGCTCCTGAACCGGGCGTGAGAGCGAATCCCACACGCGCTCCGGTGGGTGCGGGCAGTTGAGCAACAGCGTGGCCCCGGGCGCCGCGCGGTCCAGCACCTCATCGCGGTCAAGCAGCCTGAACTGGTGACAGCCGACGAAGCTCGCCTGCGAGACCAGGTACGGCGCGTGGATCGGCTTCGGCCCGAAGCGCAGGTGTGAGACCGTTTGGGAGCCAGATTTCTTTGAGTCGTAGACGAAGTACCCCTGGGCGTGCAGTTCACCGGTCGAGCCGAGGATCTTGATCGTGTTCTTGTTGGCGCCGACGGTCCCGTCCGAGCCGAGGCCGAAGAAGACCGCGCGCACCGTCTCCGGCGACTCGATCTCCAATGATCGGTCGTATCGCAGGCTCGTGTGGGAGACGTCGTCGTCGATCCCGATCGTGAACCGGCGTCGTGGCCGCTCGCGCGTCAGTTCCTCCAGAACGCCGGCGACCATCCCCGGGTTGAACTCTTTGGATGACAAACCGTAACGTCCGCCGGTGACGAGCGGCATCGCCGCCAGATCCCCGTCGGCGTGAGCATCGCTCAGGGCTGCCAGCACGTCCAGGTATAGAGGTTCGCCGATCGAGCCGGGCTCCTTGGTCCGGTCGAGCACCGAGATCTTGCGGACGCTTGGCGGCAGCGCCTTTATGAGCTCCTGCGCCGGGAAGGGCCGGTACAGCCGCACCTGCAATACGCCTACCCGCTCACCGCGAGCATGCAGTACCGCCACCGTCTCCCGCGCCGTCTGCGCGCCGGAGCCCATCAGCACCAGCACCCGCTCGGCCTCGGGATGGCCGCTGTATGCGACCAGGCCATAATGGCGGCCGGTCAGCACGCCAAGCTCATCCATCACGACCTGTACCACGCCCGGCGTCCGAGCGTAGAACGGGTTGACCGTCTCACGCGCCTGGAAGTAGACGTCAGGATTCTGCGCGGTGCCGCGGATGAACGGTCGCTCGGGCGACAGCCTGCGCGCACGATGGGCGCGGACCAGCGCGTCTGGCACGATCGCGCGCAGCTCATCATCGCTCAGAAGCTCCAGGCTGTTCAGCTCATGTGAAGTGCGGAAACCATCGAAGAAGTGCAGGAACGGCACTCGCGCCCGAAGTGTCGCCGCGTGGGCGACCAGCGCCATGTCATGGGCCTCCTGAACGGAGGCCGAAGACAGCAGCGCCACGCCGGTCTGGCGAACCGCCATCACATCTGAGTGATCGCCGAAGATCGAGAGTCCCTGGGCGGCGAGTGACCGCGCCGCGACGTGCAGCACAGCCGAGGTCAACTCCCCGGCGATCTTGTAGATGTTCGGGATCATCAACAGCAGTCCCTGTGAGGCCGTGAAGGTGGTGGCCAGTGCGCCTGCTTGCAGCGACCCATGCAGGGCGCCGGCCGCTCCGCCCTCACTCTGCATCTCGACCACGCCGGGCACGGATCCCCAGACGTTCTGCAGGTGCTGGCTGGACCATTCGTCCGCCAGTTCCGCCATCGGCGAGGAAGGCGTGATCGGGTAGATGCAGCACAGCTCAGAAAGGCGGTACGCGACTGAGGCTGTGGCCTCGTTGCCGTCGACTGTTACGCGCATCAGCGACCCTCAGCGACCATCTCTATCGCATGCACGGGGCACTGCGTGAAGCACGCCTCACAGCCTGTGCAGCGGTCGTAATCAAACTGGTAGCGGTGCCCCGGTCCAAGTTTTACAACCGCGTCCTCAGGGCAGGCGCCCAGGCAGCCGTCGCACTCGCAGCAGTTCCCGCATGAGAGGCAGCGGCCAGCCTCGAACGTGGCCTGCTCAACGGAGAGCCCGCCGACCACCTCCATGAAACCCGTGACGCTCTCCTGCGGGGCCAGTTCCGGCTGAGCGCGCCTGGCGGCGTCTCCAAAGAACCACAGGTTCAACAGCCCGAGCTCCGCTATCTCGTGCTTGGGTGCACGCTCATGGACCGTCCCACGCAGCCAGGCGTCGATCTCTCGTGCCGCGCGCTTGCCGTGCCCGGTCGCGATGGTCGCGGTCCGCTCACTCGGCACCATGTCGCCCCCGGCGAACACCCAGGGACAGCCGGTCTGAAGCACGCTGGAGACCTCGACGGTGCCGTCGTTGTCGAACTCGATCCCGGGAACGCCGCGCAGGAAGGCGGTGTCGGCGCCCTCGCCAAGCGCCAGGATCACGGTGTCAGCCGCGAGCGTCTCAAACTCGCCGGTCGGCTGCGGGAAGCCCGAATCGTCAAGCTTCATCACCTCCACCTGGAGCTCCGGCCCGTCGACCGCTGCGATTGTCCGCAACCAGTTGATCTGGACTCCTTCACGTTCGGCGTAGGCGGCCTCCTCCTCATGGGCCGGCATCTGCTCACGCGTGCGCCGGTAGATGATCAGCGTCTCCTCCGCCCCGAGCCGCCGCGCCACACGCGCAGCGTCCATCGCGGTGTTGCCGCCGCCGTAGACGGCCACCCGTCGGCCAATGACGGGCGGTTCGCCAGCTGCGACGTCATGCAGGAAGGAGAGCGCGTCGACGATCCGGCCGGCATCGCGACCGGGGATGTTCACCTGCTTGGAGAGGTGCGCTCCGACCGCGACAAACACGGCATCAAAGCCGCCCTCCTCGCGCTCTGCGATCAGGTCCACGACCCGATGCCCGCCGGTGAACTCGATGCCGAGCTCACGCAGGCGCTGCAGCTCGCTGTCGATCACTTCACGCGGGAGCCGGTAGGAGGGAATCCCGTAGCGCATCATCCCGCCGGGCTCCGCGCCGGCGTCGCGAATCTCGACTGAGTGGCCGAGCCGCGCCAACTGGTAAGCGGCTGACAGGCCGCTTGGTCCCGCGCCTATCACCAGCACCCGCCGCCCAGTGGAGACGGCCGGCGGTTCGATCCGCCATCCGTGTTCAGTTGCCAGATCGCCGAGGAAGCGCTCGACGGAGTGGATTCCCACGGCGGTATCCAGCTCCGCGCGGTTGCAGACGCTCTCACAAGGGTGGTAACAGATGCGCCCGTGGATCGCCGGCAATGGGTTGTCGGCAACGAGCTGACGCCAGGCCCGCTCGTACTCGCCCGCGTGGACATAAGCGAGCCACGCCTGGATGTTCTCGCCAGCCGGACAACCCGCGTTGCACGGGGGCAGCAAATCAACATAGACCGGTCGAGAGTCACGGACCGGCCCGGCGTGGGAGTGCCCGTGAACCAGGTCCGGAAGTGCCGTTATGTCGGGCCGCGAGGCTGCCATCTCAGCGCCATGATCCCCTCACGTCCGGTGTAGCGAGCGCGCTGGCCCAGCCCGTCGATCCAGACCGGTGCGCCCGCACGTACCGAGCGGGCGGCGCGGCCGGGCATGGATTGCTTAACGTTCATCGCCGGGTGCCGTGGTCCCGGGCGGCCCCGAGCAGCACTCGCTGCTCGGCGGACGCCAACAGTGCTCGGGTTCGGTCGACGACATCGATGTTCACGGAGACGCAGTCGATTCCGGCACGGACGAGCAGCTCGGCGTACTCGGGATGGACCGAGGGCGCCTGCCCACATATCGAGGTCTGCAGGCCTAGCTTGCGAGCCGTCGGGATCAGCTGACGCAGATACCTGGTCACGGCGGGGTCACGCTCATCGAAGGTCTCGGCCAGCACCTCGTTGTCACGGTCGGCACCGAGCAGGAGCTGCGTGAGGTCGTTGGAGCCGATCGAGATGCCTGTCACGCCGAGTCCTGCGTAGTCGGCGAGGTTGAACAGCACCGATGGCACCTCCGCCATCACCCACAGCTCGAAACCGGGTCGCTCGAGCAGGCCGCTCTCTGCGATCAGATCGCGGCAGCGCCGCAGCTCTGTGGTTGTGCGCACGAACGGGAGCATCACGTGCAGGTTCGTGTGACCCTCGTCCCACACGCGACGCAGCGCGGCCAGCTCAAACCCGAAGACCTCGGGCTCACGCGTGTATCGCAACGCGCCGCGATAGCCGATCATCGGGTTCGCCTCCTGCGGCTCAAACTGCTCGCCGCCACGCAGGCCGCGGAACTCGTTTGTGCGGAAGTCAATCGTCCGGTAGGTGATCGGCCGGGGGGCGAACGCCTCGGCGAACGCAATCAGCCCGTCAGCCATCTTCGTGATGAACTCGTCACCGCGATCCTCTTGCAGCAAAGTGCGAGGATGGTCGCCGCCGAGCGCCTCTAGAACCATCAGCTCAGCCCGTAACAGACCGACGCCGTCCACATCGAGAGCCGCCGCCCGTTGCGCCTGCGAGGGCTCGGACATGTTGACCATCAGCTTCGTGGCGGTGACCGCGCGCGGTGGGCCGGCCAGAGCGCCAGCGGGCGCACTGGCCGGAGCGGGCGACGGCGCCTGGGCGCCCTCGATCACGACGCCGTGCGTGGCGTCGACCGTGACGATCTCACGTTCACGCAGCTTCTTCGTCGCGTCGCCGGTGCCGACCACGCATGGGATGCCCAGTTCGCGCGACACGATCGCCGCGTGGCAGGTCATTCCACCAGAGTCGGTCGCGATTGCCGCGGCGCGGCGCATCAGCGGCACCCAGTCCGGCGTGGTCATGTGCGTGACGAGAATGTCGCCATCGCCGAGTCGTGCAGCGTCGGCCAGCGTAGAGAGCACTCGCACGGCTCCGCTGGCGCTACCTGGTGCTCCACCGAGCCCGCGTAGCAACACGGCGCCGGTGGGCCCGCCGGTCGGCGCAGTCACGGTTCCAAGCAGTGTCGTGATCGGACGGCTTTGCAGCATCCAGACCGCGCCATCGGGGTCAAACGCCCACTCGGTGTCCTGTGGGGAGCCGTAGTGCGCCTCAATGTCGCGCCCGAGCTTCGCCAGGGTGAGCACCTCCTCGTCGGTCAACACCGGCGCCAGCGCCTCCTCCTCGGAGAGTTCGCGGGTTCTGGTTCCACCCCCGGGGGTCGAGACGATCGCAAGCTCCTTGTGGTGGACCTCTCGCGACCGGATTGAGATCGCCGCCTTGTCAACCAGGTATCGATCAGGGGAGACCGAGCCGGAAACCACGGCCTCTCCGAGCCCAAAAGAGCCTTCGATGACCAACTGGTTGCGGTCCCCGGTCGCGGGGTTCGCGGTGAACATCACTCCGGCCCGGGTCGACTGGATCTGGCGTTGAACGACAACCGCGATGTCCATGTCGGCCTGGCTGAGATTCTTGGATCCGCGGTAATAGACCGTGCGGGCCCCGAACAGCGAACGCCAGCAGTGGCGCACCGCGTCGATCACGGCGTCGGCGTCAATGATGTTCAGGAACGTCTCGTTCATCCCGGCGAATGACGCGGCGGCGGTGTCCTCGGCTGTCGCTGACGAACGGACGGCGACCGGCACCGCGCCGGCGCCTCCGCTCAGCTCGCTGTATGCATCGCGGATCGCGTGCTCCAGCCAGTCGGGCACGGGGGCTTGGTCAAACAGTGCGCGGGCCTGTTCAGCGGCTTGCGAGAGGGCGGCGGTGTCCTCGACGTCAACACTGTCGAGCAGTTCAGCCAGGCGTGCGCGCAGACCCGCTTCTTGGCAGAAGGCCGCATAGGCGGGAGCGCCGATCACGAAACCGGGAGGTATCGGAAGGCCGGCAGAGGTCAGCTCTCCGAGGTTCGCGCCCTTGCCGCCGGCATAGTCAACATCGCCTTTGCGCAGCTCCGAGAAACGACGCACCGGTTCCGTTGCGATCGGAGCGACAGGTTCGGTGACGGACGTGCTAGTCATGACGGCCTCCAATTCGGCTCTACGTTGCAGGTGACGCTACGCACGACGTTTCCCCACATAGCGCGGATGCTCAGGCTGCGCCCGTGCCGACGACGGGTTGAGCAGAGCCGTTGCCGCCGCCGACCGTCTCGGGCGCGAGTGGCAGTGTCGACGCGCCTCCGCCAGTCGCCGCGTTCATGAGCGGTCCGATCAGGTCGATGGGGAGCGGGAAGACGATCGTTGAGTTCTGCTCTGATCCGATCTCGAGCAGAGTCTGCAGGTAGCGCAACTGGATCGTGACCGGGTTGCGGCTGATCACGTCGGCCGCCTCGGCCAGCTTGGCGGCCGCTTGGAACTCTCCCTCGGCGTTGATGATCTTGGCGCGGCGTTCGCGCTCGGCCTCGGCTTGGCGTGCGATTGCGTGTTGCATGTCCTCTGGGATCTCGACGTCCTTGATCTCCACGGCGGTGACCTTGATGCCCCATGGCTCGGTCTGGTCGTCAATGATCTTCTGTAGATCCTCGTTGAGTCGCTCACGCTCGGCCAGCAGTGTGTCGAGCTCAGCCTTGCCAAGCACCGAGCGCAGCGTCGTCTGGGCGATCTGGGAGGTTGCGGCTTCGACGTTCTGAACCTCAACGACCGAGCGATTCGGGTCGACGACGTGGAAGTAGGTGACGGCGGTGACGCGGGCCGGCACGTTGTCGCGGGTGATGACCTCCTGGGGCGGGATCTGCTGGGTGACCGTCCGCAGACTGACGCGAACCATGCGGTCTACGAATGGGATCAGCAGCACAACCCCGGGGCCGCGTTGATCGACCAGGCGACCTAGGCGAAAGACGACGCCGCGCTCATACTCGCGCAGGATTCGCACCGATGCCGAAGCGAGCATCAACCCGAGAACCAGAATGACCGCGATCAGGATGAGGAGGATGGTGACGATCATGGATTCAGCTCCCATGCTTCGGCCCTGCGCACACGCAAGGTCAAGCCGTTGACGTGTTCAACGACGACGTGATCGCCGTCGTGCAGCTCTGTGTCTTGGTGGATCTGGTCCGGCTCAGCACGCCATAGCGACCCATCGATATACACCTGTGCCGCCTCTTCGTCGATTGACCGGACGACACCGACATGGCCCACTAGGGCCTCTCGCCCAGTGCGGGGACGCGCTCGCAGCGGACGCAGGATCCGACGCCTGAGGAGCATCAGCGCAGAGAACGCGACAGCCCCGACGCAGGCCGCAATTATCAGCACGACTGCCGCCCCGGCACCCGCGGCGATCAGAAGCACAGCGATACCCCCGACCGCGGCGACACTGCCGGCGGCAGCGATCAAGCCACCAGTCGAGACGTGCGCCTCGGCGAGGAGGAGCAGCAGCGCGGAGCACAGCAGGGCTATGCCAAGAGCCGTCATCTACGCTGCCGTGCAGTCGGGAGTGTGCATCGTCCCAGCGACGTTACGTCCAGCCAGGGCGAGCTCCATCGGTTGGTTGCACGGCCGTGGTTGCGGACAACTACGGGTGGTCAGCCGATCCGCTCCGACCTGGATCCAGATGAGCAAGCCAGTCGTATGCGTGGTGAGTGCGGAACCGCCGGCCTTGAGGGTCTACTGGCGGTGCATGAGCAGTTCGGCGACACGGACAACTACCGATGCAGCAGCGATCTCCGCCGTTGCGGTGGCGCCCCTGGCGCGTGAGTGGCGCGGTTGCAACAGCGCGTGACGTCGCACGCCTCATCCGAAGAATACGGCAGCCGTCTCGTAGAGCCGTAGATCCAACGGCTTGGCTGATTGCAGCGCCTGCTCCAGGTCAATGGTCAGGACTTCTGTGCCCGCCAGCGCCGTCATCGTGCCAAAGCGGCCGCCGAGGGCAGCATCGGTCGCGGCTATCCCGAATCTGGTGGCGAGCATACGGTCATAGGCGATCGGGGTACCGCCGCGCTGCACATGGCCAAGGATCGTTGCGCGTGTCTCATAGCCCGTGCGCGCTTCGATCTCGTGCTGCAGCATGCTGGCGATGCTGCCCGGATGCGCAGACCCAGGCCCGTCCAGGCGGCTCGCGTGTCCGCTCTGGTCGACGGTGTGTGGCCGGGCGCCTTCGGCCACGACGATAATCGAGAAGCTGCGCCCGCGTTGGTGGCGGCGGTGCAGCTGCGCACATACAGCGTCCACGTCGAACGGCCGCTCGGGCACCAATATGGCATCGGCGCCGCCAGCCATCCCCGCGCACGTTGCGATCCAGCCGGCGTTGCGGCCCATCACCTCGACAAGCATCACACGGTTATGCGATTCGGCTGTCGTGTGGAGTCGGTCGATCGCGTCTGTTGCGATCTGGACCGCCGTATGAAACCCAACGCTCGCATCAGTGCCCGCAACATCGTTGTCGATCGTCTTTGGTACCCCGACGATCGGTATCTCCTCGCGCCACAGATCTCGTGCGCCGCCGAGGGTGCCATCCCCTCCGATCGCAACGAGTGCGTCGGCTCCGCGAAGCGACAGGGTGCGCTTGATCGCGTCGAGGCCCTTGCTCCCAAATGACATGGGGTCTGTTCGCGAGGTGCCGAGGACCGTGCCGCCGTGCGTCAAAATGCCCGAGGTGCCGTCGAGAGTCAGTTCGACCGCATCGTCGTGCAACAGCCCGAGCCAGCCGTTGCGAAAGCCCATGAAGCTGTGCGGGCCTTGCGTCAGACCGCGGCGGACAACCGCCCGGATGACCGCATCCAGGCCCGGACAATCGCCGCCGCCGGTGAGCACTCCGATTCGTGTCATCTTGCTTGACTCCCGAGCGTCTTTCCCTTGGGTTTGCGCGCTGCGGGTTCCTGATCAGCAGCATTACTGCTGTACCCGCCGGGTACAACGCGTAATTCCACGCGACCGCGTGCGTAAATTCCCACGGCGCTCGTCCGAGTGCAGCCCAACGTGATCGGCGCTGCCGGCTTCGAAGGGAGTCGAATACAGGCGCGCGTGGGAGCGGTTCAACGGCCGCGAGAAGAACCGCCAGATGACATCCGTGGTTTCCCGCTCACTGGGCCGCGGCTATTAACGCCGCCCGATCGGCTAACCCCGCTCTGCAGGTCGCCCGCGACGGCATACGGTCGATATATCTGGGCAGCACCGGAAACCTGACGCTGCCGAATCGTCGCAAGTATCGGAGAGATCATGCAACACGCCTCGTCACCCACCCTGCTGTGTTATGACGGTTCAGATAGCGCCAAGCACGCGATCGCTGCGGCAAGCGAGACGCTCTCGGCGAACAGGGTCGTACTGCTGCACATATGGAACCCGCCGGTAGAAGCTCTTGCGGACTCATACAGCGACCCAGGGATCCCTCTCGGCAAGTCACTCGGCGAGCTCGAGGCCGAGGAGATTGCTCGCGCGACGGCGATCGCACAAGAGGGTGTGGAACTCGCTCGCGCGGTCGGCTGGGACGCTGAAATCCACCTGGAACGTGCGGACGGTGATGTATGGCGCGTGATTCTCGATGTCGCCTCGTCACTCGACGCCGGTTTGATCGTGCTCGGTACCCGCGGCCGGACGGCGGTGCAGGACGGCTTGCTTGGCATCAGCGTGTCCAGAGACGTGCTGCGCCACTCGCCGCGTCCGGTACTCCTCGTGCCTGCGCCGGTTGAGGCAGACTCGCCATCTAACGGTGAGAACTCGATCCACGCTACGGCGGTTCATTAAGGGTGGTCGCACGCTGGTCGTGAATGCCCGCGGGAAACCCGGATTCCGCGGCCTTCGCCAGCGGTAAGCATCTCTCGCCATGGAGTCACTTGCCATCTACACCGACCAGCTGACCAAACGCTACGGTCGTACGCTCGCGCTGGATGGTCTTGGCCTGGCCGTTCGACCCGGCGAGGCCTATGGGTTCCTGGGCCCGAACGGCGCGGGCAAGACGACCACGATCCGGCTGCTGCTAGGGCTCCATCGCGCAAGCTCGGGCACCGCCCTATTGTTCGGCCTCGATGCCTGGAACGCGCCGGTCGCTGGGCATCGGCACGTCGCCTTCGTCCCAGGGGAGCCGTTCCTCTGGCCGTCTCTCACCGGCGCTGAGTCGCTTGAGTTTCTCGGTCGGCTCCACGGCGGGACGGACGTCCGCTACCGCGATCAACTGATTGGACGCTTTGAGTTGGATACCGGCAAGAAGGTGAGGGCGCTCTCCAAAGGTAACCGCCAGAAGATTCAGCTGATTGCCGCGCTCGCCACCCGAGCTGACTTGCTCCTACTCGACGAGCCGACGAGCGGCCTTGATCCGTTGATGGAGATGGCGTTCCGGGAATCGGTTCGTGAGGCGAAAGATCGTGGGCAGACCATGTTCCTTTCCTCTCACGAGCTCAGCGAGGTTGAGGCCACCTGCGATCGCGTCGGGATCCTTCGCAGCGGCCGGCTCGTCGATCAGGGCTCTTTGTCCGAGCTTCGACACCTGAGTGCGCAGACCATCGAGGTTACGTTCGACGGACCGGCGCCTGAGCTGGCGCCGTTGCCCGGACTGGCAATCCAGGCCACCACCCCGAACGCACTGCACCTGGAGGTTTCAGGCGAGTTGTCGCCTCTGCTCGCGGAGTTGGCCAGCCACCGGGTCATCTCGCTCACCAGCCGTCCGCCCTCGTTGGAGGAGCTTTTCCTGCACCACTACGACGGCACTGATGAGCACGACCGTCCTTAATCCCGTAGCAGACCGCGCGGCTGCTGGAGACCTCCCACATCGGCCAGGCGTCGCGCTGGTGCTCGCGCGCCGCACGCTTCGTGATGCGCGAGTTCGCACGATCGCGTTCGTCTACCTGTTCGGCCTCGTTGCCTACGTGCAGCCTGTCGGCTATCGCAGCGCGTTTCCGAGCCTTCAGAGCCGGATCGCATTCGCGCGGAGCTTCGGGCACAACAAGGCCGTCGTCCTGTTCTACGGCAAGGCCTACGATCTCCTGACGGTTGGCGGCTACTCAGCCTGGCGCGTCGGCGGAACGCTTGCGATCTTTGCCGCGGTCTTTGGCGTTCTCGCTTCCGTGCGAGCCCTCCGTACCGAGGAGGACTCGGGTCGTGCTGAGCTGGTGTTGTCGAGCATCGTGGACCGACGGCGATACCTGACGGCTTCGCTGGCTGCTATTGGGGCGACCGCACTCGCACTTGGCTGTGCCGAGACCGTCGGGTTGCTCGCGGGCGGTCTCCCCGCGGGAAATTCGCTTCTGCTCGCACTTTCCACGGTCTCGGTCCTCTGGGTGTTCGTAGCCATCGGCGCTGTGATTTCACAGGTGGCGTCCACCCACCGGCTCGCTCTGCAGCTCGGCGGCGCCTGCGTTGGGCTGGCGCTGCTGGCTCGCGTCATCGCAGACACGGCGAGCGGCGTAGGTTGGCTGCGTTGGTTCACACCGCTTGGTTGGGCCGAGGAGCAGCATCCGTTTACAGGGGAACGTCCACTCGTCCTACTGCTGCCGCTGGTTGTCGGCGCCGTCCTATTGGCCCTCGCCGCCCGCCTCGCACAGCGACGCGATATCGGCTGCGGGGTTCTGGCTCCGCGTGAGCATTCAGCGCCGCGGCTGGCGTTGCTGTCCTCGCCCACAGCCCAGGCATTGCGTGGGGAACTCGTCGGTCTGGCGACATGGGTGGGGGGTGCCGCGGTCTTCGCCGTCATCATCGGCGTCCTCGCTAAGAGCACCGCTTCCGCCGGGTTGTCCCCGCAGTTGCAGCGTGAGTTTGCAAAGCTCGGCACGGGCTCGATCACCACGCCCGGAGGCTATGTCGGACTCAGCTTCCTGCTGTTCGAGCTTGCCGTTCCTCTGTTTGCCGTTGCTCAGGTCTCGGCACTCCGGCGAGAGGAGTCTGAACAGGCTCTTGAAACCCTGTTGGCACTTCCGGTGGGGCGATATCGCTGGCTGGGTGGGCGTTTGGCGCTGGCCGCCGGCGGGGCTGCGGCCGTTGCGCTGTCGGCAGCGCTGTTCGGTTGGATCGGCGTCAGGGCCTCAGGGGTGTCTCTGTCGCTGCCGGAGATGCTCGAGGCAAGCATCAACTGTTTCGCTATGGCCGCCCTCTTTCTCGGGCTTGCCGTGCTGCTTTTCGGGATCGCGCCCCGTGCAGCCTCGGCCGGCGCCTACGTGCTGGTGACGGTGAGCTTCCTCTGGCAGCTGTTTGGCGCGCTTTTGTCGCTGCCCCACTGGGCGCTCGACCTGACGCCATACGCCCATCTCGGGCTCGCGCCGGCGCAACCTTTCCGACCCATTCCCGCCCTGATTCTGGTTCTCATTGGAGTCGTGAGCGCATTGGCCGGAGTCGCAGCTTTCCGTCGACGAGACCTGTCCCAGGCCTGAGAGACTCGATGTCGCCGCCATCATCCACGCCCACCGACCCGCAGGATGACGTGACCTACCCGCGCGCTCGTGAGGCGGACGTCGTGCTACGCGATGGCTCAACTGTTCACGTCCGTCCGATCCGGACTGAAGATCGTCCTGGGATCAAGGCGTTTCTGGAAACGCTCTCGCCCGATTCGCTCGTATTCCGGTTCTTCGGCACCCCGGATCTGACATGGGTGACCAACTGGTCCCTTGACGTCGACTACGCAGATCGATTCGGATTAGTGGTGGAGACCGGAAGTCCTCGGCGGATCGTGGCTCATGCCGCTTATCTCCGAGCCGACGCCGAGCGCGCGGAGGTCGCGTTCATGGTTGCCGACGAGCTGCAGGGCTTCGGTATATCCACGACCCTCCTGGCCCATCTCGCCGAGGTCGCCCAGCGGCACGGGATCAGGACGTTCATCGCCGAAGTGATGGCGTCCAACCACCGGATGATCGATGTCTTCCGTAAGAGCGGATTCCCCGTTGAGATCCGGTCCACTCCCGACGGGATTCACATGGAGATGCCGACCTCGCTCTCGCCCGCGGCACAGGCCAGGTTCGAAGAGCGAGACCGGATCGCCGCCGTAGAAGCCGTCCGCCGGGTGCTCGAGCCCAGATCCGTAGCCGTGATCGGCGCGTCGCGAGCGCGCGAGTCGATCGGCGGCCTGGTGCTACACAACCTGCTCGCGTACGAGTTCAACGGTCGTGTCTACGCGGTCAATGCGCATGCAGACACCGTGCAGTCGCTTCCTGCCTACCGATCAGTTGGCGATCTCCCAGAGCCGGTCGATCTCGCAGTGGTGGTGGTTCCGGCTGAACACGTCGTGCCCGCTGCCACGGAGTGTGCTCGCGCAGGTGTGGGGGCAGTTGTCGTGATCTCCTCCGGGTTCTCGGAGGTTGGCGGCGTCGGCGCCGAGCGCCAGGCGGAGCTGCTGGCGGTCTGCCGGGACTCCGGGATGCGTCTGGTCGGGCCCAACTGCCTCGGAGTGCTCAACACCAGCGCAGTAGTCCGTCTGAATGCCACGTTCGCGTCCCGGCTTCCGCGAGCCGGATCAGTCGGCTTCATGTCTCAGAGCGGTGGGCTCGGCATCGCGATCATCGAAGCGGCCGCCCGCCTCGGTGTTGGTCTCTCATCCTTTGTATCGGTCGGCAACAAGGCTGATCTGTCCGGCAACGACCTGCTCTGCTACTGGGAGCAGGATCCAGCGACTGAGGTCGCGCTGCTCTACCTGGAGTCGTTCGGCAACCCACGCAAATTCGCTCGTGTCGCTCCGCGCTTCGCCCGACAGAAGCCGCTTCTGGCCGTCAAGAGCGGGCGGTCGGTGGCCGGCGCTCGCGCCGGGTCGTCCCACACTGGGGCGCTGATCGCCGCATCAGATGTGACCGTCGAAGCGCTGTTTGACCAAGCCGGCGTGATCCGCGCCGACACGCTGCACGAGCTCTTCGCGGTGGCCCAGCTGGTCACGAACCAGCCGATCCCCGCAGGTGACCGCGTCGCGATCGTGACAAATGCCGGCGGACCCGGCGTGATGTGCGCCGACGCGTGCCAGGCCAACGGCGTCGACGTGCGCGAGCTGGCACCTGACGTGCAGGCCGCCCTGGCCACTTCGCTGGCTTCTGGAGCCGCTGTGTGCAACCCGATTGACATGGTTGCCGGCGCTTCGGCGGAGGACTACCGCAGCACGCTCACGACCCTGATCAGCACCGAAGCGTGCGATGCCATTCTGGCGATCTACGTTCCCACGCTCGCCGCCAAAGCAGCAGATGTGGCGACCGTTCTCCGCGAGGTCGCGGAGAACGAGCGCCGCGTGGCCATTGCTGCCGTCTTCATGACGGCCGAGCCCCCGCCCGTGGAGTTGCGCTCGGACCAGGTGACCGTTCCGGGATACGAGTATCCAGAAGACGCCTCCCGTGCTATCGCCATGGCGGCCCGATACGGGCGCTGGCGGGCTCGTCCGGAGTCGACGCCGGTCAGCTTCGACGACACCGATAGCGTGGGCGCCGCCGCGATCATCAGCCGTGAGCTTGGCGCGGGCGGGGGGTGGATGCGCGCCGACCGGGTCGCCGAGCTGTTGCGGTGTTACCAATTGCCGCTGATCGAGACGAGGTTCGCGGCCGACGCCGAAGCGGCGTCGAAGATCGCCGCCGAAGTCCACACGCCGATCGCCCTGAAGGCGAGCTCCCCAGGGCTCTTGCACAAGAGCGACGTCGGCGGCGTCCTTGTCGACCTTGCCGGCGACGAGATTGTCCGCGCTGGGGCGACTGAGATCGAGTCCCGAGTCCGCGCGGCTGGGTACGAGCTAGACGGGCTGCTGGTTCAGCCGATGGCTCCGAAGGGCGTCGAGCTGATCGTCGGGGTGATCCACGACCAAAGCTTCGGTCCGGTGATCGCCTGCGGAGCAGGTGGCACCGCCGCCGAGCTGGCAAAGGACGTGGCTGTTCGGATCACGCCCATCGGTGCCACTGAAGCTGCGACGATGATCAGATCGCTGCGGTCGTACCCGCTGCTGGACGGCTATCGCGGCGCCGAGCGGTGCGACGTCAATGCGGTCGAGGACGTGATCTTGAGGATCAACGCGATGGTTGAGGCTCATCCGGAGATCGCCGAGCTCGACTGCAATCCCGTGATCGCGACTGCTGACGGTGCCGTGATCGTCGACGCGCGGGTACGGATTGAACCCGCGCCAGTAGATGTCCCTCGCCCGTCGCTTAAGGCTTAGACACGCAGCTCGCCTGTTTGACCAGCACGGCCGCGGTCCAGCTCCCACGTGCGGCTACTGCTGAAGTGTGCGCCCGACGTTGATGCGCTGGTCGTAGCAGGTGGCGTGAAATACCCTGCCTCCGCCGGCGTCGGATTGGGGGTCGGCTGCGCGCGAGGTGAGCCTCGCGAGATCACCGATGAGCTCGACCATTGGTTCATAGACGCCAATGCGCTCGTCGCAATACTCGCAGCGGACGCCGACCGCAGTATGGAACTTGCCACCGGTTTGCCCGTTAGCCACGCACTACAGGGTGCCGGTGTCGGTTACCAAGGCGCAACGGTGGATGTCCGAGTCACGGCTGCGGAGAATTACGGATCCGCGCCTCACGTCGCCTTCTCTCGGGATGCGTGCAGGGCTTATGCTCCTGAGCCGGGATACATGGCGATCGAGACCGACAAGCTGCACCGATTGATTGACGTCGGCCGTTCGCTGGTGACCGAGCTGGACTTCGAGGCCGTGCTTCAGCTGATTCTGGCGGAGGCGCAGGTGGCGACCGGTGCGCGTTACGTCGCGCTTGGTGTGCTGAATGACCGGCGGACCGAGCTCGACCGGTTCCTGACGCTCGGGTTAGATGACAGCACCAGGCTTGCGATCGGGGATCTGCCACGCGGACGTGGCGTTCTCGGCGTGTTGATCAAGGAGCCGCGTCCTCTGCGTCTGAAGACGGTCGGATCGCATCCGCAGAGCTACGGGTTCCCTGCCGGTCATCCGCCGATGACGAGTTTTCTTGGTGTTCCGATCGAGATCCGCGGCGAGGTTTGGGGCAACCTCTACCTCACTGACAAGCAAGACGCGGACGAGTTCACCGAGGAAGATGAGGCCATCGCGGTTGTGCTCGCGGACTTCGCGGCCACGGCTATCGACAACGCGCGCGCATACGAGGGCAGCGAGCGGCGCCGGCTGGAGCTTGAGCAGGCGGTTCAGGGCCTTGAGGCTGCTCAACATATTGCCGGCGCGATCGGAGGGGCCGGCGGCCTCGATGGCACGCTGGAGTTGGTTGTCAAGCGTGGTCGGGCGCTCGTGGGGGCGCGGAGTGTGCTGATCATGTTGCGCGACGGTGACGATCTGGTCGTGGCGGCCAGCACCGGACACACCGTGGAGGCGCGCGGGCGTCGGATGCCGGTGGCGCAATCGACCTCCGGACAGGTGCTCGAGCGGGGACGACCAGAACTGGTCACCGATGTCGCGTCTCGGCTTCGGATCGCGCCTGACGAGCTCGGGGTGCCGGACGCGCATACCGCGTTGCTCGTCCCGATGATGCATCGCGGCGTCGGGCTCGGTGTGCTCGCCGCCTTCGACCGAGGTCAGGACGCCGGACCATTCACAGAGCGAGACGAGCAGTTGCTGCGAACGTTCGCCGCTTCTGCTGCCAACGCCGTGGCGATCAGCCGCACCGTTGAGGCTGAGCGTCTGCGCAGTGCGATCGCCGCATCTGATGCCGAGCGAGGCCGATGGGCGCGAGAGCTGCACGACCAAACCCTGCAGACACTCGCAGGTCTGCGGGTGGGACTGTCGTCCGCGCTGCGAGCCAACGACCTGACGAGCTACGCCGAGGCCACGCAACAGGCGATCGCCGACATCGAATCCGAGATCAAGAACCTACGGGCGATCATCAGTGACCTCCGGCCCTCGCTACTCGATGACCTCGGGTTGCAAGCGGCACTCGAGGCGCTGGTTGAGCGCAGACGCACGGCCGGGCTGGCAATCGATTTCGAGTTCACTCTCTCCGACGCGGCGGCACAACCGAACGACCGTCGCGATCTCGAGACCGCCGTCTACCGGCTCGTCCAGGAGTCATTGACCAACGGCGTCAAGCACACCTCCGCGAGCACCGTCCGTGTCGGTGTCGTCGATAGCGGTGGGCAGGTAACCATCGAGGTCAGTGACGATGGTCGCGGCTTCGATACAGAGGCGCGAAACCCCGGTTTTGGGCTCGCGGGCATGGGCGAGCGGGTGTTCCTGCTCGGCGGTTCGCTCGAGATCGAATCCGGGCCGAATGGCACCCTCGTGCGAGCACGAATCCCGACTGGCTCGAGTCCGCAAGCGACCGCAGATGCAGATCAGGTGGCGTCCTAGTCCGTAACAGACATGCGGCGCGCGGTTATCGAGTCCGAGCCCGCGGTGCGCTTCGCCTCGAGTCCCTCTGCGACCTCGGGCGTGACGTAACTCTCGCCTCGTAGGGCGGCGCGGACCGCGGGGACGAGATCACGGTCGGCGTGTTCCTTCAGTACGTAGCCGGCGGCGCCGGCGTCGAGCACCCGCTTGACGAACGCACGACTGTTCTCCATCGTCAGCACCACGACCTGGGTCTCCGGGACGCTGCCCCGGAGTTCCGCAACCAGTCCTACCGCCGATCCGGCCGGTAAATGCAGGTCGAGGATCAGGACGTCTGGCAGATGCCCGTGGACGCGGCGGGCGGCCGTCTCCAGATCGATCGCCTCGGCGACCACCGTGACCCCGTCCTCAGCGTCCAGCAGCTGCTTGAGATTGCGACGCATGGCAGTGTGATCATCGGCCAACACAACCCGGATCGGGTCTGGGTCGAAGGCGCCAACAACGCTCGTAGGGAACGGGGCGAGTCTAAGGTCTGGTGGCATCAGTCCACCGTAGGCCGCAGCGTTGGGTGCCACATCGAGATGAACCTGCGGGCTCGCTGCGGAAAAGGCGCAGCGCTCGCTACGCAGTCTCACACGTGCCCGTGTTCCCGGCGCGTAATCGGTGGCGAAATACCGGTTCGTCCACTGGCCGGCATGCCGTTGCGACTCCGTTCGCCTAACGTTCCGTATCTGTGTCCTTCGGCAGCGACGGTTCGACAGCGAAAAGCGGCGAAGTGATCGATTCCGATCACTCGGGAAAGAGCAAGGTGGTGCCCCCGTCGTCGATGCCCCACGACAAGGGTGGCTGGCGGGTCGCTCCGGCGCCGGATGGTCGCGGGATGCCGGAGCATCACAAGCCCTCTCCGCCACATCGTCTGCGTGCCTTTTGGATGTTTGTGCTCGCGTTGCTGGTGATCAACTGGCTGTCGGTGTTGTTTGTTCAGCCGTCCGGACAGCCGCGGGTTCCCGTGGCGTTCAGCCCGTACTTCCTGCAGCAGGTCCAGGAGGGTCATGTAAAATCGATCACATCGACGGGGGATCAGGTCGAGGGCACCTTCACGACCAAGCTGCGCTACCACAAAGCGACCCCGACAAAGCTGTTCTCGACTCAGGTGCCGCAGTTCTGGAGCAATCAGGAACTGACAGCGCTGCTGCGCTCGGAGGATGTCCAGGTCAACGCGCAGTCGACCACGACGAGTACCTCTCTGCTGGCCGAAATCCTGCTCGGCTTCGGTCCAACGCTGCTGTTGGTAGGGGTGTTTGTGCTGATCGCGAGGCGCTCGATGACCCGCGGCGGCGGCATGGGTGCGCTCGGTGGGTTTGGGCAGTCGAAGGCACGTCGGGTTGATCCTGAAAAGATCCGGGTCACGTTCGACGACGTCGCAGGGATCGACGAGGCGAAGGCCGAGCTCTCAGAGATCGTCGATTTCCTCCG
>Ga0182024_10006118_pt1 | contig 26553 bp, 20 predicted proteins | sample P32metaG_FD_120480 | JGI IMG/M metagenome (GOLD analysis project Ga0182024, IMG submission 120480) | Permafrost microbial communities from Stordalen Mire, Sweden - P3-2 metaG (Illumina Assembly) | ecosystem: Environmental > Terrestrial > Soil > Wetlands > Permafrost | place: Sweden: Stordalen... | reverse complement strand
CCGTCCTCGGTGGTCACGAAGTCCCCGGGCACCACCCGGTGCGCCCCCGGGATTTCGACCAGGCCGAACGGCGGCCGGTAGGTGGCGCCGACCAGGGCCGCGCCCGGCACCGTGGCCACCACGTGCCAGCCTGCGCCGAGGACCCGGGGGACCAGCTTCTCGGCCACCACCACCGTGTCGCCGTCACCGGGCTTGCGGGCGATCGCGTAGTTCTCGCCGGGGTGGACCGCCACCGCAGTGTTGGAGACCAGGGTCCACGGGGTGGTGGTCCACACCAGCAGGTCCGCCCCGGTCAGCAGCGGGTTGGCCCCATCCGGCAGGCTGGCCAGCGGGAACCGGACAGTCACCGCCGGGTCGGTGACCTGGCGGTACACATCGGGCTGGCCCATCTCGTGGTCCGACAGGGGCGTCTCGCACCGCGGGCAGTACGGGCTGATCCGGAAGTCCTTGACCAGCAGGCCCTTGGTGAAGATCTCCTTCAGGGACCACCACACCGACTCGATGTAGCTGGTGTCCATGGTCCGGTAGGCGTGCGGGAGGTCTACCCAGTAGCCCAGCCGGACAGTGAGCTCCTCGAAGGCGTCCACGTGCCGCTGCGCCGACTCGCGGCACCGGGCGTTGAATTCCGCGATCCCGTAGCTCTCGATCGCTTTCTTGCCGGACAGCCCGAGCTCGCGCTCCACGGCCACCTCGACGGGGAGCCCGTGGCAGTCCCAGCCGGCCTGGCGCGGGACGTGGAATCCCTGCATGGTCTTGAAGCGGGGGAAGACGTCCTTGAACACCCGGGCCTCGATGTGATGCACCCCGGGCATGCCGTTGGTGGTCGGCGGCCCCTCGTAGAAGGTCCAGAGGGGGCGGCCCTCGGTGGCCTCCAGCGACCGCTCGAAGAACTGGCCGTCCTGCCAGCGGGCCAGGACCTCGTGCTCCATGGCGGGCAGGTCGATGGCCGGGGGCAGGTCCGGGAAGTGCCGCTGGCTGCCTGCCTGCGCGGTGCCGTCTGCCTGCGCGTCGTCTCTGGGTGCCATGAGTGGTGGTCCTCCTGCGGAGCGCTCGCGGGCTGGCTGTCGGCCCGGTCGCGCGGCTTCGCTGGAGGGACGAGGCGCGCCGGCGGCGGCCCCGCGGTACCACCCTCCTTGGCCGCGGACCCTGCGGGGGAACGCGACCCTCTCTCTTGGTGTCCGGCAGCCGGGTCTACTGGGCTCGCGGGCCGCAGCGGCTGCTGATGGCAACCGCGTGCCTGGCCCGCTGGCTGTTCTTCCGGCGGCTCTGGGGTGATCTGGTCCGCTGGCCTGCCCCCGGGCTCGCACCATCCCCGGGTCGCTCCTGGCCGCCTGCTGCGGCAGCTGTCCCCATCAGCGCCTTGCCGACACCTTCAACGATAGCGGATGCCCAGCCCAGCAGCCGACGCCATTTCCCCGCCTGGCACCGCTTCCCGGCCCGCACCCGGAGCCAGGTCAGGAAGCGCAGGTGGCCTGGGCCATCTGGGTCTGCGTCCCGGGCGGAGGGGTTTCTCGTGCCTACTATCAGGGGACATTTCTGGCGCGGCCGTGCTGGCCGCCGCAGTCCGGGCAGCCTGGCCGCGCCCGCCGCGGGTCGTGGCGTCCGGGGGCGGGGAGGCCGGCCAGCCGTCTCGGGGGAACGGCCTGGCCGCTGGGGGACTGAGTGGGTGCTCCGCTGGCCGGACGCGCCTGGGCCGCGGCCCGCCGGGGCTGCGGATTATCGCCGGGCCCAGATGTGTTTGCAGTGCGGGGCAAGCCGATCTATCCTCCGGTGACTGCCCGCCAGTTCAAGATCGATTGGTGGCACTGGCATAGTGGACAAGTCGTGTCAAAGGGGGCCGGGATGACAGCAACCGCACGGACGGGCGCCGCGGCTCTGCCCGTCCGCCCCGGTGAGAAGCCCTGGACCGAGAAAGAGCTGGCGGAGGTCCGCCAGGAACTCGAGGCCGAGGCGGCCGGGCTGCGCCAGGACATCTCCAGCGCGGAGTCTGAGATCGCGGCCCGGCTCGGGGATGCGGTCGGTGACGCCGGCGACGACTCCGCCGACGCCGGGGCCAAGACGTTCGAGCGCGAGCATGAGCTGGCCCTGACCCAGAACGCCCGCGAACTGCTGGCCCAGACCCAGCGGGTGCTCTCCAAGATCGAAGACGGCAGTTACGGCGTGTGCGAGTCCTGTGGCCAGCCGATCGGGAAGGCGCGCCTGCAGGCGTTCCCCCGGGCCACCCTCTGCGTGGCCTGCAAGCAGCGCGAGGAACGGCGCTGAACGGCGGGAGAACAGCCGGGGACCCGGATTCCGAGGCGGCCGGCCCCGGACCGGCAGCACGGCCACGGCGCATCCGCCTGCTGATCACGGTCGCCGTGGTGGTTTTCGTTGCGGATCTGGTGTCCAAGACCATCGTGGTGGCCACCTTGTCGCACCGGGCCCCGATCAGGCTGCTCGGCGGGTTCCTGACCCTGACCGAGCTACGCAACAGCGGCGCGGCGTTCAGCATCGGCACCTCGGTCACGGTGGTGTTCACGCTGATCGCCCTGGGGGTCATCGTGGCCATCCTGCGCACCGCCCGGCGGCTGCGCAGCCTTCCCTGGGCGGTCTCGCTCGGGCTGCTGCTCGGCGGGGCGGCCGGGAACCTGGGGGACCGGCTGTTCCGCTCCCCGGGGTTCCTGCGCGGGCACGTGGTGGACTGGATCCAGCTGCCGCACTGGCCCGTGTTCAACGTGGCCGACTCGTGCATCGTCTGCGGCGGGATCCTCGCCGTGCTGCTCGCCGCCCGGGGCATCTCCATCGACGGCACCCGGCACGCGGCCGCCAGCCCGGCCGGGGGGGACGCCGCCGGGCTCGGTGAGGGCACCCCCGGGGAAGGCGGCCCGCGTGACGAGCCGCCCGGGCCGCGGAGCGCCCTGGACGGCGCCCGTCCTGCTCCCGGCCGGCCGTCCGCGCCCGGCCTGCCCAGCGACGGCCGCCCGTGACCGCCGGGGACCAGCGCCGGGTGCCGGTGCCCGAGGGGCTGGACGGCGAGCGGGTCGACGCCGCGCTGGCCCGGATGTTCGGGCTGTCCCGGACGAGTGCCGCGGAACTGGTCACCAGCGGGCAGGTGCTGATCGGGGGCCGCCCGGCGGCCAAGTCGGACCGGGTACCCGCGGGGGAGTGGCTGGATGTCACGCTGCCCGCCCCGGTGTCCACCGCGCCCGTGCCGCGCCCCGTGCCCGGCCTGGACGTGGTGTACGAGGACCGCGACATCGTGGTGGTGGACAAGCCGCCGGGGGTGGCGGCCCACCCCACCCCGGGCTGGACCGGCCCGACCGTGCTGGAAGGGCTGCTGGGGGCGGGCCAGATCCTGGCCACCAGCGGCGCCGCGGAACGCCAGGGCATCGTGCACCGGCTGGACGCGAACACGTCGGGGCTGATGGTGGTGGCCAAGAGCGAGCCCGCCTACCGCGTGCTCAAGCAGGCCTTCCGGGACCGTGAGGTGGACAAGCTGTACCATGCCCTGGTGCAGGGCCACCCGGACCCGCTGCGGGGGACCATCGACGCGCCCCTCGGCCGGCATCCGGCCGGGGACGGCCGGTTCGCGGTGGTGGCCGGCGGCCGGCCGAGCGTCACCCACTACGACACGCTGGAAGCCTTCCGCGCGGCCAGCCTGGAAGAGATCATCCTGGAGACGGGGCGGACCCACCAGATCCGGGTGCACATGGCGGCGCTGCGGCATCCCTGTGCCGGTGACCGGCTGTATGGCGCCGACCCGGTCCTCGCCGCCCACCTGGGGCTGACCCGGCAGTGGCTGCACGCGGTCCGGCTGGGCTTCGCGCACCCGGCGGACGGCCGCCGGGTCGAGTTCACCAGCGAATACTCCCCGGACCTCGCCCACGCGCTGGACATCCTCCGCGCGGAAAGCTGACCAGCCGGATGGCCGTCCGGGACATCCGCCTGTTCGGTGATCCCGTGCTGCGTGAGGTGTGCCGTCCGGTGACGGACTTCGGCCCCGCCCTGGAACGGCTGGTGACCGACCTGATGGACACCTGCCGGCTGCCGGGCCGGGCCGGGCTCGCCGCCCCGCAGGTCGGCGTGGACCTGCGGGTGTTCTGCTACAACGTCGACGGCGACGAGGGGTACCTGGTGAATCCCTGGCTGGTGTCCAGCGAGGGCCGCCAGGACGGCCCGGAGGGCTGCCTGTCGATCCCCGGCCTCTTCGTGCCAACCCCGCGGGCCGAGCACGCGGTCGTCGCCGGGGTGGACCTGGCCGGCCAGCCCGCCCGGGTCGAGGGCGCCGATCTGCTCGCCCGGTGCCTCCAGCACGAGCTCGATCATCTCGACGGGCACCTGTTCCTCGACCGCCTTCCCCTGAACGAGCGGCGCCAGGCGCTGCGGGCCCTCCGCGACCGGCTGAGCGGCCCGGGGCTCCCCGGACCGGGGCTGGCGGCCCCGGGACCCGGCGGTTCTTCCTGAGGCGGCCGGGCCGGTTCTACCCGAGCTCGCGGAACAGGCCGCGCAGCCGCTCGAAGGCTGGCTTGGGGGAGTAGTCGTCACGGAGCACGCCAAACTGGTGGAACAGCCCGTCGTCGCTGCTGTCCGCGTCGCGCAGCGTGAACAGCTCCCAGTGCGTGACGTTCAGTTCCTCCCGCCGTGCGTGCACGGCCCGCAGGATGGTCTCGAGTACGTCCGCCTGCTGCTCCGGGGTGCGGCCCGGCCCGGTCGGCCAGCCGTTCTCGCAGATCCGGATCGGCGTCCCGGGGCCGATGCCGGCGATCGGCAGCACCTCCTCGCGGAAGCTCCGCAGCAGCCAGTCCACGGCCCCGTCGAGCCGGTCCAGGGCCACCGGCGGCCCGAACACGTCCGGGTACATGTCCAGCCCGGCGTAGTCCACCGCGGCCGCGAACGCCGGGCCGCCCAGCCGCGCCACGGCCGGCCAGAAGGTGCTCCCCGCCGGGTTCACCTCGGGGCTCACCGCGAACCCGATGGCGGCCGTGGCGCCGCAGGCCCGCTTCGCGTCCGCGGCGGCCAGCACCCCGCGGACCAGTGCCTCGCCGGCGCGGGGGAAGGCGCCATCGGCGGCATCCGGGATGCCCGTCAGGTTGGCCTCCCCGGTCACCTGGACCGCGGCCAGCTGGTGGCCGTGCCCGCGCACGACGTCGGCGGCGAACCCGGCCCAGCCCGCGGCGTCGCCCGCCGGATCGCGGTAGCACAGCACCAGGTCCCAGGGGATCGAGGCGTCCGCCAGCTCCCGCACCTGGGCCAGCGCCCGGGCAGTCGAAGCGGCCCCGGTCCAGTTCACGTACATCCGCGCGAGCAGCGGCGGGCCGTCGCCCTGAAGGTATTGCACGGCCCTAACGATCTGATCGACGTCATCGGGCGGCCCCGCAGCCACCCCGTCCGGACTGCCGGCCAGGCCGAGCGGGAACAACCCGTACGTCAGCGACTGCGGCACGGGTCAGCACCCTACGCCACGACGGGGCCGGGGGACAGGGTCAGCGCCGGGCGGGCTGCTCGCTCTATGAGGGCACCGCGAGGCACCCGCTTTAACAGGGCTTCGCTCAGGCGTCCCCGGCGTCTACCCTGGTGTCCCAGGAGGCCGGGTCAGGATGCTGCGCGTGTCTCTCCTGGGGGAGCAGTCCATCACCGACGACGGGACCGGAATCCGGGCCCGCTCGTCACGCGCGATTGCCCTCATCGGCTTCCTGGTCATCCACGCCGGGTCCCCCCAGGCCCGTCAGCGGATCGCCGGCCTGTTCTGGCCGGACTCGGCCGGCGCGCAGGCGCTCACCAACCTGCGGCGGGAGCTGCATCAGCTGCGCCAGGTCCTCGGCGATGATCCGTCGCTCGTCGTGACATCCAGGGATCTGTGCTGGTGTGACACCAGCACGTGCCAGGTTGACCTGCGCAGTTTCGACCTCGAGCGCGGCGCGGCCCGGGCGGCAGCCGCAGTCGGTGATGACGACGGCGTTCTGTCCCACGGCACCCGGGCCCTCACCCAGTACCGGGGTGACCTCCTGCCCGGGGTGTACGAGGACTGGGTGCTGGAGGCCAGGTCAGAGCGGGAACGCCAGTGCGTCGACCTGTGCGACCTGGTGTGCGCCGCCCGTGCCCGGCACGGTGATCTGACCGGGGCGGTGGATGCCGCCCGCCGCCGGATCGCGCTCCAGCCGCTCGAGGAGGTCGGCTACCGCACCCTGATGCAGCTCCTGGCGGACCTGGGCGACCGGGCCGGTGCGGTGAGCGCCTATCACCATTGCGCGTCGGTCCTGGAGCGCGAGCTCGCCATCACCCCGGACCGCGCGACGCGGCAGGCCTTCGGGCGCCTGATGGCCCGGCCGGGGTCCGCCCCGGAAGGGAAGCGGCCGCCGCGGACCGGGCCGGCTCCCGGCCGTTCCGGGATCGCCTCGGCCCGGCTGGTCGGCCGGTCCCGCGAACTCGGCGTGCTCCAGGATCTGTGGCAGGACGCCGTGGCCGGGCAGCCGGGCATGGTCGTGGTCCGCGGGGGAGCCGGTGTGGGGAAGACCCGCCTGGTGACGGAGGTCGCGGGGCGGGCCCGGGCGCAGGGCGCGGTCGTGGCGGGCAGCCAGTGTTTCGGGACCGCCGGGCGGCTGGCGCTGGCGCCGGTGGCCGACTGGCTCCGCCATCCGCTGGTCCAGGGCGTGACGGCGACCCTCGACGAAGCCTGGCGAGCCGAAGTGGACCGGCTCGTGCCCACCCCGGGGCGCGGCGGGGCCGGGGCTGGCTCCAGGGGGGTGGCCGACGCCTGGCAGCGCCCGCGCTTCTTCGAGGGCCTCGCCCGGGCGCTGCTGGCCGTGGGCCGCCCGATGCTGCTGGTCCTGGACAACATGCAGTGGTGCGACCAGGAAACGCTGGCCTTCCTCACGTTCTGCCTGGGCCTGGCCGGTGAGGCGCAGTTCCTGGTGGCCGGCACGGCCCGTGATGACCCGGGTGCCGACGCGGTGCCCGCGGACTGGACCGACCGGATGCGGGCCACCGGCCTGCTGACCGAGCTGACTCTCAGCCCCTTCGAAGCCGCAGACACGGCCCGCCTGGCCGAGGCGATCGCCGGCGAGCCTCTGGCCAAGTCAGACGCGATGCTGCTCCAGGCGGCCACGGGAGGCTTCCCGCTTTACGTGGTTGAGGCGGCGCGCGGCACCGCGGACCGCGGGCACGCACCCCGTCCTCCCGGCGATCTCAGCGCAGTGCTGCACAACCGGCTCGAGCAGGCCACCCCCGCCGCCCGCGAGGTGGCTGGCCTGGCCGCCGCGGTTGGCCGGGACTTCACCCTCGACCTGCTCACCGAGGCCAGCGACCTGGACGCCGACGTCGTGGTGGGGGCGGTCGACGAACTGTGGCGGCGCAGGATCATGCGCGAATTCCGGGATGGCTACGACTTCTCCCACGACCTGCTGCGCGACACGGCCTACGCGCAGGTCAGCCCGCCGAAGCGGTGGCTGCTGCACCGGCGCCTCGCGCAGAGCCTCGAACTGCAGCATGCCGGAAGCACGGACCTGGTCGCGGCCCAGCTCGCGGAGCAGTATGCCCGCGGCGGCCGGCCGGGCCGCGCGGTGGCCTACTACCGCCGGGCCGCGGAGGTCGCGGCGGACATGTTCGCTCACGCCGAGGCGATCCGGTTGCATAAGGAAGCACTGTCTATCGTCCGCGACCTGGCCCCCGGGAAGGACCGGGACAGCCAGGAACTCGCCGTTCTCGAAGGCCTGGCCGCGCCGCTCAACGCCAGGTTCGGCTATTCGTCCCGGGAACTGCAGCAGACGCTCGAGCAATCGATTCACCTGGCCGGATCGCTGGGCCGCACCGACTCCAGGGTCAATGGCATGGTCGCGCTGTGGGGGTCGCAGTTCGTCCAGGGACGAACCGCCGATGGGTACCTGACGGCCACCCGCGCCCTGGCCCTGGCCGACCCCGGCTCCGAGCTGAGCGGCGTGGCCCATTTCGGCGTCGGCGGGTCGTCTATCAGCCTGGGCATGCCCGCGGAGGGCCTGCGGCACCTCAGGATCGCCGCGGAACTGGCGAGTGACGCGGTAACGCTGAGCATCGGAACCCGGCCCCGGGTGCACGGCACGGCATGGTCGGCCCACGCTCACTGGCTGCTGGGCGACGGAGATGCGGCTCTGTCCGCCAGCCGCGACGCCATTGACCTGGCCCGGTCGATCGATCACCCGTACAACCTGGCGGTGGCCCTGGCCTACGCCGGCATCACGTCCCAGATGCGCCATGGCACGCCGGGGGCCCTGGAGGCACCTGGGGCGGGGGAGGCACCCGGGCTCAGGGACTTGCCCGAGCTGAGAAGCATCGTCGAAGAGCTGCGCGAGCTTTGCGGCAGGTATGCCTTCGCGTACTACCGTGAGTGGGTGCTGATCCTGGACGGCTGGTCCCGCACGGACGGATCGGGTCTCGCCCTGGCCCGGAAGGGCATCGACCACCTCAGGGCGGAGGGCTCGTTTGCGCGCATGCCGTACTGGCTGTCGCTGCTCGCCGACCTGTCGGTACGCGCCGGCCAGCCCCGCACCGCGAGGGCGATCCTGGACGCCGCCATCGCCGACGCGAATGCCCGGGACGACCTGTGGTGGCTGCCCGAGGTGATGCGGATGCGGGCCGCGCATGACGACGCGGACGCCGCCCTTGCCCGCCTGCGCTCCGCGGCCCAGCTGGCCGCGGCCCACGGCAGTGCCGCACTGCTCCGGCGCTGCGAGCGTGACCTCGCCGCGCGAGGCGCCATCCCCCCGGCGGGCAGCGTTCCCCCGCCTGCCTGACCCGAACGCGGAACGCGAACGCTCCGCGAACGCGCGGGCCCTAGCGTCGGGTTTGTCACCTAGCGGGTGACCTATCCGAGGGGGAACCGCAATGACTGCAACATCAGCGCCTGCCACGGCGCCGTACGAAGACCTGGCCGCCACCGTGCGCGGCGACGTAATACGCCCGGGAGATTCCGGGTACGACGAGGCGCGCGCCGTTTACAACGGCATGATCGACAAACGCCCGGCCGCCATCGCGGCCTGCCGCGACGTGGCCGACGTCATCACGTGCGTGCGGTTCGGCCGCGAGCACGGAGCCGAGATCGCCGTGCGGGGCGGCGGGCACAACGCAGCCGGCCTGGGGGTCGCCGACGACGCCCTGGTCATCGACCTGTCCGGGCTGCGCAGCACCACGGTCAGCCCGCAGGATCACACCGTCCGCGTCGACGCCGGCTGCACCTGGGGAGACGTCGACCACGCGACCGTCGCGTTCGGCATGGCCACCCCGTCCGGGTTCCTGGCCTCCACCGGCGTGGCCGGCCTGACCCTCGGCGGCGGCATCGGCTACCTGTCCCGCCGCTTCGGCCTCACCGTGGACAACCTCCTCGCCGCCGACGTCGTCCTCGCCGACGGCACGTTCGTGACGGCCAGCGAGAACTCCCGCAGCGACCTGTTCTGGGCCCTGCGCGGCGGCGGCGGGAACTTCGGCGTCGTCACCTCGTTCACGTTCCGCTGCCACGACATCGGCGAGAACGGCGTGATCATCGGCGGGCCTGTGCTGTACGACATCGCGGATGCTCCCGAGGTGATGCGCTGGTACCGGGAACTGCTGCCGTCGCTGCCGGAAGAGCTGAGCGGCTGGATCGGCCTGCTCACCATCCCGCCGGCCCCGCCGTTCCCCGAGGAACTCTGGGGACGCAAGGCGTGCGGCATCGTCTGGTGCTACACCGGGCCGCACGACCGGGCCGCGGAGGTGCTCGAGCCGGTGAAGACGTTCGGCTCGCCGTTGCTGGTCGGCCTCATGGAGATGCCGTTCAGCGTGCTGCAGAGCGCGTTCGACGCCCTGTACCCAGCCGGGCTGCAGTGGTACTGGCGGGCGGACTTCTTCAACGAGATCTCCGACGCCGCCATCGACGTGCACCGCAAGTACGGTGAGCGGCTGCCCACCGGCCACTCGACCATGCACCTGTACCCCATCGACGGCGCCGCCAGCCGGGTGGCCGCCGACGCGACCGCCTTCGCCTACCGCGACGGCGGCTGGGCCGGCGTGATCGTCGGCGTCGATCCGGATCCCGCCAACGCCGCCGCCATCTCCGAGTGGGCCAAGGATTACTGGCAGGAACTGCACCCGACCTCAGCCGGCGGCGCGTACATCAACTTCATGATGAACGAGGGCCAGGACCGGGTGAAGGCGTCCTACCGCGGCAACTACGACCGGCTCGCCCAGGTCAAGCAGCGCTACGACCCGGACAACACCTTCCACGTCAACCAGAACATTCAGCCTGCCGGCGGCTCCGCCACGTGAGCCGGAAGGCGGCCAGATGCACCATCGGGGGCCAGGGCCGTTAGCTGCTCCAGGACAGGGGCCTGCGAGCAGCGCGGCCGCCGGCCACCCGCAGACAGGGGTCAGCGCCGGACGCCCTGCCCGGCGACGGGAGTCCCGGAGAGAGGGTCGATGCCGCCGGCGGCCAGGATGTACCAGGCAGTCGTGCCCGTGTGCAGCGAGGCGTACAGGTAACCGCCCTGGCAATCGGTCAGCGTGTCGTCGGAGGCGGCCATGATGCCCAGGCCGTCCGCGTTGGGCCCGTGGGTTTGCGCGTGAGCGATGGCCGCCAGGTACGCCGCGGCCTGGGCGGAGTCCCCGGGCTGATTGAGGAGCCGCAGGGCGTCCGCGACATGGGCGGTGCCCTCGAACCAGACGCCCGTGCGATCGCCCGCGCAGTAGCTCACCCCCCGGTACCCGGCCGACGCCGCGCCCAGGTTCGCCACGTCCCAGCCCACCGACGCCGCGTACGCAGGATCCTGCAGGGCCAGGTAGGACCAGCTGTTCACGTCCTCGACCTGCGCGCTGTCATTCGGGGTGACGCCGTCAGCCGTGGTGCCCAGGTAAAAGCGGCCCTGGCCCGGATTCCACATCGACACGACGAACCGCCGGGCCCACGCGGCCCGCCGCGACCACGCCGGGTCGCCGGTTTCCCGGGCCAGCAGCCGGAACAACGCGTAGACGTCGATGTTGTGCTCGGTCGACTTCCATCCGATCTTTGCCCCGGCGGCGGTGTCGCCGCCCGTGTAGCCGCCCGGCCGCCCGTCCGAGCAGCGCGACTGGATCCAGTCGCCGAGCGCGATCGCGCCGCGCAGGTAGGCCCGGATCCGGGTGGCCGCGTACAGCTGCACGAGAGCCTGCCCGGCCCAGGCCAGGGTGCCGGTGCTGCTGGCCGGGTCGGTGACACCGATGGCGTGCGCGTTGTCCAGGGGAGCCGGCGCATACCCGTTGCGCAGCCGGCCGTCGCGGGCGGGATCGTGGGCCTGCAGGTAGACCAGCGCGTTGCCGATGGTCTCGGCCCGGGCCACCCCGCCGGCCGTCCCCTCGGCCAGGTAGGCGTCGATGACGACCGCATTGTCGTATGTGCTCGCGGTGGTGTCTCCCTGCTGGCCCAGCAGGCCGCCGGTGTAACTCTGCACGAGCCGCCAGGCCGGGCCGCTGGTCCTCAGGTCCATCATCTGGTCCAGGAACTGGTACCCCCGGGCCACGCCGCCAGGTAGCGGGCGGGTGGGGCGCAGGGCGGCCGGGGTCACGTGCGCGAGCCGGCCCGCGTCCAGGCGTGCGGGTCCCGGCCGCCCGCACGCGGCCCCTCCCGCAGGCGTGGAATGCAGGCTGGTGAGGAGAACAAGGACGAGGACGACCACGATGCCGGCCGCGGTGGCCACTGCGACGGCTCCTGCCCGTTTCACGCGTACCGCTACTGCGCCGGGATGGGGACGCCGGAAAGGGGGTCGATGCGGCCGGCGGCCAGGATGTACCACGCGGTCGTGCCGGTGTGCAGTGAGGCGTAGACGTCATTGCCCTCGCAGTCACCCAGCGCGTCGTAAGACGCGGCCATGATCCCAAGGCCGTCCGCGTTGGGCCCCCTGGCTTGGGCGTAGGCGAGATCTGAGAGGTACGTTGCCGCCTCGGCCCGGTCGGCTGCCACGCCGCTGAGGTCCAGCGCGTCCGCGAGGTGGGCGGTGCCCTCGAACCACACGCCCGTGCGGTTGCCGGTGCAGATGCTCACGCCGCTGTAGCCATCCGCGGTCACGGGCAGGTTGCGCTGTTCCCAGTCGAGCGCTTGCTCGTACGCGGGGTCCCGGAGAGCCAGATACGACCAGCTGTTAACGTCCTCGACCGCGGGGGAGGATTCTGGGGCAGCGCCATTGTTGCTGGTGCCCACGTAAAACCGGCCCGCCGCGGTGTCCCACATGGCCAGGATGAACCGCCGGGCCCACGCCGATCTAGATGACCAGACAGGATTTCCGGTCTCCCGGGCCAGCAGCCGGAAAAATGCGTACACGTCGATGTTGTGCTCCGTTGACTTCCATTCGATCTTGTTTCCCGATCCGGTATAGCCAGCGGTGTAGCCACCCGGCCCGCGATCGTCCCGGCAGTGGGCCTGGATCCAGTCGCCCACGGCCGCGGCGCCGTCCAGGTAGGTCCTCCTCCCGGTGGCGGAGTACAACTGCGTGAGAGCGTCCCCGGCCCAGGCCATGTCGCCGGTGTTGCTGGTCGGGTCGGTGATATGGATGTCACTCGGGTGGTACAGGCCGGTCGGCTCGTACTGGTTCGCGATGCGCCCGTCGTGCGCCGGATCGTGGGCCTGCAGGTAGAGCAGTCCATTGCCGATGACCTCGGCGCGGGCCACCCCATTCTGGGTGCCCTCGGCCAGGTAAGCGTCGATAACCAGCGCGTCATCGTAGATAGCGGAAGAGGTGTCGCCGTCCAGACCCAGCAGTCCTCCCAGGTAGCTCTGGACCAGACGCGGGGCGGTGCCGTCCGTGTGGCGGTCCATCATCTGGTTGAGGAACTGGTAGGCCCGGGTCACGCTCCCCGCCAGTTGCCCGGCCCCGCTACGAGGCCCGGTCACGACGGGGTCGTCGTCGTCCGCGTGCGGGTGGGAGTGGGTCGCGGCGATGCCGATCAGCAACCCTCCCCCAATCAGCAAGACCACGCCGACGCTGATCGCGACCGCCAGGCCGTGCTGCCGACTCAGTCGCATGCCTGATCATCCTTGGCGGTGTGATCGCGCTTATCTGATGTCACTATCAGTAATACTTAGACTACTTTAGGTTGCCTAATAGGATTGTTGTTCCGCCGCCCGGCCGATGGGCCTCTAGGCCGGGTCGGAGGCGCAAAACGGGATAACGGGTCATCCGGTGTGGCGGGTCGCCGCGCCGGCACGGCCTCTGTAGGCTCGACTCCGCCGGGACGGTGCGCCACTGCCGCGGCGTCCTCCCGCCGGGGAATTCCCCGGCCGGGCAGGTCCTTGATCTAGGGCAAACCGGCCGATTCCCCCGGCCCTGGCTGGTCAGTGCCCGCGAGGGTTTTCGTTGCATGCCTTTAAAGGAGGCGGTAGTTCGTGACGGCAGCCGCAGCGGACCGCACCGGCCACTCCGGCGGTTTTGCGCACCTCCACGTGCACACCGAGTACTCGATGCTGGACGGGGCCGCGCGGCTGAAGGACATGTTCGCCCAGTGCGAGCGTGAGGGCATGTCCGCCGTGGCCATGACCGACCACGGCAACCTCTACGGGGCCTACGATTTCTGGTCCAAGGGCACCAAGGCCGGGATCAAGCCGATCATCGGCATCGAGGCCTACGTCGCCCCGGAGCATCGCCGGCACCGCCAGCCCGTCCGCTGGGGCACCCCGGCGCAGAAGGACGACGACGTGTCCGGCGCCGGCGCCTACACGCACATGACGATGCTCGCCGAGACCACGGAGGGCATGCACAACCTGTTCCGGCTGTCCTCCCTGGCCTCGCTGGAGGGCTACTTCCGCAAGCCGCGGATGGACCGGGAGCTGATCGCCGGGCACGCCAAGGGCATCATCGCCACCACCGGCTGCCCCAGCGGCGAGGTCCAGACCCGGCTGCGGCTCGGCCAGTACCAGCAGGCGGTCGAGGCGGCCGCCGCCTACCGGGACATCTTCGGCGCGGGCAACTTCTTCGTCGAGATCATGGACCACGGCCTGAGCATCGAGCAGCGGGTCCGCGACGGCCTGCGGCGCATCGCGAAAGAGCTGGACCTGCCGTTCGTGGTCACCAACGACTCGCACTACTCGGTCGAGGCCGACGCGAAAGCGCACGAGGTGCTGCTGTGCGTGCAGACCGGCTCCAACATGGCCGACCCCGGGCGGTTCAAGTTCGACGGCTCGGGCTACTACCTGAAGACCCCGCAGGAGATGCGCGCGGCGTTCCCGGACGAGGAGTGGCAGTCCGGCTGCGATTCCACGCTGCTCATCGCGGAGCGTGCCGACGTCACGTTCAAGAGCCAGAACCTGATGCCGCTGTTCGACGTGCCCGAGGGGGAGACCGAGGAGAGCTGGCTGCGCCAGGAGGTCCGGCGCGGGATGGACCGCCGGTATCCAGACGGCTACGACGACCGGCGCCGGCAGCAGGTCGAGTACGAGATGGGCATCATCACCCAGATGGGCTTCTGCTCGTACTTCCTGGTCGTGGCCGACTTCATCATGTGGGCCAAGCGGAACGGGATCTGGGTCGGCCCGGGCCGCGGCTCGGCCGCAGGCTGCCTGGTGGCCTACGCCCTGGGCATCACCGACCTTGACCCGCTCAAGCACGGGCTGATCTTCGAGCGGTTCCTGAATCCCGAGCGCGTGTCCATGCCCGACATCGACATCGACTTCGACGAACGCCGGCGGGGTGACGTGATCCGTTACGTCACCGAGAAGTGGGGCGAGGACCGGGTCGCCCAGATCATCACCTACGGCACCATCAAGGCCAAGGCCGCGGTCAAGGACTCGGCCCGGGTGCTCGGCTTCCCGTACGCGCTCGGCGACCGGATCACCAAGGCGTTCCCGCCCCCCGTCATGGGCAAGGACATCCCGCTGTCCGGGATCTTCGACGAGACCCACCCCCGCTACGGGGAGGCGGGCGAGATCCGGTCCCTGTACGAGGCCGAGGCCGAGGTGCGGCAGGTCATCGACACCGCCCGCGGGCTCGAGGGGCTGATCCGCCAGGCCGGCGTGCACGCGGCCGGCGTGATCATGAGCAGCGAGCCGATCATCGACCACGTGCCGGTCTGGAAACGGGAGGCGGACGGGGCGGTCATCACCCAGTTCGACTACCCCGCGTGCGAGTCGCTGGGCCTGCTCAAGATGGACTTCCTCGGGCTGCGGAACCTCACCGTGCTGGACGACGCGGTCCACGGGGTCAAGGCCAACCGGGGCATCGACATCGACCTGGAAACCCTGCCGCTCGACGACAAGCCCACCTACGACCTGCTGGCCCGGGGCGACACGCTGGGTATCTTCCAGTTCGACGGCGGGCCGATGCGGGCCCTGCTGCGCAGCATGCGGCCCGACAACTTCGAGGACATCTCGGCGGTCGGCGCGCTGTACCGGCCCGGCCCGATGGGCGCCAACGCGCACAACGACTACGCCGACCGGAAGAACAACCGCAAGCCGGTCGTGCCCATCCATCCCGAGCTGGCCGAGCCGCTGGCCGACATCCTGGGCGACACCTACGGGCTGATCGTGTACCAGGAGCAGGTCATGGCCATCGCGCAGAAGGTGGCCGGCTACAGCCTCGGCAGCGCGGACCTGCTCCGCCGGGCCATGGGCAAGAAGAAGAAAGAGATCCTGGACAAGGAGTTCGCGCCGTTCGAGGCCGGGATGAAGGCCAACGGCTACTCCGCGTCGGCGATCAAGACGCTCTGGGACATCCTGGTCCCGTTCTCCGACTACGCGTTCAACAAAGCGCACAGCGCCGCCTACGGGCTGGTCTCCTACTGGACGGCCTACCTCAAGGCCAACTACCCGGCCGAGTACATGGCCGGGCTGCTCACGTCGGTGTCCGGCGATAAGGACAAGAGCGCTCTCTACCTCAACGAATGCCGCCGGATGGGCATCACCGTGCTCCCCCCGGACGTCAACGCGTCCACGGCCATGTTCACCCCGGTGGGCAACGACATCCGGTTCGGCCTGGCCGCGGTCCGCAACGTCGGGACCAACGTCGTAGACGCGATCGTCGAGGCGCGCACGGCCAAGGACGCGTTCACCAGCTTCGCCGACTTCCTGCGCAAGGTGCCGGTCAACGTGTGCAACAAGCGGGTCATCGAGTCGCTGATCAAGGCCGGCGCCTTCGACTCGCTCGGGCACCCGCGCAAGGGCCTGGCCATCATCCACGAGCAGGCCATCGACACGGTGATCGACGTCAAGCGCAACGAGGCCATCGGCCAGGACTCGCTGTTCGGCGGGGACGCGGAGGTCGAGGCCACCTTCGAGGTCCCGGTGCCGGACGGGGAGTGGGACAAGACCACGCTGCTGGCCTTCGAGCGGGAGATGCTCGGCCTGTACGTGTCCGACCACCCGCTGCTGGGGGTGGAGCATATCGTGGCCGCGAACACCGACTGCTCGGTGGCCGAACTGATCAGCTCCGCGGCGGACGACCCGGCCGAGCGCGGGCCCGCCACCCGCGGCGGCCGCCCGGACGGGCAGATGGTGACCGTGGGCGGGATCCTGTCCGGCGTCCAGCGGAAGGTCACCCGGCAGGGGAACCCGTGGGCCACCGCCACCCTGGAGGACCTGGAGGGTGCTCTGGAGGTGCTGTTCTTCCCGGCCGCCTACCAGCAGTGCTCGCTGCTGCTGGCCGAGGACGCGATCGTCATCGTCAAAGGCCGCCTGGACCGGCGGGACGAGACGCCCAAGCTGATCGCGCAGGAGGTGAGCGCACCGGACCTGACGGTGGACCAGGCCGGCCCTTTCGTCGTGTCGATGCCGGTGCAGCGGTGCGTCGCGCCCGTGGTCGACCGGCTCCGCGAGGTGCTGTGCACCCACCCGGGCCTGTCGGAGGTGCACCTCAAACTCTGCAATGGCCCGCGGGCGACGATCGTCCGGCTGGATGACAAGCTGCGGGTCAAGCCGTCCCCCGCGCTGCTGGCCGACCTGAAGCAACTGCTCGGCCCCGCCTGCGTCGGCTGAGCTTCGCGCCCGCGGCGGGCTTCGCCCGCGGGTGAGCAGGGAAGACTGGACGGTAGTCCGGCCAGCGAAGGGCGCTGCTGTGATACGCCGCATCGACTTGTCCGGCCACCATAAGGAGGCGCTTCGCACCAACCTGTGGCTGGTCCCGGCGATCGAAGTGCTGGCTGCACTCGGCCTGTTCGCCGCCAGCAACGTGGCCGACCGGGCCGCCTACCATGGCTCCTTCATGCTGCCGTCGTGGGTGATCAGCGGCTCGGCTGATGCTGCGCGGCAGATCCTGACCACCATCGCGGCCGCCATCATCACCGTGGTGGGCGTGGTCTTCTCGATTGTGATCGTGGCGCTGACCCTGGTTTCCACCCAATTCGGCCCCCGGATGCTGCGCACCTTCATCCGGGACCGGGGCACCCAGCTGACATTGGGGACATTCGTCGCCACATTCGTCTACGCGGTGCTCACCCTGGTGTCCATCGGCGGTCCCGGGCCGGGCGGCCCTTACGTGCCGCACATCGGGATCACCGTCACGCTCGCGCTGACCGTGGCTGACCTGGCCGTGCTGATCTACTTCATCAACCACATCGCCACCCAGATCCAGCTGCCGGAGGTGATCGCCGGCATCTCCGCCGACCTCTCCGAGGCGATCGATGACCAGGTGGGCGACGGGGCCGCCCGGCCCGGTGACCCCTCGGCCTCCGGCCTGCTGGCCAGCATGCCGGACCCGGGTGGCGTGGTCGAGGTCGCGGACAGCGGGTACCTCCAGTACGTTCACCGGCGCACGCTGCTGGGCATCGCGCAGCAGGCCGGCGCGGTCATCTACCTGAGATACCGGCCCGGTCACTTCCTGGTCCAGGGCAGCCCGCTGGCCACGGTGTGGCCGGCCAGCGCGGCGGGCAAGGTGGCCGATGGCCTGACCCGGGCGCACGTCACCGGCCCGTACCGGACGCTGGCCCAGGACGTCTCGTTCGGCATCGACCAGCTCGTGGAGATCGCGATCCGGGCGCTCTCCAGTGCGGTGAATGACACTTTCACGGCGCTGACCTGCATTGACTGGCTGTCCGACAGCCTGTGCAAGGTAGCCGGCCGGTGGCGTCCGGCCCGGGTGCACCGGGACCAGGCCGGGACCGTGCGGGTGATCACCACCGAGCCGACGTACGACCGGCTCGTGCAGCGGTCGTTCGAGAAGATCCGGCAGAGTTCCCGCGGCAGCCCCGCGGTGCTGATCCGCCAGCTGGACGCGCTGGCCAGGATCATGGAACGGACCACCGCGGACGATCAGCGCCAGGTGCTGCTCGACCAGGCTGCCATGATCATCCAGGCTAGCGAGGAATCGGTGCCTGCCGGGCCGGACCGGGCCGACGTGCGCCGGCAGTACGACGCATTCCTCGCCGTCCATGCCCAGCTGACGGGCCTGTCGCTGCCCGCGCCAGGCAGCTGAGCGGGCTCAGGCGTCGCGGCGGTAAAGCAGGTAGGCACCGATGGCCAGGAGCACGGCCGTCCACAGGCAGAACACGCCGAAGCCCTGCCAGGCTGACAGCAGCTGGCCGGAGGCCCGGCGCGCGCCGTAGACCAGTGAGCCCGCCTGCTCGGGCAGGTAGGCGTTGATGTGCGCGCCCCAGCTCCCGGGCAGCAGGCCGGTGAGGATCGGCAGCACCAGCACCACGCCGATGACCGTCGTGATGGCGCCCGCCGTATGCCGGATGACCGAGCCGATCGCCAGCGCGAACAGTCCCAGCACGGTCAGGTACAGACCCGCGCCGATGACCGCGCGCAGCACGTCACGGTCGGTCAGCGACACGGGCACCTTGCTGTGCAGGATCGACGAGCCGATGAAGAAGCACGCGAATACGACGATCTCCGCCACGATGGCCAGCAGGATCGCGAACACCACGACCTTGGCGGCCAGCATGGGCAGCCGCTTGGGCACGGCCAGCAGCGAGGCGCGGATGACCCCGGTGGAGTACTCGGTAGTGATCAGCAGGGCGCCGAGCACGCAGATCGTGAGCTGGCCCAGCCCGATCCCCGCGCCCAGGATGAAGCCGACCGGGTTCCTGATCACGCTGGCGTCCCGGGCGGCCGCGTGCGGCCCCGTCCAGTTGGACACGGTCAGGAAGGTGAACAGCAGCGTGAACCCGACGGTCAGGACCACGAACAGCAGCAGCGTCCAGATCGTGGAGCGCACCGAGCGGATCTTGGTCCATTCGGCCAGCATCAGGTGGCCGAAAGCCATGCGGCGGCCCGCCGGAGGCAGCACGGCGCGGGTGGCCGGGGCGGGCGGGGCGGCGGACGTCATTCGGCACGCTCCTGGGTTGCGGTCACCGGGGGCTGGGCGGCCAGGCTGGCCGCCGGGCCCGTGTTCGCGGCGGGCCCTCCGCCTGCGCCGTATTCCGAACTCTCGGCGGTCAGTTCCATGTAGGCCTCCTCCAGGGAGGCGAGCTGCGGCGTGAGCTCGTGCAGCACGATCCGGTTCGCCGCGGCGATCTCCCCGATCCGGGCCGCGTCGAGGCCGGTGACGCCCAGGGCGGGAGCGGCACCCGGGCCGGCGTGCCCGGCCGTGGCCTCCCGGACCTGGTCTTCCCGGCCGGCGTCCTCCCGGGGCGCGGCCTTGCCGCCTTCCGCGGCGATCAGGTCGGCGAGCCGGGCCGCGTCCGGCGATCGGACCAGCACGTATTTGTCGGAACTACGCTCGATGAATTCCTGGGTGCTGCAGTCCGCGATGAGCTTGCCACGGCCAATCACGATCAAGTGGTCCGCGGTGACGGCCATCTCGTTCATCAGGTGACTGGACACGAAAACGGTCCGGCCCTCCGCCGCCAGGTGTTTCATGAGGTTCCTGATCCACAGGATGCCCTCGGGGTCGAGACCATTGACCGGCTCGTCCAGCAGCAGTACCTGCGGGTCGCCCAGCATGGCCACGGCGATGCCGACCCGCTGCCCCATCCCGAGGGAGTACCCGCCGGTCCGCTTGCGGGCCACCTCCCGCAGCCCGACCAGGTCCAGCACCTGGTCCACCCGGGATGCGGGCAGGCCCTGGGTCTGCGCGAGAAACAGCAGGTGGTTATAGGCACTGCGGCCGGGGTGCATGGCCCGGGCCTCGAGCAGCGCGCCCACCGTGCGCAGCGGCCGGGCCAGGTCGGCGTACCGCCGGCCGTTGATCGTGGCGGTACCGGAGTTCGGGTGATCCAGCGCGAGGATCAGCCGCATTGTGGTGGACTTACCCGCACCATTCGGCCCGAGGAAGCCGGTGACCCGGCCCGGTTCCACGGTAAAGGACAAATGGTCAACAGCGAGTTTATCCCCGTAGCGCTTAGTGAGGTCCCGTGCCTCAATCATCATTTCCCCTTGAGACGGCCTGGCCGACATGGTTACGCCGTGCACCAGAACCTAAGGTACCAAGCAATTGCGGGCCACCGATTTCCCGGCCCGCGTGCGGCGGCGCGGGGCATGTCGTGCGGGGTGCCGCCGCGTGTCGCGGGCATGTGCACGGGCGCGGCGGCGGTCACGTACGCTGCTGCGAAGTATGACCGAGCCGATGCCACTCCCCGCCGCGCGTGCCACCGCCGGTATCCGCCGCGGAATCGTCGCCTGCCTGGCCGTGGCGGCCGGGACCGTGCTGCTCGGGGTGGCCGCCGGGTTCCTCTGGTCGGTGGTGGCCCCCCGCCCGCTGCTGGTGATGACCGGCCGCGGCGCCGCGGCCGTGATCAACGCGGAGACCAGCGCCTTCATCGCCGCGGACGGCTGGTACTGCTTCATCTGCCTGGCCGGGGGACTGCTCACCGGCCTGTTCGGGTATCTGCTCGCGGTCCGCCGCTACGGCCCCGTGGCCATGGTCATGGTCCTGGTCAGTGCCCTGGCTGCCGCGCTGATCACGCTCTGGATCGGGGAGCACGTCAACCTGGCCAGCTACCACCATCTGCTGGCCACCCTGCCGGCCGGCGCGAAACTGCAGGCCGCCCTGGTCCTGGGCGCCCGGGGCGCTATCGCGTTCTGGCCGCTGGGGGCCGGGCTGATGGCAGGCGGCATGGAACTCGCCGCAGTGGTGCGTGACCGGCAGGTCGCCGCGTCCGGCTCGGTCCTGGCCCCGGAATGAGCCCGGCCCGGGATGAGCGGCCGGCGGGCCGGCGGAATGTCCACCATGCGGACGGGTCCGGCGGCTGCCCGCGCCCGCTCCGTACACTGGGCGGGTGCTTTCCAGGATTGATCTACGCGGGCGGCCGGCTGCCCAGCTGAGCAGGGAAAAGCTCGCCCCAGTGCTGCCGCGGGCCGGGCTGGACGTCGAGGCGGCCATGGAGAGGGTCCGGCCGATCTGCGACGATGTGCGCCGCCGCGGCGCGGCCGCGGTCCGCGAGTACACCCTTCGCTTCGACGGCGTGGACCTGGCCAGCACCCGGGTCCCGGCGTCCGCGCTGGCCCGGGCGCTGGACACCCTGGCCCCGGACCTGCGGGCCGCGTTGGAGGAGACCATCCGCCGGCTCCGGCTGGTCTGCCGGGCCCAGCTGCCCGCCGACGTGGTGACCAGCGTCGGCCCGGGGGCCACGGTCACCGAGCGGTACGTCGCGGTGGGCCGGGCGGGCGTGTACGTGCCGGGCGGCCTGGTCACGTACCCGTCGTCGGTCCTGATGAACGTGGTCCCCGCGCAGGTGGCCGGGGTGCCGCAGGTCGCGGTGGCCTCGCCGCCGCAGCAGGACGGGCTGCCCAGCCCGGCCGTCCTGGCCGCGTGCGCGCTGCTCGGCGTCGGGGAGGTCCACGCCGCCGGCGGGGCCCAGGCCATCGCCATGCTGGGGTACGGCACGGCCGATTGCGCCGCCGTGGACACGATCACCGGGCCCGGCAACATCTACGTGGCCGCCGCCAAACGGCTGCTGCTCGGCACGGTCAGCACCGACGCCGAGGCTGGCCCGACGGAGATCGCGATCATCGCCGACGACACCGCTGACCCCGAATTCGTCGCCGCCGACCTGATCGCCCAGGCCGAGCATGATCCGCTGGCCGCCTGCCTGCTGATCACGACGGACCCGGCGCTCGCCGACCGGGTGGACAAGGCCCTGGAGCCGCAGATCGCCGCGGCCCGGCACCGGGAACGGGTGCAGGCGGCGCTGGACGGCCAGTCCGCCATCGTCCTGGTGGACGACACCGACGCGGCGCTGGCCACCTCCGACGCGTGGGCACCTGAGCACCTGGAGATCCAGGCCCAGGACGCGGCCGCGCTGGCCCGCCGGGTCCGCAACGCCGGCGCCGTCTTCGTGGGCCCTTACGCCCCGGTCTCGCTCGGCGATTACCTGGCGGGCTCCAACCACGTGCTGCCGACCGGCGGTACCGCCCGGCACACCGCGGGCCTGTCCGTGCTGACCTTCCTGCGCGCCATCCACTTGGTCGAATACGACCGGGACGCGCTGGCCGAGGTTGCCCCGCACATCGACGCCCTCGGCGGGGCCGAGGACCTGGCCGCCCACGTCGCCGCGGTCCGGGTGCGCATCCCCCGGGCCGAGCCGTGAGCAGTTCCCGGGCCGGGTCCCTGCCGTCCTGGCTGCCGATCCGGGATGACCTGGCCGGGCACACCGCCTACGGCGCCCCGCAGATCGACGTCCCGGTCCGGCTGAACACGAACGAGAACCCGTATCCGCCCTCCCCGGCCCTGGCCCAGGCGATCACCCAGGCCGTCGCGGACGTGGCCGGGACGCTGAACCGCTACCCCGACCGCGACGCGGTGGCGCTGCGCGGCGACCTCGCCGCCTATCTCGGCCACGGGCTGGGGCCGGACCAGGTATGGGCGGCCAACGGCTCGAACGAGATCATCCAGCAGCTGTTCCAGGCCTTCGGCGGCCCGGGCCGGACCGCGCTGGGCTTCGAGCCCTCCTATTCGATGCACCCGCTGATCGCCCTGGCCACCGGCACCCGCTGGATCAGCGGGGCCCGCGACGCCGACTTCGGGCTGGAGCCCGATCACGCGGTGGCCGCCATCCGTGACCACCAGCCGGACCTGGTCTTCCTCACCTCGCCGAACAATCCCACCGGGACCGCGCTGGCTCCCGAGGTGATCGAGGCGGTCTGCACGGCGGCCCCGGGCATGGTCATCGTGGACGAGGCCTACGCCGAGTTCGCCCGGGACACTTCCGCGACCGCGCTCACCCTGCTTTCCCGCTGCCGGCGGCTCGTGGTGACCCGCACCATGTCCAAGGCCTTCGCGCTGGCCGGAGCCCGGGTCGGGTACCTGGCGGCGGATCCGGCGGTGCCGCAGGCGCTGCTCCTGGTCCGGCTGCCCTACCACCTGTCCGCGGTCACCCAGGCGGTGGCCCGGGCGGTGCTGGCCCTGGCCGGCGAGCCGCTCGCGACCGTGGCGGCGCTCCGCGAGCAGCGGGACGGCCTCGTCGCCTGGCTGCGCGGCCGCGGCCTGCGGGTGGCGGACTCCGACGCCAACTTCGTGCTGTTCGGCGAGTTCGGCGACCGGCGCGCGGTCTGGCAGGCGCTGCTGGACCGGGGCGTGCTGATCCGGGAGACCGGGCCAGCGGGCTGGCTGAGGGTAACGGCGGGGACGCCCGCCGAGATGGCCGCGTTCCGTGACGCGCTGGACGCGGTGCTGACGCTGGGACTGACGCCGGTCACCGAGCCGGCCAGGGAGGGCGCACGATGAACGACGACACCTGGAGCGCGGCCATGCGGCGGACCGGGCGCGTCGAGCGGGTCACCAAGGAGACCAGCGTGCTGGTCGAGCTGAACCTCGACGGCAGCGGTACGGCCGACATCGGCACCGGGGTGGCGTTCTTCGACCACATGCTCGCCCAGCTGGCCAAGCACGGGCTCCTCGACCTGACCGTGCGGTCCACCGGCGACATTGAGGTGGACGCGCACCACACGGTGGAGGACACGGCGCTCGCGCTGGGCCAGGCCCTGCGTGACGCGCTCGGCGACAAGTCCGGTATCTGCCGCTTCGGCGATGCCGCCGTCCCGCTGGATGAGACGCTGGCCCGGGCCGCGATCGACCTGTCCGGGCGGCCCTACCTGGTGCACGCCGAGCCGGACGGCATGGCGCCGCTGATCGGGACCTACGACACCACGCTGACCAGGCATTTCTTCGAATCCGTGACCTCCACGGCGGCTATCTGCCTGCACCTGGAGGTGACCGGGCGCAACCCGCACCACCTGGTGGAGGCGCAGTTCAAGGCGGTAGCCCGGGCCCTGCGGGCGGCCGCGGCCCCGGACCCCCGGGCGCCCGGCATCCCCAGCACCAAGGGTGTCCTGTGAGTGCCGTCCGGTTCCGGCTCGCGAGGGCAGGCCGCCAGGCCCGGCCGGGCGGCCGGCGGGGTTGTGGCCGCCGGAGTGCGCGAATGCCGGAGGATATACGGAAGCGAGCAGGAAAATGAGCCGCCGGCCCCGCGTCGCGGTCCTGGACTACGGGTCGGGAAACATCCGCTCCGCCCAGCGGGCCCTGCAGCGGGCCGGCGCGGACACCGAGGTGACCGCCGACTTCGACACCGCGCTCCTCGCGGACGGCCTCGTGGTCCCCGGGGTGGGCGCGTTCGCGGCCTGCATGGCCGGGATCCGCGCCGTGCGCGGCGACCAGATCATCGACCGCCGGCTGGCGGGATCCCGCCCGGTGCTGGGCATCTGCGTCGGCATGCAGGTGATGTTCGGCGAGGGTGTGGAGCACGGCCTGCACACCGAGGGGTGCGGCCAGTGGCCCGGCACCGTGCAGCGGCTGCACGCGCCGGTGCTGCCGCACATGGGGTGGAACACGGTCGACGCCGGCGCCGGGTCACGGCTGCTGGCCGGGTTCGACGCCGGCACGCGCTTCTATTTCGTGCACTCCTACGCGGCCCTCGACCTGCCCATGCCGCCATCCGCGCGGATGACGCCGCCGCTGACCAGCTGGGCGACCCACGGGGAGCCGTTCATTGCGATGGTGGAGAACGGCCCCCTGTGCGCGACCCAGTTTCACCCCGAGAAATCCGGCGACGCGGGCGCCGCGTTGCTGGCCAACTGGCTGGAGATGGTGCGATGACGCTGACCTTGCTGCCCGCTGTGGACGTGGCCGGGGGCAAGGCGGTCCGGCTGGTCCAGGGGGCCGCCGGAACCGAGACCGACTACGGCGAGCCGCTGCGGGCCGCGCTGGCCTGGCAGGCGGCGGGCGCCCGGTGGCTGCACCTGGTGGACCTGGACGCCGCGTTCGGCCGCGGCTCCAACGCGGAGCTGCTCGCCTCCGTGGTGGGCCGGCTGGACATCGCGGTGGAACTGTCCGGGGGCATCCGCGACGACGCCTCGCTCGCCGCCGCGCTGGCCACCGGCTGCGCCCGGGTCAACGTGGGCACCGCGGCGCTGGAGAACCCGGACTGGCTCCGGGCGGCGATAGCCGAGCACGGCGACCAGATCGCGGTGGGCCTGGACGTGCGGGGCACCCGGCTCGCGGCGCGGGGATGGACCCGCGAGGGCGGTGAGCTGGATGAGGCGCTGGAGCAGCTGGACGCCGACGGCTGCGCCCGCTACGTGGTTACCGACATCAAGAAGGACGGCATGCTGTCCGGGCCGAACCTGGACCTGCTGCGGCATGTCTGCGCCCGGACCTCGCGGCCGGTGATCGCGAGCGGCGGCGTGTCCAGCCTGGCCGACCTGGAGGCCATCGCCGGCCTGATCCCGGACGGGGTGGAGGGCGCGATCGTGGGCAAGGCGCTGTACGCCGGGGCGTTCACGCTGGAGGAGGCGCTCGAGGCGGTGGCGGCATGACGCGCCGGGTCTTCACCGGCACCGAGTGGGAACCGGTCGTCGGGTACAGCCGCGCGGTCGCGGCCGGGGACTACGTGTTCGTGGCCGGCTGCACCTCAGTCGTGGGCGCGGAGTTCGTGCATGAGGATGACGCGTACGCACAGACCGCGCAGGCGCTGAGGAACGTGGCGGCCGGCCTGGAGCCGCTGGGCCTGGGCCTGGGCGACGTGGTGTCCACCCGGATCCTCGTCACCGACATCTCCCGGTGGCAGGAGTACGGCCGGGCGCACCGGGAGGCGTTCGGCGACACGATGCCCGCCGCCACCATGATCGAGATTGCCGGGCTGGTCGACCCCCGGATGCTGGTCGAGGTGGAGGCCGTCGCCTACCGCCCCGGGATCGGCACCTGATGCCCCCGCGACCCCTGGCTCTGTCCGTTCAGGCCCCGGCCGTGCATGCATCAGCACTCCAGACCCCCGTCCGCCGGATCGTGATCAACCGATTGGTGCTGCCCGGGCAGCACCAATCAGTTGATCACGAAGCCGGGCCGTGGCGTGGGCGAGCTGGCGGGGCCAGTGGGGCTGGCGGGGCTGGCGGAGTCCGTGGGGCTGGCAGGTCCGGCAGGGTGCATGGGGCTGGCGGGGCCAGTGGGGCTGGCGGGGGTCAGGGGACCGGGTGGCCTGCGGGACGGCGGACGACATGACGGTGGCGGTGCGGGTCATTCCCTGCCTGGATGTGGACGCGGGGCGGGTGGTGAAGGGGGTCAACTTCCGCGACCTGCGCGACGCCGGCGACCCGGTGGAACTGGCCGCCGCCTACGACGCGGAAGGCGCCGACGAGCTGGTGTTCCTGGACATCACCGCGTCCAGCGGCGGCCGGGACACCATGATCGACGTGGTGGGCCGGACCGCCGACCAGGTGTTCATCCCGCTCACCGTGGGCGG
>Ga0182024_10006117_pt1 | contig 26556 bp, 25 predicted proteins | sample P32metaG_FD_120480 | JGI IMG/M metagenome (GOLD analysis project Ga0182024, IMG submission 120480) | Permafrost microbial communities from Stordalen Mire, Sweden - P3-2 metaG (Illumina Assembly) | ecosystem: Environmental > Terrestrial > Soil > Wetlands > Permafrost | place: Sweden: Stordalen... | reverse complement strand
TCAGCAAAACAACGGCACACGCCTGCGGCGTGGATGATGACGTGTGTTCAGACCATAATCCTGTTCCCACACCGGGTCACTCTAGCCGAGCACAAGTGGGTCACTTTTCCCGAGCGCCGACGGATAGTGCGGCCAGTTCGATCCACGCCTGAATAAAATGGCCGTCACAACGCATGCAGCGGGCCCTTTTAACGATGTTTTCTCGTCGGTATCTGAATACTTACAACCGGCATACACACGCCTCGTTCAAATTTTGTTGCAAGAAGTCTCGGAAATCGCGCTGGTACTTGGGCAGGCATAGCTTGCCGCGAATCGTGCGTTTGCCGGTGAACTTGACCTCCGATGAGGGATTGGACGCGCTCGCGCTCATTCAGGCGTTCCAACGGCTGTTTGGGACGATCCGGTTAATCGGGTGGATAGTGAACAAGTTAAAATGAATTTCACCGCCTTCTTTGATTGGTGTGCAGTCGATTATCGTGACTTGCAGTACTATCGAGTTGAGATAGCCGGGTTCGATGAACAGCCTCACCTTGTTGGCCGAGAAGCCTTGATTGAGAGGCAATACGTCCGCGTCTTCTACTCGAATGCAGCCGTATGAACCGCCGACACCCTGATCGAGAACCACTTAAGGCAGTTCTCTAGTAGGCCGGTGAGCTGTAGTGTGTTATCATTGTGTACACAAAGGCTGTGCGCCATGCAGACAACTAAAGTTGGAATCCGCGAGTTTCGGGAGAACTTGTCCAGCTATCTGGAATCAAAAACACCCGTCGCGATCACGCGCCACGGCGCGACCATCGGCATCTACGTCCCAACCAAGCCCAAGGCGAGCCAAGCCGATCTGGAGGCGCTTCGAGTCGCTGGTGAGAAGATGCAAGAGTTGATCGCTGCTGCGGGAAGCGCCGAGGATCAGCTCGTGGAAGATTTCCAGAATCTGCGTCGCGAACGGCGGATGAAAAAGAGTTGACCATGTTGGTGCTCGACGCGAATATCCTGATTCGCGCCGTGCTCGGCTCTCGTGTACTCTCGCTACTTCGTAAGTACGCTGATCAAGTTGAGTTTTTTGCGCCCGTTAGCGCATTTCAGGAAGCTCGCGAACATCTGCCTGAAATTTTGGAGCGGCGAAACGTGCCATCGGCTCCTGCGTTGGCATTGCTCGATCTTGTGACTACGCTGGTCCAGACCGTAGAACTTGAAGCCTACTCGCGGTTTGAGTCCGTCGCCCGTGAGTGAATCGACCGGCGCGACGAAGACGATTGGCCGATTTTAGCCTCGGCGCTCGCGTTGGATTGTCCGATATGGACCGAGGACACCGACTTCTTCGGCTGCGGAGTGGCGACCTGGACAACCAACCGCGTGGAATTGTACCTGTCGGCCGTGCCATCCTAACTTATCTATTACAGTAGCGTTTAGTGGTGGGCCCGACAGAACTCGAATCTGTGACCTCCTGCGTGTCAAGCAGGCGCTCTAACCAACTGAGCTACGGGCCCGGAGAACAGCAAAGGAAGGCATTCCTAATATAACATTCCCGCCATTCCTCGTCTTCTTTTCACTTCCGCTAAGCTGAGACGATGTTCTCTTGGCTATTTTCCGACCCGCTGCTGGTGGGCCAAGATGCACCCGAATTCACGTTGCTCGATCAGGATGGCGGCTCGGTATCCTTGACTGCTCTGCGCGGCAAGAACGTCGTGCTGGTGTTCTATCCGGCCGACGAGACGACGCTTTGCACCAAACAACTTTGCGAATTCCGGGACAGTTCCTCGCTCGTCGAATCCAAGCACGCGATTGTATTGGGAATCAATCCGGCTGACCAATCCAAGCACGCTCGATTCCGCGCCAACCACAGCTTTCCTTTCGCGTTGCTGGCCGATCCGGGACAGCGCGTAGGAGCGCGCTATCGCACCAAAGGCCTCATCGTGAAACGGACGGTGTACCTGATCGGAAAATCCGGAAAGATTCGCTACGCAAAGCGTGGAAAGCCGAATCCAGAAGAGGTTCTGGCGACCGCTGAGTAATCAACTAGCTTGCGACGCCGACGTTTTCCCGCCCGCGCCCAGGGCTTCGAGCGCGGCAGCTTCATTGGGATAAATCTGGATCACTTGCGCCAGCCGCGTCAGTTCCAGCACTTCGCGCACGCGCCGGTTGGCGTTGGCCAAAGCGAATTGGCCCAGCGGGCTCTTCTTCACGCTGGTGTAGATCCCGATCAGAAATCCAATACCGGTAGAGTCGACGTAATCCACCCGACCGAAATCCACCAGGATCTTTACGTAGCCAGAGCCCTTCAGCTCTTCAGCCTTGGTGTGCAGATAGAGGGAGTCCTGCCCGGTTGCGAAACGTCCTTCCAGCCGAAGCACGCAAATATCCCCGCGGTACTCGAATTCCACCAGCATCTTCAGTAGTAATCGTACTATAGAACGGCCAGCGGCGATACTAAACGCCAGCCTGTTTTTCAGCCATCGGACCCACCACCGGTAACACTATCTTCTCGCCGTTATAGGTTTTAAACATCATGTAGAGCCAGAGGAAGAGTCCACCCAGTCCAATGGCGAAGTGGAGAGCGAAGGAAATGAAAATCCCAAGAAACGGGATCACGCGAAAGCCGAGCGTTATGATCGTAATCACAACCCAAATGATGAACCATGCGATGTTCAAGAAGATGGATTGGAACGCGTGGAACCGGATGGTGCGGTCCTGGTTGTAGGGCGCCAACACCAGGAACAGAATCCCGGTGATGAAGCCGAACAGGTAGCAAAGCGCCCCAGCCATGTTATCGGTCATTCCCAGGCTCGGCGTAGCGCCGTACGCCGGTGGCGGCAGAGGTTGTGCGTGCGGCGGCACTTCGGGACCTGGAGTAGGAGTAGGGCCCGGCACTGGGCCGGCTCCTGGAGCGCCCACCGGCGCGCCACACTTCTGACAAAACCGTCCTCCGCCTACTTCGGCACCGCAGTTCGCGCAAAACGCCATTCGTTCACCCCGTCTGAATCACTCTAGCGGAAGTCCGACAACTTGGCAAGACGTTACGAGCCTTTACCGGGCTTTACAGTTAGGAGCTTAACCTTAGTGGACATCGCTCGTCCAAACAGGTAGGAGTAACAAAAACATGATTTCCTTTCAGAAAAAATTAGCCGCCTGCACGGCCATTGCAGCACTTGGCGCCGTCAGCTTATTCGCGGCCGAGACTGCGGCAGAAGGCGCACATCGCCACGGTCATAGGGGCGCGTTCCTATCCAGCCAGCTTAATTTGACGCCGGCGCAACAGACTCAGGCTAAGGCGATTTTCCAAGACGCGCGGCAATCGGCGCAGCCGGTGCGGCAGCAGCTCAAGCAGACGCGGCAATCGCTGCGGACCGCGGTGCAGGCCAATAACGCGGCGCAGATCCAGCAACTGGCGGGCAATGAAGGCAGCGAAGTGGGTCAACTGGCAGCCATCCGAGGGACGGCGATGGCGAAGGTTTACCAGATCCTGACGCCAGACCAGCAGCAGAAGTTGGCGTCGTTGCGTGAAGCGCGCAGAGCCAGGCATCAAACCCCGGCGGCCGGAGCCCAAAACTAAATTAGCTTCGGTTGTAAACGAAAAGGCCGCCCCAACTCGGAGCGGCCTCTGTCATCGACTCGATGTGTTCGCTAAGCCCAGCCGTAGCCGCTCTTCGATAACGGCGTTTCACGGATGCGCTTGCCGGTTGCACTGAAGATGGCATTGCACACCGCCGGCAGAATCGGAGGCAGGGCAGGCTCGCCCAGCCCGGTCGGCGGATTATTAGTCTTCAGCCAATGCACTTCCACGTCGGGAGCTTGCGCCATGCGAATCATGGGGTGCTTGTCGTAATTGTGCTGCACCACCGCGCCGCCTTCCAGCGTGATTTCCTGGCCCATCAGTTCGCTCAAACCATCCATCACCGCGCCTTGCGCCAGGTTCTCGGCGAAGTTCGGATTGATGATCTGGCTGCCGATGTCGGCCGCAACCCACACCTTGTGCACCTTCACCTTGTTTTCGGACGTAACGCTGACGTCGGCCACTTCGGCGAAGTAGCCCATGTGGCTGAAGTGGAATGCCACTCCCATCGCGCGGCCGGACGCAGCCGAAGACTTGCCCCAGCCGGACTTCTCGGCAACCAGCTTCAGAACACCGATGGTACGTTCGGCGCTGAATTCGGGACCGCCAAAACCTCCGCGACCAGGTGGCGGCGCCGGAGCCGGTAACGGTGTGTTCGACAGCATCGCCAGGCGAAACTCTATCGGATCCTTACCCGCCGCGTGCGCCAACTCGTCGATAAACGATTGCGTCACGAACGCATAGACGTTGCTGCCCGGTGCTCGCAGTGCCCCAGTCTTTAGCCACAGCGGCTGCATAGACCAGTTCAACGCATAGTTCGGAACGTAGCGCGCCGGAAATTCGTTGGGCGCCATGGTCGCTTGCGGCGAAGGATGTTCCCCATCGCCCCAGCTAATAAAGTGATTGTTCCAGGCGACAATCTTGCCGGATGCGTCCAGGCCGCCCTTCAGATACTGGAAGCCGCCCGGCCGGAAATAATCGTGGCCGAAATCGTCTTCGCGCGTCCACAGCACCTTCACTGGCGCGTTCATGGTCTTCGAAATCCAGGCCGACTCCACCATGTAATCGTTGGTTAAGCGCCGGCCGAATCCGCCGCCACCCCGCTGCATATGAATGGTGACGTCTTTTTCTGGAATGCCCAGCGTCTTCGCCACCAGCGTGCGGCCGCCGCCGGGGATCTGGCTGTTCGACCAGATCTCGATTTTGCCGCCCTGCCAGTGCGCGGTGCAATTCTGCGGCTCGAGCGGCGCGTGCGAGATGAAGGGATAAGCGTACGCACCCTCGACGACCTTCGCCGCGCTTTGCATGGCACTGTCCGGATCGCCGTCCTTGCGCAGGTTCTTGGCCGGGGGCTGTTTCGAAAGCTCTGCGGCCTTTTGCGCGAAGCCAATGCTCGATTGCGATGCGCCCTGGCCTTCGTCCCACTTCACTTGCAGCTTCTTGCGCGCAGTCTGCGCCTGCCACCAGCTATCGGCAACAATCGCGATGCCGGGCTCGAGACCCGGTTCCTGCTCCACGATCACTCCGCCCTTGACATTGCCGTCCACGACAAACGCGTTGCGAACTCCGGGCATCTGCTTGATCTCATCCAGATTCGCGCTCACCACTTTGCCCGCGAATACCGGGCACTTCTGGTACACCGCGAACAGCATGTTGGGCAGCGTGAAGTCGATCGAAAACGCAGGCTTCCCAGTGACGATCTTGGGAACATCCACGCCGCGCTGGCTGTGGCCGATGATCTTGTAATCTTTGGGATCTTTCAGCTTCACTTTTTGCAGGTCGGGCACCGGCATCGCCGCTGCTTTGCTCGCGATTTCGCCATAGCCCACCGAACGGCTTGATCCGCCGTGAAGCACGCGCCCTGCGGATGTGGAGCATTCCGCTTCCGGCACGCCCCAACTCTTGGCGGCGGTGGCAACCAGCAACTGGCGTCCGGCAGCGCCCACGCGCCGCATCGGGTCCCAATTAAATGGCGTGCCCAAGCTGCCGCCCGCGAATTGCGCGGCGTATTTTGTATCGTCAAAGTCGGTCTGCTCGATCTTGACCATTTTCCAGTCGACATCCAGCTCTTCGGCGATCAACATCGGCAGGGTGGTTTTGATTCCTTGGCCCACCTCGGGATCCTTGGCCATGATGGTGATGGTGCCGTCCGGATCGATCTTGATGTAGTTGTTAGGTTCAGGAGGCGCGGCCGGTCCGAATTGCGCCGAGGCCTTGGGCGGTTTCACCACCAGGCCGATCAGCAGGCCGCCGCCCGCCAGCGAAGTCACGCGTAAGAATGAACGTCGATTGACAACCATGATGTATTCGTAGCCTCCTTATTGCCGAGCGCCGCTTTGGCCAACGGCCACTTCCGACGGCTTCTTCAACTTGCTGGTCGTCGCAATCTCGGCAGCTTTATGGACGGCCTGGCGAATGCGAATATAGGTTCCGCAGCGGCACAGGTTTCCGTTCATGGCCGAGTTGATGTCTTGATCGGTGGGTTTGGGTGTCTTGGCGAGCAACGCTGAGGCCGACATCATTTGGCCCGCTTGGCAATACCCGCACTGTGGCACGTCGATTTCGAGCCAGGCGAGCTGCACCGGATGCGTGCCGTCCGCCGAAAGTCCTTCGATTGTCGTGATGGGCGCTTTAGCCGCCGCCGCCACTGGCGTCAGGCAGCTCCGCACGGCCTTGCCATTGAGGTGCACGGTGCATGCTCCACATTGGCCGATGCCGCAGCCGTACTTCGTCCCTTTCAGTTTCAGAACATCGCGAATGGCCCACAACAGGGGCATGTCCGCGGGTACATCGACGGTGGTGGACCGTCCGTTCACTGTTAGTTGGAAAGCCATCGGCAGTCTCCTATTTGTTGATCTGCACCTCGTATCATACCTGTTTTGATGCCGCGCGGACGGGCTGCCGCTAGGCCAAAAAGCGTATGTATCTTATAGAAGTCACTGTAGTTTATGAGCTCCAATCAGGGCGCCGAGTTCACTCGTTTCTGAGCAGCTGCATGGCTTCCACCGATGCGGCCCGGAGCGCCGGCAGGTAACATGCCGCGAGTGCAGCCAGCAGCAGCAAGAGCCCTACCGCGCCGAAAGCCGAGAGATCGATCGCACTTACGCCAAAGAGAATGGTATGCATCGCGCGCCCCACGAAGTAAGCGCCGATCAATCCGAGGCCGAGGCCCACACCGGCTAGCGTCACGCCTTCTTTCACTACCAGGGCGATCACGCCGTTGCGCGTCGCACCCAGCGCCATGCGCAATGCGATCTCACGGGAACGTTGATTGACCGAGAACGCCATCACGCCGTAAATCCCTACCGTTGCAAGCAGCAGCGCAACCGTGGCGAAACTGGTGAACAGGATCAACGTAAGCCGATCGTTGGCGAGAACCTGATCGTGTACTTGTTCCATGGTCAGGGGCCTGTAAAGCGCCGCCTGTGGATCCACTGCATTGATAGCTCCCGCGACGCTCTTCAGCATGGCTGCCGGATCTAGCGTGGTTCGGACGCCGATGCAAGAGATGGAATAAGCCTCTTGCCAGAAAGGAGTGTCGATCTCGGGATTCTCCTCGCGCGATCCCCGGCTCTTTACGGTGTGGAACACACCTACGATTTGCCACTCTTTGGATGGCGCATTCTGTGGCTGGCCGCCTGGAATTACTTGCTCCATCACCAGTCGCCGACGCAGAGGATCGAGCCCTTTGAGAAATCTATTGGCAAATGTCTCATTGACCATCGCGACCTTCAGGCTGGACTCATCATCGGCGTCGGTAAATGCCCGTCCTTTTATAATCTGAATTCCAAAAGTCTGGAAATAATCCGGGGTAACCATTTGGAAGTCGGCATTGGGGCGCAGAGATGGGTTCGCGTAGGCCGGCTGCCCCGCTATCGCGAAAGGCGTTTCGGCGTGCATGCTGTCGAGAGGCAAATAGCTTAGCGCGCCCGCGTGGGAAACTCCCGGTACGCCTCGGATGGCGGCAAGAACGCGGCGATAATACGAATTCACTTTCGCCTGGCTAAGATTTTTTTCGAGAGGAACCGAGTCCATGTAAAAGCCAAGAACGTGATCGGTGCGGACGCCCAGATCGGTGTGCGTGAGACTCCAGAAGCTGTGAATCGACAATCCCGCTCCTGCCAGCAACGCCAGGCTCAGCGCAAATTCGCCGACAATCAGGATGCGCTGAAGCCGGTGACGTCCGGCGCCAACTCCAGCGCGGCCGCCCTCCTTGAGAACGCCGGCCGGATCCACCCGCGAGGCGAACCAAGCTGGAGCGCAGCCAAAAAGCACGCCAGCCAGGGTTGTCGCCGCCAGCATGACGAGAAGGATAGGAACATTCAGCCGCAGGTCAGCCTCCGCCGGCAAAGCTTCCGTTGGAATCACCGCCACGACGCCCCGCAACATGGCATAACCGGCAGCCAGGCCGATCACGCCGGCGAAGATCGCGAGCGTCAGCCCCTCGGTAAGAAATTGCGCGAAAATCGCGCCGGGTCTGGCGCCTAAAGCGCCGCGAATGGCCACTTCCCTCTGCCGCGTGATGCCTTTGGCAAGTAGAAGATTGGCCACATTCAGGCAGGCGATCAGCAGCAAAAATCCCACGGCGCCAAGCAGCAGCCATAGAGTCAACTTCCGTTCACGCGGCAGGAAATCATTCTTCCAAGGCTCGACGCTCGCGCCCCAACCTTGATTGCTTTTGGGATAATCCTTGGCCGCTCGCGCAGTGATTGCGTCCATCTCGGCCTGCGCCTGTTGGATGCTCACGCCGGGCTTGAGCCGTCCCGTCACCAGCCAGTAGCGGGAGTTGCGATCACGCAGCTGTTCGGGCTTGAATACCAGCGGGACCATCAGTTCCCACATCCAGCGATCGAAAACACCCGGCGCAAATACGCCGACTACGGTGTAAGGCTCGCCGTTGATCTGCAATGGTTGGCCGATGATCTTTCGATTCGCACCCAGCCGCTGCCACAATCGATGCGTGAGAATCACCACGTGTCCTTTGCCTGGCTGGCCCTCTTCGGGAAGAAAAGTGCGGCCCAGGAAAAGAGAATTGCCCAGCATTTTGAAGTAACCGGGCGTAGCATCGACGCCGTCCAGAAATTCCGGCCTATCCTGCGTAGCGATATTGAAATTGTCTTCGCTGCCCGCGTTCAAATCCTGGAAGGATTTGCTCTGCTGCTTCCAATCCAGGAAATCGGCCACCGAAACCCCATTGCGCTGCCCTTGAAACTTCGACCAAACGTTCACTAATTGGCCAGGATTAGCGTAGGGCAGCGGCGCCAGCAGCGTGGCATAAGCTACCGTGAAGATCGCCGTGTTCGCTCCGATGCCGAGCGCTATCGTGAGCAATATCGTGCACGTCAGTCCAAGGCTTTCGCGCAAAGAGCGGAAAGTATCCCGGAGGTTTCGAAGCATTGCAAAAAACTATTGGGCTGCGGGAGCCGCCGCCGATGGCCGACGATGATAGCCCGGCCGGTACTGTTGATGACACGTTACGCACGCAGCATTTAGCGGATCGTTGAGCGCGCGAATTCCGTCCAGGTCCTTATTCTGCGTGGCCTGATAAGCCTTGGCGCCGAGATCGATCAACATCTTCGACTCCATAATCCAGTTCTTCTGATCGCGTGCCCGGCCTTCCATCATGAGCAGGTTCCCAGACTCGGCCAGCATCAGCGCCTGCGTCCGCAGATCGTTCCATTCCTTCTGATTCTTGGGCGGATCGCGATCCACATAGAACAGCGCATCGGACGTCGGATAGATGATGTCGATCATCAACTGCTTCATGTTGCCGACCGGCTGAAACGTCGTCGGGGCTTGCGCCGTCGCGGCCATTGCAGTCAAAACCACGCCCGCAATCACAGACAATCCAAGGCTTCGCATCGCAACCTCTCGATCCAGCGATTCTATCACTCTGTTTGCTATACAATGCTTCCAGTTATGATTCGGAAGGTTTCGCCAGTAGCACTCATCGCCATCGCAATCTTGTGCGCCGCGCACGCGCAGGTAGTGAAGAACTTCGTTCCGGTAACGCAAGACATGCTCTTACACCCCAGTCCGGACGACTGGTTGATGTATAGCCGCACCTACGACGCGCAGCGCTTCAGCCCGCTCAAGCAAGTGAATGTCTCGAATGTCGGCCAGCTTCGCATGGCGTGGACGCGCGGCTTCGGCCCCGGCACCAGCGAGACTATTCCGATCGTGCATGACGGCGTGATGTATATCGTCGAACCCGGCGCAATTGTCGAAGCGCTGGATGCTACGAACGGCGATCTTATTTGGGAATACAAGCGCAAGGTTCCGGCCGCCGCTGCCAGCACCGCGCGCACCAAAGCGCTCGCTATATATCAGGATGTCGTGCTTTATACTGCGCCCGATGGCTTCGTGGTCGGCCTAGACGCACGTACAGGGGAGCAGCGCTGGGAGACCAGCACGGGCACGGGGCAAAATACTTCGGGACCCATTGTTGTCGAGGGCAAAGTGATTTCAGGCCGCGGTTGCGGCAAGACGCGCGACACCTGTTTCATCGCCGCGCAGGACGCCATAACCGGCAAAGACGCCTGGAAGTTCTATAACGTCCCCGCGCCTGGCGAGCCTGGATCTGAAACCTGGGGCAAGGATTTCAAGGACACCAATCTCGCCTCCACCTGGGGACTGCCTGGCACCTACGATCCGGTTCGCAAAACGCTCTACTGGGGCGTCGCGAATCCCATGCCGAATACGCGCCAGCAGCGGCATGGCGGCGATCCCGACGGTACGTCGCGCACATCCCCGGCCGATCTTTACAGCAACTCCACCGTCGCGCTCGATCCCGATACCGGCAAACTCAAATGGTATTACCAGCATCTGCCCGCCGACGATTGGGACATGGACTACACGCACGAGCGCACCTTGGTCCGCGAGAAATTCAATCCCGACCCGAAATTCGTGAAGTGGTTTAATCCCGACATTCCGCGCGGTGAAGAACACGACGTCGCGGTGATGGTGGGCGAAGGCGGCGGAGTTTTCGAGATCGATCGTGGTACCGAGCAGTTCCTCTGGGCCACGCCTTTTCCCTACGACGATCCGCTGTTTCTTATTTCGAACATCGATGGCAAAACCGGAAAGGTCACCATCAACTACAATTTGGTGAACAAAAAGCCGGGCGAGGAGCACATCATCTGCTCTTACAACACCCGAAGCTTCTGGCCCACCGCTTTCGATCCGGATACGAATTCGCTGTACGTTCCTTACATCGATAATTGTCTGGATATGGTCTCGGCCGTCGAGGAACCGCACCAGGCCGAACGTCGCAAGCCGGTGCCGCGTCCTGGTTCCGATCCGAACGCTTTGACCGCCATCGGGAAGATTAATCTCGAGACTGGTGAGGTTCAGCGAATTAATGTCGGCCGATCGCCGTCCGATGGAGCGGCTTTGGTCACAGCGGGCGGCTTGCTTTTTCAGGGCGACTTGAATCGGCGCTTCCGTGCCTACGACGCTGCGACGGGCAAGAAGCTTTGGGAATCCATTCTCGGCGGATCCATTTCGGTGAGCACTATCACTTATGCTGTGAACGGCAAACAATATGTGGCGGTGATGACGGGCAATGGGCTTCTGGATGGTGTGCTGCTGGGTGAAACTCCGGAGTTACATCCGCCGCGCGGCATCAACGGGATTTACGCTTTCGCGCTGCCTTAGTTCTCGGCGCGAATCCGCTGGAAAATTTCATCCGGTGTCAGGCCGGATTGCATGCCATTGCGATATCGATCGCGCAAGCCATCGCGAATGGCGTCGTATTTTAGCCAGGTCTTCACCGTCTGCTCGGTGCGCTGGATACTTCCATCGGGACGCAGCACTAGCATCTCGGTTTCGTCGGTGCGGAAATCGCCGTCCACTTGGCCTTTTCTGCCAAACACCAGCACGGTTTGCGCGGGCTGCGCGCCCCGTGACCAGTGGTTGAGCGTGACGTACGAATCGCCCAGATCGATTTCGCGGCAAAAGTTGCGCACCAGCATCGTGCTGCCGTCCGGTTGCGGCATCTCTACCGAACTTTCCAGTTCATGGCCGTGTAGAATATCGCGGCTGGCCAGGTTCACGATGTGGGGTGAAGGAGTTGTCTTCATCCGCATCTCCAAAGCCGACCGCACCACGCCGAACAGGTCGAGCACCGTGATAGTGGAATCCTCGATCAGCGCTTCGAATTCGCACCCGTATCGCGTTCGCCACCAGCGTGGATAAAACCGCGTCAACCAACGCGCCAGCTTCTTCATGCGTGCTTCAGCCTTTTTAGTCCCGTCCGGACAATTTGATTCCAATCGGAGAGCTGTTCTTCAAGATGGCGCCGCCCATCGACGGTTAGCGTATACGGTTGTCGGCGATCCTCCGCCGATTTCACCGCGCGAATCCAGCCGCGCTGTTCCAACCGAGTGATGGCGCCATACAGCGTTCCCGGACCCAGTCGCACGCCCGCGAAATGCTGGATGTCTTCCATCATGGCGTAGCCGTGTTTATCGCCCTCGGCAAGGCTCGCCAATACCAATAGTGATGGATTAGACATTCGTACGGAACGGTTTACTACGCGTCACGTAGTATCGTGCCACGGAATACCGAGTGCGTCAAGAGGAATTCGAGAATCGGAGTAGACTGACGCGGGATGAAATGTCCGGCTTCCGGAAGATAGTGAACCTCGGCCCGCGGGACGTTGCGCTCCAATCGAAGCTTGGTCTCCGCCGAATCCATCAGCACGTCTGTGCCGCCGACAATCGCCAGCACGGGCATGGTCAGCCGCTGCAAGGCTTCATCGCTAAAGACGGGCAACTTGACCATGCGCGGGCGGAGATTCTTGTGAATAAGTGCCATGAAATCCAAGAAATACTGAACGGCCGGCGACGGATTGGCTGGCCCTTTGCCCAGAACCAATTCCGCCGCCTTGCGCCTTCCCCAGCGCCCTAACATCCTCAGCGGAATTGTTTTAAACACAATTCCAATCTTCTGGCGTCCTACTCCGCCCGGACAAAGCACCGCCAGGCTTTCGATGCGCTCCGGACGCCGGGTCGCATAATCCAGTGCCAGCCAGCCGCCCAACGAGACGCCTACCATCGATGCTTGGGTGAGCGATAAACCCTGCATTACATCATCCAGCCAAAGCGCATAGGCATCGGACGCCAATGCGGGCCGCGACGGCGCACTCAAGCCCGCCTCGCCAATCACATCCACCGCGTAAACGCGAAACCGTGCAGCCCACGCCGCCACGTCGCCCATCCACATCGCCGAATTCGCCATCGCGCCATGCAACAGCAGCAACGGCGGAGCGTTCTCGTCGCCACACGCTACAACAAACGTCTCGCCTGCGCGCGTTGCCACGCGGAGCTGCTGATTAGGCACGGGCCAGTGCTGTAAAATCTTGAGGTAGCGCTCTCGAACCGCGCGCTCCCCCTCGGCGGATTTGTATATGCTTTTCATAATTCGCGCTCCAACAGGGCACCGATCATCTTAAGATACGAAGTGTTCATTTCCATGCTTCCCACCAGAATCACTTTCAACCGGCCGCGCGGCGCGTCGTAAATGCTTTCGACCCGAATGCCGCTTGCAACGCTGATGAGTACGTTCGTTAACCGGTTCGCCGCCTCCGGACTGATCGCATCGATCTCAACAATGCTCGAGACCTCGACATGCCGCTCCCGCCGCACCGGCTCGGGTCTAAATGACGCCACCGGCCGCCCCGTCATGGCCGCCAGATCGTCCCCCGAGATGCGATATTGTTTGCCGATGCGCACCGCTTTGAGCCGGCCTTCGCGCACGTAGTTGCGCACGGTTTTGACGTGCAGCCCTAGCTTTTCAGCGACTTGTTCTACTGAATAGAGATCTTGATTCATGTCCTAAAAGGACTATAGCATACGGCAAAATAGGGATCAATAGGGAAGGTTAAGGAAGTTTTAGCCGCTCAATGCCCAAACGCCGCATCCGGCTGCGGAGGGTGCTGGGATTCATATTGAGGATTGCAGCAGCGCCCTTAGGCCCTTCCACCACCCCACCCGTCGACGCCAGTACGCTTTCGATATGGGCCCGTTCGGTCGCTTCCAGACTGCGCGGACCCTTCTCGGCTGGGGCGCCGCTCGATTCCGCCTGAAGCGGCATATCCAGGGTGTCTCCCGGACACAAGACGATGGCCCGCGCCAAGAAGTTTTCCAGCTCGCGAATGTTTCCTGGCCAGTCATACGCCACCAGCTCGCGCAGCATGGGTTCCGATATCCGCTGTACACGCCGGCCGAACTGCCGCGACAGACGCCGTACAAAATGCGCGGCCAACAAAAGGATGTCGTCGCGGCGCTCGCGCAGGGCCGGCACCTCGACAGGCACCACCAGCAGACGATAGTAAAGGTCCATGCGAAAGCGCCCTTCCCGCACAAGCTCCCCCAGATTCCGGTTGGTCGCTGCCAGCAGCCGCACGTCCACCTTCGTGGTGCGGTTCGATCCTACCGGCTCGAATTCCTGCTCCTGAAGCACTCGCAACAGTTTCCCTTGCGTTTCGAGCGGCAGTTCCGTCACCTCGTCCAGAAACAACGTTCCACCGTTGGCGTATTCGAAGCGACCCACGCGGCGTTCCGTAGCGCCTGTGAACGCACCTTTTACGTGTCCGAAAAGCTCGCTCTCCACCAATCCGGCCGAGATGGCGGCGCAGTTCACTTTGACGAGCGGCCGGTTGCTTCGGGCGCTCAGATTGTGGATCGCCCGTGCCACTAGTTCCTTTCCCGTCCCGGTTTCGCCGCTGATCATCACCGTGGCCGTTGTGGTTGCTACCAGCTGTATTCGTTCCGTCAGCTCACGAAATTTGGGGCTGGCTCCCACCATGTCGCCCAGGTTGTGTTCCGATCGGATTTCGTCCAGCAGGTACGCATTATCTTGCTCCAGGCGTGCCTGCAAGGCGGTGAGCTGCTCCAGATGTCTCTTCAACTCGTCGTTCAAGCGCAGCACTTCCGCTTCGGCCTGCTTGAGCGCGGTGATGTCGCGCGCGGTCACCCATACCGATTGCAGCCGGCCGTTTTCGATCACGCCATTGCGAGTGATTAAGAGATCGCGGCCGCGCAACGTGCGCTCCAGTTGAGATGAACTCCAGGCGCTGCGGATTCCCGCCCGCATCCTCTCGATCTGCGCGGGATCGGAGCGCGGACTCACTACGTCCAGCCGCGCGCCGATCGCCGACTCGGCCTTCGCGAATCCGAAAAGGCGGGCCGCCTGATCGTTGCAGTCGGCTACATACGCATGCTGATAGTACTGCTCGATCTGTTCGTCTTCGGGCAAATCCATCGACACCGGCTGTTCCAGCTTGATCCACAGCACGCCTTCGTTGCCATGATCGACAAAGGCCCGAAAGCGCTCCTCGCTATGCGTCAGAGCGTCTTCGTAATTCTTGCGCTCCAACTCGCTTTGCGCGCGCGCCGCGAAAATCTTCAGCAGCGCTTCTGCCAGCTTGGGATTCTCCAGAGGGCGGTCGGTGACAGCGCAAATCAATCCGAGGCAGCGTCCGCTGGAATCCACCATGGGCGATCCTACATAGCCTTCGGCTCCCACCGTGCTCAACAACTTGTCGTGCGGAAATAACCGCTGCACACCTTGCTGATAGGAGCAAACCTGCTGCTGAACTACATTTGCGCAGGGCGTCCCGTTCAGTGCGTATTCGATGGCTGGCACTTCGCCTTCCGGCCCGTGTACTGCCAGGGTCGCGATGTGTTCGCCGTCCGGCTGGAGCGCGCCTACAAAGACATACGCAGCATCCAGTCCGCTGGCTAGATATCGCACCAGGGAACGAAAGAAAGCCTCGCCGGTCTCCCCAGACACACCCGTTGCGATCTCGAAGACAAGATGTTCGAGATTGCGGTCCGTTTCAGTTGAGGGACTCATGGCCCTCCGGGTGGCTCTGGGATCCGAAACTTTGATTAATTGTAGACGAGGAAAATTCCGCGTGCAATCATGCTTGGCAGCAATTTGGATGGGGACCTGCCGTCCAACTGGTCCATCGTGAAAGAATGTACTTCATTTTGTCGAAGAGAAAAGGCTTGGGCACTACATCGTTCATGCCACCCTTGAGACACTCGTCGTGCGCTTTTCCCGATGTCGTCCCAATAATCGGCGTCCCTGCGCCCCCCGGCATGGTGCGAATTCGCGCCGTCGCTTCCACGCCATTCATGAGCGGCATTTGCCAATCCATCAGAATTAAATCGTAATCCCGCTCACGAAAGTGGTCCACCGCTTTCATTCCATCCGTTGCAACATCCACCGAGCAGCCTAGCTGCTCCAGCATCATGCGTGCCGCTTTCGCGTTCACTTCGTCATCTTCCGCCACCAGCACGCGAATCTTCTTTATCGACATGGACCTCCTTGCAATCTTTAGAATGCAAATGGAGTTCCGGCGCTAAGTAATTGAATTGTAACGGTACGAAATGATAGAACCGCGCTATGTCGTGGCCATTTCTCGTGGGTTCCGCGCTATTGCGCGGTTGCGATGGTCGCCTGCCCGTCCGGGTCATTGGCGCGACGGAACGATCCGCTAGTCTTCGGCCGGCGCGCCTGGCCGGAATTTTCGTTCACCATGAGCGGCGAAACGTCCACGGCTTCGAAATCCGCGCCGGTGAGTTGTCCCAGATTGTGCAGATCGTCATCGTTCCAGCGCGAATCCGGCGCGCCCGAAATGTACCAGGCGCTGCCATTATCCGCCACCATCATTCCGTACTTCTTCAGAGCCTTCAAGATAATCTGATTAGTCGCTGAAAAGCTGGAAATATCGAAATTGGCGCGCAGGCGAAAGCGCGTTCCCATGGGCGGATATTTCGGATTGGTCAGGTTCGAAGCGTAGTGCCGCGCCGGCCACACGTAATCCTGCTGCGTCTGCGGCACCGTGAGCCGGATTGCATGATGAATGGCGCCCGTCAACACTTCGTCGTAGCGCACCAAGCCCGGAAAAATCGGCAGGCCCGCGGCGTCTGCCGAGGTCCATCCCGCCGGACGCAGCTTGTTCGTTTTCAGATTGAAAATCGCGCCCGAACCCGCCTCCCAACCGGCCGACTGCGGATACGCCGCGTACAATTCATAAAGGATGCAATTGGTGGTGTCGATCGCAATGACGTGCCGGTCTCCGGTGCTGGAACTGCCGCCCTCAATCGGGGCATTCAGCGGAACCGCGTAGGGCCCCGGATCGCTTTCGTCGGCGTAAGCGAACGTGGCGGGGTATTTCGTCTGTGTCCCTGGCACCGTAATATACGGGATTCCGTTGGGCGCGCCGTCATAAACGGTTCCGAAATCTGGATGAAGCGTTTTGCCCGTGCCAACGGTGTTCACGTAAGTGGCTGAATTGCTCGAAACCGGCAACTGATCCACCGCCGTGTTCCAGATGTTGTCGGCCGGAAACACCGCGCACGAGCCGACCATGGGCGCTTGGGCCCACGCCACACCGCCCAACAGAAACAACAGCAATGTTTTACACATCTAGAGTTTCTCCCGTAGCACTCGAACCAGCTTAGTCCGGGAGGCAGGGCGAAACACCTGAGGAAATAGCTGACGGGTTGTGCCTTTTTCGCCTTAAGACCTTCTGCTTATAACGAGGTTAATGGCCTATTTTTCGACAATCGGTAGCACTCGCCCCACCGAACCGCTTGGCGTATTCACTCCCAGCAACGCCGCCAGCGTCGGTGCGATATCGGCCGTGCGGATGTCCTCGTCATATCGCCCCGGTCGGATGCCGTGCCCAAAGAATATTACCGGCACATGCGTGTCGTAGCTGAAGGGCGTCCCATGCGAAGTGCCGCTTTGCGACGCAAGCCAGTAGGGCTTTTGCACAATGAACAGATCGGCCGCCCGGCCCCGATAGTAGCCTCGCTGCACGAGCGTTCCGATGGGGTCGCCCGCCAGGTTTTCACGCTCCAGTTGCGCGCCGGTGTATACGCGGAAAATATATGGCAGCTTTCTCACCGCTTCCGCCGCAATCTCTTGCGCCTCGGCGAGCGCCGCATGTTTTTCCCGCAGCAGATCGTGATCCAGATAGGGCGCAAGTTCGGCTCGGCCCACGATCCATTTTCCCGGTCCGTACTTCTCGCTGAGCGCCGATTCGATGGCTTGAGAAACTTCGGCACCCGAGAATCGTCCCGCCGGAATCCCGCGCTTCGTCAATTCCTCGGGCTTCGGCGCAACGCCATGATCGGAAGTGAACACCACCACGTAATTTCCCGCGCCCGCCGCGGCGTCCACAGCGCGCAACAATCGCCCGAGCACTCGATCGGTCTGGATGCACATGTCGCGGACCTCGGGCGCATCCGGCCCCGTTTGATGCCCCAGCAAATCGTTGCTTGAAAAGCTCACCGTCAGCACATCGGTTCCCGAATGCTTCCCTAAATGCTCTTCTTGGAGCGCATCTTCAGCGAACGCCTCTAAAAGGTCGTTGCCAAAGGGCGTTGCGATCATCGCTTCGTAATAAGGTTTACCCAGGACTGCGGGTAGCGTGCGAAAAGACGCCCAATTCGCCGACGCATACTTGCCCGCCGCCTCGCTCTTGTTGAACGCCTGCACCCACGCCGGCAGCTCTTTCATGTAATAAGTGCTGGTGACGAATTGTCCCGACTCATGCTCGAACCAGTACGCCGCGTTGGCCGCATGTCCAGCGGGTAAAATGGCCGCGCGATCTTTCAGCGAAATCCCGATCACTTCGATGTCGGACGGTCCTGTCGCTTTGATTTCGTCGCCCAGCGTGGTCCCTACCAGTCGCTTTGGTGACGACCCTGTGCCTCCATTTCCGCCAACCAGTTTCGTCGCGTCATCGGAAACGCTGGTCACCGTCTTGCCTGTCTCGCGATCAAACCACTCGTTCCCGACAATGCCGTCAACCGCGGGTATCGACCCGGTCAGAAACGCCGCATGTCCCACAGCGGTCACCGTCGGAAAATGCGCCTCGTGACCGTCCGTGAAAAACGCGCCCGAAGACTGCAATGTCCGTAGACCCTCGTGATAGTCGCCATCGAACCGCGTCAAGTAATCGTAGCGGAACTGATCGACGATAATCGCCACCACCAGCTTGGGTTTTGAAGCTCCCGGAAGTGAAACCGCTAACAGGAGCGCGATTATGCAGCGTCGTACGAAGGTCACTTGGGTTTGCACTCCGCGCAGGAACAGATCTTGCGCAGATGATCGAACGAGTAAATCCCCGTGTTGTGCCCGTCGCTCCAGTCGATCTTAATTGCGTAGTGCCCCACGGCTTCGGCGTTCAGCATTTTGAGCGTCGGCTTGAACATTTGAAAAGGAGTGGAAGGCGGCGTTGAATAATCTGTCTTCTGCGGCTCGGTGCCATGCGCGCCGGTGCAGCTTGCGCAGGGACACTCATCGCGCAGATATTCGAGCGAATACTTGCTGCGATGCCCGTCTTTCCAGTCGATCTGAATACCTTTCGATTTCGAAATGGCGATGTGTTCGGGTTCAGCTTGAATGTCGATCATCCTGGGTTAACTTTCCGGTCATTGCGTTCCGTCATTATTGGGTACGTTCTACGTCGCGGACGCCGGAGATGCGGCGGATGGCCGCCGACACGCGCTCTAGCTGCTTCTTGTCGCGAACCTCCACCGTCATGTCGATGATGGCTCCGTCGCCGCGCTTGTCGTCCGAGCTTGCCTCCAGGCTGCGAATATTGCTCTGCTCGGCAAAAAGCACGGACGTGAGCTGATTCAGCATACCCGGCCGATCGTCCGTGTGTACGACAACGCGCACCGGAAATGTTTCGGTTACCGCCCGCGCCCATTCCACGTCGATCTTGCGCTCCACTTCGTACATCAGGTTCTGCACGTTGCTGCAATTCCTGGAATGCACTGCGATGCCCTTGCCGCGCGTTACGTATCCTACGATGGCTTCGCCGCGAATCGGATTGCAGCACTTGGCGCGATACACCAGCAGATCGTCGACGCCTTTTACTTTGATGACCAGGTCACCCGTATCGTCCGGCTTACCCGGCGTTCCATGCCCAGTTGGCGTGGGTGCTGGCTTGGGCGCGTCCAGCACCTGTTCCTGCACCACATCGGGCGCCAGTTTCTGCAGCGCCTGCCTCGGCGAAAACTTTCCGTAGCCCAGCGCCGCGTGCAAGTCCTCCACCTTGGCGCAACCGTACTCGCTGGCCACGCGCTCTAAATCTGCCTTGGTGATCCGTGAGATCTGAACACCTAAACGCCGTGCTTCACGCTCGAGATATTTCTGCCCGATCTCAATCGCCTTGGCGTGTTCGGTGGCATTAATGACGTGCTTGATCTTGTTGCGCGCCCGCGGCGTCTTCACCATTCCGAGCCAGTCTTTACTCGGCATGTGCCCGGTCTGCGTCAGGATCTCAACCACGTCGCCGTTCTTCAGGTTGTACTTCAACTGCACGATACGGCCGTTCACTTTCGCGCCCACGCAGGTGTTGCCGACATCGCTGTGGATGGCGTACGCAAAATCGATGGGCGTGGCCTCGCGCGGCAGCGCAATCACTTTGCCCATGGGTGTGAAAGTGTAAACTTCCTCGGGATACAGATCCACCTTGAGCGTGGAAATAAACTCGCCCGGATCGCGCATCTCCTGCTGCCACTCCACCAACTGCCGCAGCCAGTTAATGCGCTGATCGTCCGCGCCCGGACCTTTGCGTCCCTCTTTATATTTCCAATGCGCGGCGATTCCTTCTTCCGCCAGCCGATGCATCTCCTCGGTTCGGATCTGCACTTCAAACGACCGCCCGCCTTGTCCGATCACCGACGTGTGCAGCGATTGATACAGATTGGGGCGGGGAATCGCGATGAAGTCTTTGATGCGTCCCGGGATTGGGTGCCACTCGTTGTGGATCACGCCGAGCGCTGCGTAGCAATTCTTCACCGAGTCGGTAATGATGCGCAGCGCGAGCAAATCATACACCTGATCCAGCGCGATCTTCTGCCGCTTCATTTTCTGGAACACCGAGTACGGCCGCTTGATGCGCGCTTCCACGCGCGCCGGAATATTCTCGCGCCGCAGATTCACTTCCACGTCGTGCCGCATCTTGATGAGGTACTCTTCGTTCTGCAGCCGTTGCGATTCGATCTCGCGCATCAGCTCGGCCCACGCGTCGGGCTCGAGGTAACGGAACGATAGATCTTCCAGCTCGCCGCGCATTTTGCCCATTCCCAGGCGGTGCGCGATGGGCGCATAAATCTCGGCGGTCTCCTGCGCGATACGCAACTGGCGCTCGCGAGGCAGCACCTCAAGCGTGCGCATGTTGTGCAGCCGGTCGGCCAGTTTCACGATGATGACGCGGATGTCGTTCACCATGGCGAGCAGCATTTTGCGGACGCTCTCGGCCTGCCGCTCCTCGCGCGAATACAGCTTCAGCTTGCTCAGTTTGGTGACGCCATCGACGCACGCCGCCACTTCCGGGCCAAATTCTTTCTTGATTTGTTCCAGGCTGAGGCTGGTGTCTTCGACGGTATCGTGCAGTAGCCCGGTCATCAGGCAGACCATGTCCATCTGCATGTCCGCCAGGATCATGGTGACGTGCAGCGGATGGATCATGTACGGCTCGCCCGACACGCGCAGTTGATCTTTGTGCGCGTCGGCAGCCCGCCGGAAGGCCTTTTCTAGTAGGGTGAGATCCTCTTTTGGACGTAGCGCATGGATCTTCTGTTCCAGCTCTGCGTACAGCTGATCGACTAAACCTGGGGCCGGGACAACGTCTGTGGACACTCTATTTCTAGGTTACTTGGTTTGGGCTTCGCGGCGCACAACGGCGGTGCCCATCGGAATCACTGGAAAGCAAGCTGTACTGGATTGGCCGTGAACTGAGGACCCGACCTGATCGTGAGCTCCACTGTTACGCGTCCTTGGCCAGCCAGCGACGGAGGGATCGGTACGTTAACCTGATCCAGCCCAGGATATTCGCCTTGCGGCCCAGCGTAGCTTGCGCTTGCCGCACCGTTCCCGTTAAATGTCACCAGCACTTCTGACGCGGTGCCAACTCCCCGAATGCCGGTACCGTACAAGATCAAATATGTTTGATTCGCGGGATCCAGGGCGATGGGCACGAGAGTGCACGTGCCACCCGTGCAGTTGGCCAGAGCTTGCACTGTTTGCGAGTTGTTAGGTGCCACCGTGACCACCTGGCCAGCTGGAATTGTTCCCGTGGAATCGACAGTGAACAAACCTGGTGCGAGGGTCCCGGTCGTTACCGCGAAAGGAACGGACACGCCCAGGCTATTAGAAACTCCTAGACTCGCTGCTCCCAGCGCAAGGCCGCCAGGCACCAATATGTTGACTTGACCGGGTCCGGCGTAGAGCACGCCGGCCGAGACCTGGTTTCCGTTTACATCGGTGATCGTGGCGCGGACACTCGGGTCTCCAGCGCTTGCAGCGAGGTTACTACCGTACACAGTAGCGTAGGAACTGGCTGGCAAGGGCTCAGAAACATACGACGCGGCGTTCACAACGGAGGCGATGAAAGGCAGAGGCCCATTTGCATACGGATTCCCGTTGAGCAGAAGCACGACGCTGGATCCCGTATCAATCGCTAGATCCACCTTGCCATCACCGTTGAAATCGCCCGTGGCGAGTGCGAAAGGCGTGCCCCCTACCACGTAAGGGCTTCCAGGCGCTGGCGTGAATGCCCCCGTTCCATCACCCAGCGCGCCGAGTACGGTTCCCGAGTACGGGTTTACGCCCGCCCAGTCCAGCTTTCCATCGCCGTTGAAATCCCCCACGGTGACGAAGGTTGAAGAGTCCTGGAGTTTCGAGGTCACCAGATTGAAGGGAAAAGGAGTTGACGTCGCACCTGTCCACAACCAAGTCCAGGTTTGGAAAGGAAGCTCTTCCTGGGCCGTGAAGATGAGGACATCCGATCTTCCAGCGCCACTGAAATCGCCGGCGGCGATCGGCATGTACAAGTCGTATTCGATCGGCGAATTTAGGATCGCCTGGAACCTGCCGGTACCGTCCCCTGCGTACACCGCAAGGTTGTTGCGCATTCCGGGCACGCCGGCGCCGGCAGCGAGGTCTAACTTGCCGTCGCCGTTGAAATCGCCCATGGCAATGCTCGATATTTCAATGGAATCTGCTTGCAGCGGGGAATCTAGCGGCTGGCCGAAGCCGCCGGTTCCGTCGCCCGGCCAGACCGATGAGCCAGTAAGTGGACCTACGGTGATTAAATCCAGTTTTCCGTCGCTGTTAAAATCGCCGACCGCAAGCAAATTGCCGCTGGCTCCCAGAGCGCCTGGAAGATTGTAAGGAGCTGGCATACCGGCGCCTTTCACGAAGCCGCCCATGCCGTCACCGAGCAGGATCTCGGTTCCGAAGCCGCTCGTGACTACCAGATCCGGATTGCCGTCGCCATTGAAGTCTCCCGTTGCAATGGCAAGCACGGCCTTTCCTGGCGCCTCTATCGGACTCAACGGAGCTTCCGTGAAATGTCCCGCTCCGTCACCGAGCAGCAGAGTGAGCGTACCGTCGATGGTGTTCGCGGTAACGATGTCCGCCTTTCCATCGCGATTGAAGTCGGCAACCATCATCGCCGGGCTCGCCTGCTCACCGTTCGTCGATCCGCGACCGACCGGAAATGCCCCGCCCGCTGTGAATAGGCTGGTTTGCCCCAGTGCGGCATCCGTAAACAATGCCAGTATGATTGCTGCACCAACTCTCGCCGAGCAAGACAAATAGTCCGATGTTTTCAGCCTCTCCCCCGCATTGAGTGATTATATGATGACCGCCCTCCAGGCTGCCAAGCGATGTTCGCTGATGGTTAGCCACGCACGCCCGACTCTTTGTGTCCATCCTTGAACCACTTGCGATCTCGGAGTCCTAAGATCGGTTGATCCGCTTGCCATTCTCAAGCCGAATGCCTGTCGACCGCCCCAACCATCCGTCTTGGCTTCGTTTCGCCAAATCTGAAGAAATTGCGTCGCTGCGCACACAAAATACCCCCTGATGCGTCCCAGATTGCGCCGACGGATCGGCAGATGAAACCCTCCGGCTGCACCTGTCACAATAGAGGTACATGACAGGGAATGAGATCCGCGAGACGTTCCTCAACTTCTTCGCGGCCAACAGCCATCGCATCGTTCGCAGCTCGTCGCTGGTTCCGGCCAACGACCCGACGTTGCTCTTCACCAACGCGGGAATGAATCAGTTCAAAGAGGTTTTCACCGGCCAGGAAAAGCGCGATTATTCCCGCGCCACATCCTCGCAGAAGTGCGTCCGCGCGGGCGGCAAGCACAACGATCTCGACAACGTCGGGTACACGCGCCGCCATCATACCTTCTTCGAGATGCTCGGCAATTTTTCCTTCGGCGATTACTTCAAGAAGGACGCCATTGCGCTCGCCTGGCAGCTGCTCACGCGCGATTTTTCGATTCCGAAAGACAAGCTGTGCATCAGCGTCTTCCGCGAGGATGACGATGCCGAGCGCCTGTGGCAAGAAGTTGCGGGCGTGCCGAAGTCGCGTATTTTTCGCCTGGATGAAGCCGACAATTTCTGGCAGATGGGCGAGACCGGCCCGTGCGGTCCATGTTCTGAAATCTATTACGACTTTGGACCCGAAGCCGGCCCCGGTGAGTTTCCGCACAATCCAGGCGAGCGTTTTGTAGAGATTTGGAATCTCGTCTTCATGCAGTTTGATCGCTCGGCCGACGGCGTACTGACGCCCTTGCCGCGTCCTTCCATCGATACCGGCATGGGCCTCGAGCGGGTCTCCTGCGTTTTGCAAGGCAAGATTTCGAATTACGAAACGGATCTTCTGCGCCCCATCATTCTTCGCGCCGCCGAAATGTTCGGAGTGGCTTACGGCGACGATCCCCGCACCGATGTCGCTCTACGCATCAATGCCGATCATGTCCGCGCCGCTACATTTCTGGTTCACGACGGCGTAACGCCATCTAATGAAGGCCGCGGCTACGTTCTGCGCAAAATCATGCGCCGGGCTATTCGGACTGCACGCATGATCGGTCGCGAGGATCCTTATTTATATGAGCTCACCGGTTTCGTCGCCGACCTGATGAAGCCCGGGTATCCCGAGATGCTCGAGAGCATCCAGCGCGTGGCACGCGTTGTCAAAGATGAAGAGCATCGCTACGCGACGACATTCCAGGTGGCCGAAAAAGTCTTCCTCGATGAGGCCAAATCCGCCGCTGGAGGTGTGCTGCCCGGCGCGGCTTCATTCAAGCTATACGACACTTTTGGCCTGGCGCTGGACGAGCAAGAAGAGATGGCGCGGGAACGTGGTCTCTCCATCGATCAGCAAGGCTTTCATGCCGAGATGGAGAAGCAGCGGACGCGGGCTCGCGCCAGTTGGAAGGGCGCGGATAAGACTCAAGTCGCGCCGGTTTATAAGGATCTTCCGCCCACCGAATTCATCGGCCGCGAAACGCTGGAATCGCCGGTCAAGGTTCTGCGCATGATCGAACACGATGGCAATACGGAACTGGTGTTCAACCGCACGCCGTTTTATGCCGAAGCCGGCGGCCAGGTGGGCGATACTGGAGTTTTGGTTTCACCCGCCACCGGCGACACCGTCGCTTACGTGCGCAACACCTATAAGCCCGCGCCCGGCGCGACGGTCCATCGGGTCGAAATTGTATCGCCCGTCCAGGAAGGTGAAGAGCTGATCGGCCGTGTTGACGGCGGTCTGCGCCATTCCACTATGCGCAACCACACTGCTACGCATTTGCTCCATGCCGCGCTGCGCAAAGTGCTTGGGACGCACGTCAAGCAAGCCGGCAGCATCGTGGATCCCAATCGCCTGCGGTTCGATTTTACGCATTACGCGCATACCGATCCCGAAGAGTTGACCGAAATTCAAAAACTGGTGAACGAAGAGATTCTGAAAAACATCGAAGTCCATACCGATGTGATGGATCTCGATCAAGCGCTGAACACCGGCGCCATGGCTCTGTTCGGTGAGAAATATGGCGATCGCGTGCGCGTCGTCAATATTCCAGGTTTCAGCAAGGAGCTGTGCGGCGGTACCCACGTCCATCGCACCGGCGACATCGGGCTATGCGTAGTCACTTACGAAGCCAGCATTTCGGCCGGCGTCCGGCGCATCGAAGCCATCACTGGCGACGCGATCCTCGAGAAATTCCAGCAGGAAGCAACTGCATCGAAGCAGGCGCAGGAAAAGCTGGCCGACGAGAAGCGCGCGCTGGAGCGTCAGATCGAACAGATGAAAGAGAAGCTGGCGCGCTCGGAAGTGGCCGGAATCGAAAGCGGTGTGCGCGAGATCAAGGGCGCGAAAGTATTGGCGGCGCAAGTGGCCGGCATGGATCGCGAGCAGTTGCGGACCATGGTCGATTCACTGCGAGTGAAATGGAAGTCGGCCGTCGTCATTTTGGGATCTTCTCAAGATTCGAACGTCGCCATCGTCGTCGGCGTCACTAAGGATCTCACTTCGAAAGTTCACGCGGGCAAGCTCGCTGGATCGGTGGCGCAGGCGGTTGGTGGAAAAGGCGGCGGCCGTCCGGATATGGCCGAAGCCGGTGGAAAAGATCCTGCGGCGCTGGCTGGCGCGCTTGATTCCGCCTATAAGACTGTCGAGGGGATGCTCTAACTGTGGAGCAATTCGACGTCGTCGTCGTTGGCGCTGGTCCCACTGGCCTCGCGTGTGGCATCGAACTGAAGCTGCGCGGCCTCAACACAGTCCTGATCGAAAAGGGCTGCGTGGTCAATTCGCTCTACAATTATCCGACCCACATGGTGTTTTTCACCACGCCGGAGCTGCTTGAAATCGGCGGCTTGCCCATGACGTCGCTCAACGAAAAGCCGGGCCGCACCGAAGCGCTGAAGTATTATCGGCACGTTGCCGAATATTACGGGCTCGATATTCATCAGTACGAGCGGGTGCTTTCGATCGAAGGCTGCGATGGCGATTTTCACATCCAGACCAGCAAAACTGAATATCGCGCGCGCAAGATCGTTCTTGCCACCGGCTATTACGACGTACCGAACATGCTGAGCGTCCCGGGCGAAGAGCTGGACAAGGTGATCCACTATTATAAGGAGCCGCATCCTTATTACAATCACGATGTATTGGT
>Ga0182024_10006116_pt1 | contig 26556 bp, 19 predicted proteins | sample P32metaG_FD_120480 | JGI IMG/M metagenome (GOLD analysis project Ga0182024, IMG submission 120480) | Permafrost microbial communities from Stordalen Mire, Sweden - P3-2 metaG (Illumina Assembly) | ecosystem: Environmental > Terrestrial > Soil > Wetlands > Permafrost | place: Sweden: Stordalen... | reverse complement strand
GTCCAGTTACCGGCTGGACGGAGTGAGCGTGAATGACTACGACGGTGGGGGACCCGCCAGCGTCCTCGGCATCAGCCTCGGCGTGGACGCTATTCAGGAGTTCTCCGTGGTCACAGGCAACGCGCCGGCCGACTACGGAAAGACTTCGGGGGGTGTCATCGACGCCGTCACTCGTGCGGGAACGAATCAGTTCCATGGCTCGCTGTACGAATTTCTGCGCAACAGCGCTCTGGACGCGCGCAACTTCTTTGATGGCCACTCCGAGCCGCCTTTTAAGCGTAATCAGTTTGGCGGATCCCTTGGCGGTCCGATCAGACGTCAGAAGACATTTTTTTTCTTCGACTATGAAGGTATTCGCCAGGGGTTGGGAGTGACTACCGTAGACACGGTGCCCTCCCCGGCGGCTCGTATCGGCCAGTTGGTTGCGGGACCGGTCACGGTAAGCCCTCTTGTGGCTCCATTCCTCGCCTTCTTTCCCTTGCCCAATGGACAGATCAAGGGCGACGCCGGAGCGTATACCTTCCCGTCACAGAACGGTACGACGGAGAACTTTGTTACGTCACGCGTCGATCACCGCTTCTCGGATTTCGATGCGATTCACGCTACCTACCTGTTCGACCGTGGCCAGACAACCGGACCGGACGCGTTCGATGGCGTTTTGCTGGGGACGTTTTCGCAACGGCAGACGGCCAGTATTGAGGAAAGCCACATCTTCTCGCCATCGGTGGTCAATTTCACACGAATTGGGTTCAATCGAAATGTCGCTGAGCAGGTGCAGTCGCTCTCCGCAATCAATCCGCTCGCGGACGATACTTCTTACGGATTCTTGCCAGGACAAGATGTGGGGCAGATATCGATCGCGGGATTCACGACTTATACTGGCGGTATCGGCGGGATGGGTGATTACATTTTTCATTACACGTCATGGCAGGCCGATGACGATCTTTCGATTACCAGCGGAAGTCATTCCCTCAGGGCGGGTTTGGCGTTGGAGCGAATTCAATCGAACACCTTGGAAGAGGGCAACAACAACGGAGCGGCGAGTTTCGGTTCGCTGGCATCGTTCCTGACGGATCAGCCCTCGTCATTCCAGGCAACCATCCCTGGCACCAGCGTTCCGGAGGGATTGCGCCAATACATAGCGGCCGCCTATCTGCAAGACGACTGGCGGGTGCGGCGCAACCTGACTCTGAATCTCGGGGTGCGGTACGAGATGGCCACGGTGCCGACGGAAGAGCACGACCGGCTGGGGACGCTGGTGCTGGGGTCACAACAGCTCAAGATTGGGTCGCCTTATTTCCAAAATCCAACGTTGCGCAACTTTTCGCCGCGCGTGGGCGCTGCCTGGGACCCGTTCGGAGACGGCAAAACGTCTGTCCGGGCCGCCTTCGGCCAGTACGATAACTTGCCGCTAACCAGCCAGTTCTCGCTGCTCTCGGTGATTAGCGCGCCGTTCAACCTGCAGGGCTCCAGCACTTCAGTTCCGGTGGGATCCTTTCCTGACGGGCTGTATCAGTCCCTGGCGGCGGGCGGGCCACGCGCGGACTTCATCCAGCAGAATCCGAAGCGGAGTTACGTGCTCCAGTGGAATTTCAGCGTACAGCGGCAGCTCACGCCGAGCCTGCTGTTTGAAGCCGGCTACACAGGATCTCATGGCGTGCATCTGCCATTGGTCGTCGGGGACATCAATACAGTGCCACCCGCTGATGACACGCCGCAGGGGTATGTATGGCCAACGCCGCGAGGCAGTGGGTCCAAGCCCTGGCCCAGCTGGGGCAACGTCACCGCCGTAATGTGGCAGGTTTCGTCGACCTATAACGCTCTCCCGGTGCGGTTGCAAAAGCGCCTCAGCCACGGCCTGTTGGTCCAGGGATCGTATACCTGGTCCAAGAGTCTCGACACCGGCTCGAACTCACTCATGACCGAATACACAAATACCGTTTCGAACCTTCCGGTGTTCGATCCCCGCCTGCGGAGAGGTGTGTCGGATTTCGATGTGCCGCAAAATCTGGCGGTGAGTGGAACCTGGGAATTGCCGAGCCCAAGACGCGGGTGGAAGCCGTTCACTGGGTTTGCAAAAGGATGGCAGCTTGGCACGCTTTTGCAGCTGTCGTCCGGGCTGCCTTTCACGGCGACCATCGCAGGCGATCCGCTGGGTTTGAACAGCAGCATCCCTGACGATTTCCCCGACCGTCTGAACCTGCCCGGTTGCGGCAATCCAGTCAACCCCGGGAACGCGACGGACTATATCAAACTTTCTTGTTTTGCAGCTCCGAGTCCCGCGACACGCCTGGGCGACGCAGGACGCAACGTCGGGCGCGGTCCAGGTCTCGCTGACTGGGACGCTTCGCTGATTAAGAATTTCCGCGCGCCCCGGGTTTCGGAGACCTTCAAAGTCCAGTTCCGGTTCGAAGCTTTCAACGCGCTGAATCACACCAACTTCAGCCCGCCAACCTCGACGAGCCTCCAGCTGTTCACGCAGGCTCTGGCGCCGATCTCGTCGGCCGGCAATCTGACTTCGACGTCCACTACTTCACGGCAACTTCAATTTGCAATCAAGGTTCTGTGGTGATATGGCCAGCCACGCTGCGCGAATCATTGGTTTGGTGCTTTGGGGTTTTGTACTTTGGGTTTTTTTAGACGTCTCTTTGCTGTCCGCGAAAGACCTACCCTCCAACGGCGGTATGAGACTACCGATCACCGATGCGACTGACCGCGTATTTGTCCCCATATCAGCGGGAAAGGAGGCCTCTCACGCTTGGGTGGGTCAAATCGCGGAAGATGATCGGGGATTCCTGTGGTTCGCCACGGGCGACGGCCTCTATCGCTACGACGGGTATCAGGTTCGGCCCTACCGTCCGGTTCCCAGCGGCGCCGGCGACGGAGTTTTCTTCCGAGACTGTTGCCTCGGTGCCTCCCTCACTCCGGGCGTGGCTCGCTATGCCTTATTTAAGGATCGCTCCGGCAAAACCTGGATTGGAGCGGACGAATCTCTGTACAGGTACGACCCGGAAACGGAGCGCTTTAGCCAGCTGCAGTTTGCGCCCGGAGTGCTTCAGGGAGTGGTGAGAAACGTCAATCAGGATCGCACCGGAATGATCTGGCTGGCCACCAGCCGAGGCCTGACCCGGTACAACCCGGCGAATGGAGAGACCGCCCGCTTCCTGCACAACGACAGCGACCCGGCAACTTTGAGTACCAGCTACGTGCGCGCGACACTCGAAATGAAAGACGGCACATTCTGGGTGGCTACGAACGCGAGCGTGGATATTTTTGACCGGCAAACCGGCAGGGTGACGAAGCATCTTTTTCTGAGCAATCCGCTTCACAATCCAACCACCAAAGGAAATCCGTACGTTCGACTTCTTGAGGACCATTCGGGCACTGTCTGGATCGTCTCCGCTCGCGATGGTCTCGCGTTTGTCAACCGCGAGCGTACCGCGCTCACTTTCCTGGCGCCGGCCGGCGGCCCCGATCTCAATTCAGCGGCTGCGATTCTCGAAGACCGTTATGGAGCGCTCTGGATAGGGACTGAGCATGGCCTCCTTCAGCTTGATCGCGATCGCGGGCGATTTATTCGTTATCGCAACGATCCCACCGATCCAAGCAGCTTGCCTGCCGACTGGGTGCTGGCTCTCTTCAAGGACCCCGAGGATGGCATATGGGTGGGCACGGCCAACGGCGGCGTGGCTCGACTTTCCGACCATGCGCCTCCGTTTCGCCGCTACCAACGCCGGCCAGGAACCGGCGGCCCTTTCGACCCGGAATATGTTTTCACCGCGTTCGAGGACAGCCGCGGTGAGGTTTGGGCGGGAACCATGGGCGCGATAAACCACATCGATTTGAAAACCGGCCGCTACACCGTGCAGCCGCTCGGCGACAATACTGAGGTTAGTGCTATCACCCAGGACCGCTCAGGCCAATTCTGGATCGGCACTATCGGCGGAAGCCTGTTTCGCTTTAACCCGGCCACACGGCGGTCAGCGGTGTACGGCCAGGGAACGGCCGGTTCTCCGGGCTGCGGCAACAACAATGAGGTTCGGGCTCTCTTCGTTGACCATCTGGGAATGTTGTGGGCTGGGGCCAGAGATAGCTTGTGCTCGTTCGATCCGGCAACCAATCGATTTCGGGCGCACACAGCCGGCGTCGAAGGCGTTGTCGAAATAAACGCCATCGCCGAGGATACGGCAGGGATATTGTGGATCGGGTGCAGGAATGGCGGCGTGCAGCGCTTCGATCCCGCGACGGGCAAGTTCACAATCTTCCGGCATTCCGCCGCGGCGGGCAGCCTGAGCAATGATGTGGTGACCTCGATTCTTGCGGATCGGTCGGGAACGATCTGGGCTGGAACGTTGGACGGTCTGAACCGGCTCGATGCCGCAACCGGGAAGTTTACGGTTTACCGGGAGCGGGATGGCTTGCCTAGCAGCATCATTAACGGCGTCGTCGAAGACGCGAGCGGCGACCTGTGGATCACTACAAGTTACGGACTCTCCCACTTTAGGCGGGGATCGAGGACCTTCTATAATTACTATCGTTCCGATGGAGTCCTTGACGATCTCACGGGAGCCTGGAAGGGCAGTTCGGGGCAGATATTCTTCGGCTCCTATAGTGGGTTGACTGCATTGTCCCCCGACGCGGTGGATGAGAAGCTCTTCATTCCTCGCGTGGTCCTTACCAATTTTCAGATCTCCGATAAACCCGTGCCCATCGGAGCAGACTCGCCGCTGAAAGAATCGATTTCTATCACCAGGTCTCTGACGCTCTCCCATAGCCAAAACACCTTCTCGTTCGAATTCGCCGCCCTCAGTTATGCCGATGCGGAACGAACCCGCTATCGCTACCGGCTCGAGAGACTCGAAAGCACGTGGACTGAAGTTCCAAGTACGCAACGCTTCACCCGCTACCCGAACCTTGCGCCGGGAGAATATGTTTTTCAAGTCGAAGCCCGAAGCAGCCGCGGGGACTGGACGGACAAAGGCGCCGAAGTTCGCGTCGTCATCCTGCCGCCCTGGTGGGGGACTTGGCCGTTCCGGGCGGTCTGTGCCCTAGCCGTTGGATTGATCGTGTGGCTCCTCTGGCGTCTTCGCGTCCGCCAAATGGCGAAACAGCTTAACCTGAGATTTGAGGAGCGGCTCGGAGAGCGCACGCGCATCGCCCGCGATCTGCACGATACGCTGTTGCAGAGCTTTCAGGCGTTGATGATCCATTTTCAAGCTGTAGACCGTATGATTCCGCCCGGCAAAGGGAAGGAAGCTCTCGAAAAGGTCCTCGATCGGGCCGATCAGGCTATCGTCGAAGGCCGCGATGCGATTCAGAACATTCGTTCCTCCACGACGGTTTCCAGCGAACTCTCCCAAGCTATGACCGCGTTGGGTCAAGAGCTGGGTTGCCCGAACGGTCCGCCGACGTTCCGCGTTTCGGTAGAGGGCACGCCGCGGGGCCTCCATCCAGTCCTCCGCGACGAAATCTATCGGATTGCGCGCGAGGCGCTACGAAATGCGTTCCGCCACGCACAGGCAAGTCAAATTGAAGCGGAGATAACCTACGGCGAAAGTATTCTTCGGCTGCGGATCCGCGATGATGGAATTGGGATCGACCCAAAGCACCTGCGCGCGGGACGGGACGGACACTGGGGCTTGCCAGGCATGCGCGAGCGCGCCCAACAAATCGGCGCGCAATTCGAGATGTGGAGCGAAGTCGGAGCGGGAACGGAAGTGGAGTTGCGCATTCCAGGTTCCATCGTTTTCGAGAAAACGCGGGTCCGCGGAGGCCTTCGGCTCTTTCGCAAAGCGAAGGGAGGAGCTAATGAGCGATAATCCGGACCCAATTAGCGTCCTCTCGGTCGACGACCATCCGCTCCTCCGCGAAGCTGTAGCCGCGCTCTTGGCCACCGAATCGGACGTGAGATTGGTTGCCGAGGCTTCGGACGGTCGCGAGGCCATCGAACAATTTCGAATACATCGTCCTGACGTCACCCTGATGGATTTGCAGATGCCGGAAATGGACGGTCTCGATGCGATGATCGCGATTCGCGGGGAATTCCCTGGGGCGCGAATCATCGTGCTGACGACTTATGCTGGAGACGTTCAGGTTTTACGCGCACTCAAAGCCGGCGCTCGAGCCTACCTGCTCAAAGGTCTCGTACGGAAAGACCTGGTGGAGATCATCCGTCTGGTACATGCCGGGGAAAAGCAGATACCGCCCGAGGTGGCAAAGGAACTGGCCCAGCATGCCGGCGATGACGCATTGTCCTCACGGGAAATCGAGGTTCTTAGCCTGATTTCGGGCGGTAACGCGAACAAGGAGATCGCCGCCAAGCTTTCGATCACGGAAGAAACCGTAAAGGGGCACATGAAAAGCATTTTCACAAAACTTGGCGTTCATGACCGGGCCCACGCCGTTACCATTGGGCTGAAACGCGGCATCATCAATCTCTAACCCCCCGGAAGAGGGGTTTACGAAAGACGTGATCTTGGGTTTCGATCGGGTTTCCGATGCAGGTAACCTGTGAATGGGCTTACCATTGCAACGGCTCTTTGCGACATTTCCCGAGGGGTGGCCAGGAGCCGGACTCTTGTTGGTGCGAGCGGTAGCGGCGATTCCGGTTGTGCTACACGGGATTGAAGGACTGCTGACGGCGCCTCTTCAGACCGGGGGCATCCTAGGAGCGGTGTCGGCATGTTTCGCGGTGCTATTGCTGGTTGGTTTGTGGACTCCGGTCGCGGGCGTGCTGATGGCTCTCGTGGAGCTCTGTCTAGTCCTATCGCATCCTAGCGATCCCTGGATGCACGTCCGCCTCGGGGTTCTGGGCGCCGCACTGGCAATGCTGGGACCTGGAGCGTGGTCCGTGGACGCGCATTTATTCGGACGGAAGCGAATTGAGTTTTCGGGCCAGTAGAACCCCTTCGCGGTCTCTCATGAGTCGCCAGCTATACCTGGAGGTTGGTGTCAGGTACCCCCAAAGGGGTACTTCCTGGAACCCTGATCTCGGCGTTCCAAGTAGCTCCCATCGTGGGATGCAGATAAACAAGCTTTGATGCAGAATCAACTTCAAGAAGAAGTCCAGCCGATGACTAAAGGAGTGAACCATGGCGGCATCAGCAATTTGGGCAAGTGAAGTACCGGTAGTCAACCATAACGCATCCTTGCAAATCGAGGATGTGAAGGCGGTAAAAGTCGCGCTCGACAGTGACGAACTCATCGGCAGCGGCTTACCCCGTATCGTCGGTAACAGCGCCGCTCTCCGGCGAGTACTCGGAATGGTGCGGATCGTGGCGCCGACCGACGCCACGGTGTTGATAAACGGGGAAACGGGTACTGGCAAGGAACTGATCGCGGAAGCCGTTCACCGGTGCAGCGGCCGGTCGAACGGTCCATTCGTGAAGGTGAATTGTGCCGCGATTCCCGCGGGGTTGCTCGAAAGCGAGCTGTTCGGCCACGAGCGTGGCGCCTACACTGGGGCGGTCGCGCGCGCTATCGGACGGTTTGAACGAGCGAACCGAGGTACCTTGTTCCTGGACGAGATCGGCGACCTTCCGCTGGAGCTACAGCCCAAGATCCTGCGCGTCATCCAGGAGAAGCAGTTCGAGCGTCTCGGCGGCGCCGCTACGCTTCACAGCGATGTGCGCGTGATCTGCGCTACACATCGGAATCTCCCTGAAATGGTCGACAAAGGGGAGTTTCGAGCCGACCTCTTTTATCGGCTCAGTGTGTTCCCGATCGAATTACCGCCGCTGCGTGAGCGCCCCGAAGACATTCGCTTGCTAGCCGATCATTTTGCGATGGACTTCGCCCGGCGCATGCGGAAACCGATTACGGCCATTGCGGAAACGTTCATGGAAGCTCTAGCGCGGCATTCATGGCCGGGCAACGTACGTGAATTGCAGAACTTTATCGAGCGTTCGGTGATTCTCGCGACCGGCGCCGTGCTGAATGTTTCGCTGGCCGACCTTACTCGCACTTCACCTTTACCCGTTGGCGTAACGCTCGCGGAAGCCGATCGCTTGCACATCCTTCGAATCATCCGGCAAGCAGAAGGTAGGATCGGCGGCAAGGGTGGCGCAGCCAGCCGGCTGGGCTTGCCCCGGACGACTTTGCTCTCGAAGATGCGGCGGTTGGGCATCAGTCCCGGGGAACGCTCGGAGGCACCCGCGCGATCGGTAGGCTCCGTGGCATGAATCAGTGCGCTTAGCTATCCACTCTTGCGCGCGCCCATTGCGGCGAACCGACTTATTGTGGGGCAAACGTCGCGGCAATTCGCATTCCGTCGGTGGATTCCAGACGATCCCGATGTGACGATTTGATTCTAAACTCGCAATGCTATAGATGTTCGGAGATCATCGTGCCAGGAGGCAATATTATGAACGCCGCTATTCTTCAGCGCAGCGTCGCGCGAATCGACCGCCCAACTGTACAAGCGGGCATGAGGCCTCAACATCGAGTTCGTCCCCTCATTCCCTCAGGCGATCCCAAGGCAACTGACCCTTTTCTTCTGCTGATGGAGGATTGGTTTCCGCGCGGCGTGTTTGACAGGCACCCACACAGGGGCATGGAGACTGTCACCTATGTGATAGATGGGCGACTTGATCATTACGACAACTACGGCAATAGGGGATCAGTCTTGCCCGGGAATGTGCAATGGATGACCGCGGGACGCGGCATCGTTCACAACGAGCAGCCGCCTGCTGGTGTAACGGTTCACTCTCTTCAGCTATGGGTCAATCTTCCCGCTGCCGCCAAGATGGTCGAACCACGAGCTCAAAACCTGGTCGCTGCCGATCTGCCCTTGCGGCGCCAGCAGGGCGCTGAAATCCGCGTCTTCTCCGGAAAGTCTGGAGATTTGATCGCACCGACGAAGAACTATTCGCCAGTCACAATGGTCGAAGTGCGACTCGAAGCCGGGGCGCGCATTCGGCAGGAACTGCCTGCCGATTACAACGCGTTCCTTGTAGTCCTGGAGGGCGACGGCTTGATCGGCGGTGACCAATCGACGGTGCACGCCGGCGATGTGGTCTGGTTGACCAGAACAGAAGACGACGGCCTTTCAGAAGTGAACATCGCTGGCGGCACCGCGCCGTTGCGCGTTCTGCTTTTTGCGGGCCGCCCTCTACGCGAGCCGGTCGTGGCACAGGGTCCCTTCGTCATGAATACCGAAGAGCAGATCCGCCAAGCGAATATTGATTATCGCGAGGGCCGGTTCGAACCAAGCGGGCGGTAAACGTTCGCCATTTACTCAAACGAGAGCATGAATCAACGTCAGCGGCGGCGGTGGGTTCGCGCCACTTGATCATCCCGACCCTCACGGCGTCGTTCACACCCAGGCACGAGACATAAGTCCCGGAAGTCCCGTTCCACCGCATGAACTTCTGCTCTGTATCCGAGGTTCACCGTGGAAGCGCCAAGGAATTGTACAGCGAACGACTGGGGATTCGGGTCTCTTTCCCGGGCAGAGGTGCTGCCCCGGCGACGGCGACCAATGCTCCGACCACGGCGAAACTCGTCTCAGTGTTTGCGACGATTCGCAGTGAGAAAAGGTTGCGAGGATGGGAACGATCAAGAAGAACGATGAGATGAGGACAGTTTGTCGAAATAGAGACCGTCGCAGGCCGTATCGAGAGACTCCAAGTGTTGCTTGATCAGCGTCCGACGTGCAATCCACTTTTGGAGTGGTGATTGCATTCCTTTTCGGTGGAAACGATATTCGTGGTCACACTTGAGCAAACACGAGCGCCATTGAGGCAGACGAACGGCAGGCTAGTGAAGTCAGACGCCCTATGAACATTGCGGCGCTCGATCAAGGCGGCAACGTGGGCGCGTGATATCGTCCGCCGGCGGCATTCCGCTGACGCGCGGCGGAAAAGTGGCAGGCGGCGCGAGAGTGAGCGGCGGTGCCCGAGAGCAAGGTCACGCTGTAGCGGAAGCCGGAGCAAAAAGCATTCTAGATTCTCAAAGGAGCGAACATTTATGTCAAGCAATCGCGGAGTGGTATACGTCGGACCGGGGAAAGTAGAGGTACGGCCGATCGATTTTCCGAAATTAGCGCTGGGTTCAAGAAAGTGCGAGCACGGCGTGATCCTTAAGGTCGTAAGCACCAATATCTGTGGTAGCGATCAGCATATGGTCCGAGGCCGCACCACGGCTCCCACCGGTATGGTTCTGGGACACGAGATCACGGGTGAAATCATTGAGAAAGGGAGGGACGTAGAGTTCTTGAATGTGGGCGACCTGGTGTCCGTCCCTTTCAACATCGCATGCGGACGCTGCCGCAACTGCCGGGAAGGCAAGACCGGCATTTGCTTGAACGTCAATGGGGATCGCGCCGGCGCCGCTTTCGGCTACGTCGACATGGGCGGATGGGTGGGCGGCCAAGCCGATTACGTGATGGCGCCGTATGCGGATTTTAATCTGCTCAAGTTTCCGGACAAGGAACAGGCTCTGGAGAAGATCGAGGACCTTACGCTCCTCTCCGACATCTTCCCGACGGGCTACGATGGAGCAGTAAAGGCCGGAGTCACGACCGGGTCCACTGTGTACGTAGCCGGCGCCGGTCCTGTTGGGCTTGCCTGCGCGGCTGCGTGCCAGTTGCTGGGAGCAGCGGTAGTTATTGTCGGAGATATGATTCCGGAGCGACTTGCCCAGGCGCGAAGATTCGGATGTGAAACGATTGATTTGCGCGAGCGGGTTCCACTAGGGGACCGCATCGCCCAGATTGTGGGCGTTCCCGAAGTCGATTCTGCAGTTGACTGCGTTGGTTTTGAAGCGAAGGGCCAAGCCGAGCAGGCGGGAACCGAGCAGCCTGCTACGGTGCTGAATTCCCTAATGACGGTTACGCGGGCCGGCGGGGCGATCGGCATTCCCGGACTATATGTCACTGACGACCCGGGGGCCAAGGACGCCAATGCGAAGCAGGGAGTGTTGGGCCTGCGGATCGGATTGGGCTGGGCTAAATCCCACAGCTTCGGTACGGGTCAATGTCCCGTGCTCCGATTCAACCGGCAACTCATGATGGCCATCCTGCACAACAAGGTGGCGGTCGCTAAGGCAGTGAATGTCACGGTCCTGCCCTTGGAGGATGCCCCGCGCGGTTACAACGCCTTTGATAAAGGCGTTGCGGAGAAGTTCGTACTGGATCCGAATGGGATCGTGAGATCACGTCGAGCCGCTGCGGAACTTGTGGGAGTCCAGAGCTAAGTCTCGTCCGACATTCTGCTAAAGGAGAAGTTCGATGCCTGCGAATCCAGCCAAGACGCTGCTCAGCCCGGATAATCATTCGCTGCTGATGATCGACCACCAATATCTGCAGATGCTCACGATTCGCTCGCACAATGCGAGCGAGCTCATCAATCATGCCGTCGCTCTGGTCGAAGCGGCGGCGATCTTCAAAGTGCCAATGCAAACCACGACTGCCTTTCAAGGAGCGTCAGGGTCTGGTCGCGCCTCTGGCCGAGGCGACCAAGGCAGTCACGCCAATCGACCGGACGACCCTCAATTCGTGGGAAGACCCGCGTATCGTCGACTGGGTGGAGAAGACTGGACGGAAGAAGCTCGTGATCGCCGGGCAGTGGACCGAAGTGTGCGTCGCTATGCCTGTCCTATCCGCACTCGAGGCGGGCTATGAAGTGTATGTCGTCACAGATGCCTGCGGCGGTGCGTCATGCGAAGCCCACGAAATGGCAGTGGAACGCATGGTGCAGGCGGGCGCACGCCCGATCACGACCTGGGCCTATGTGTCCGAACTTCAGCGCGACTGGGCACGCGCGGCAACCGCCGAACCGGTCACCAAATTGTTCGCGAAGTTGGGCGGCGCCTTTGGCCAAGGCCTGCTGTGGGAGTGGGACCTACTTGAGCTCAAGGAAGGCACTCGATGAGCCGGCGGAGTGGGAATCGCGATCGAGGCGGCCGACTGTCCAAGCGGTGACTCAGCGGCGGGGCTGAGGCGAGGAGCGAATCAATGTCTTCCGATCTGACTGAAGCAAGCAGTGGAGTTCGAACTGTAGGAGAGGGGGCTCCTGCAGTCACGCTTTCTGCACAAATGTCACAACATTGCTGGGCCGTGATGTTGGCGGGCGGCGACGGAACCCGTTTGCAGAGTTTGACACTAAACATCGCGGGCGACGCCAGACCAAAACAGTTTTGTTCCATTTTGGGTGGGGAGAGCCTCCTAGCCCAGACAAGAGCACGCCTCGAATCCCTCTTTTGTGTCGATCGACAGATGTTCGTAGTCACGCAGGCACACGAAGAGTACTACCGCGAGGAATTACGAAACGTGGACGACTCGCGCATCATTCCGCAACCACTGAATCGGGGCACTGGTGTAGCGGTTGCCGTGGCGCTCCTTCATATAATGCGGCGGGACCCGGATGCCGTGGTGGTCCTCGTCCCATGTGATCACCACTACTCCGACGCTCAGGCATTCGGTCGAGCTGTGAGATTGGCTTTCCTGGGAGCCGAGGAATATCCGGATTCGATCGTCCTCCTGGGTGCCCGGGCTTACTATGCGGAAGTCGAATACGGGTGGATAGAGATCGGCTCGGCCATCTCGAATGCGCCAGTCCCGCTGTTGCGCGTGAACCGGTTTTGGGAAAAGCCTTCCTTGCAGCAAGCCCGAGCGCTCTTACGTCGCGGTTGCCTTTGGAACACGTTCGTGACCGTCGGACGTGCCAGCACCTTCGTTGATTTGCTCCGTTCACAACGTCCGGAGATGATTCTGTCTATCAATAAGGCCCTGGAAGAAAATCAACTGGAAACAGTGTACCGGCAGACGCCCGCCGTAGACCTTTCGGGCCACGTTTTGGCTCTTCATCCCGATCGATTGCTGGCAGTTCCTGATATGAAATCGGGATGGGTCGATCTTGGTAGTCCCGCGCGTGTGATGGACACTCTGGCCCGAGAAAACATCCAACCATCGTGGTTGCACAACGAGCACCGTTTTTCATTAATTGACCAAGGACCTCGACCCTATCCGGCACAGAATAACAACCACCAAGGTTTCGGGGCCGCCGTGCCAACAGGCGGCAAGGACTTTCAGGAATGACCGACCTCGAAGTAAGACGACGGGCCGAGAGGATCTGAGTATTACCCGCACCGTTGTCGCAGCGAGGCTCGTATGATGCTATCGAAGTCACTGTCATCGGTCATCAGTTTTGGTGGGAGTATCGCTATCCCGGCCTCAATGTAGTGACTGCGATTGAACTGGATGTGCCCTCCAATCCAAGATGTGGCATGAATTCGAGGAGGCTAGCTTCTTCGCTGCTGGAATTCTTTTCTGGTGGCCTGCCGTCCAACCATGGCCCAGTATCGCGAGGTGGGATCGATGGTTTGTTCCCCTGTATTGTTCCTCGCTGCGATACCGTGCGACGCTCTCTCGGCATTCCTCGCTTTTTGCGGACGCGTAGCCTATCCCGCGTACGCATTGGGTCTTCAGTCACTCAAACACAACGCGCTGGCCGACCAGGAACTCGCTGGCGCCACAATGTGGGCGTGGGTGACCTTCGCCTATCTCATTCCTGCTCTTGTCATCACGATGCAGATACTCTCTTTCGGGGATACGCGCGCGCAAGGAGTAGCGCGGGCCACGCGCCCTCCACCTTCAGCAGGTTCGCTAAATGGTGGGGAGACAGTCAGCCCGCAATAGCCCATAGGACCTCAGTTAATTCACTCGCGATCCGACGACCCAGCCTTGTGACGAGGGCGCGTCACCGAGTCTCGCCATCGACAGCGGCATTCCCCGCATCTGCCTAATCATCCAGTCCACGACTGGAAAAAGCGATGGCATGCGAACTGCATGTCACGCAAGCAGGCTACCTGTATGTGGATTGTTCGACTGGCGCTTCGTCGCCCCTACACGTTCATTGTCATGTCGCTCTTGATCGCCATTCTCGGTGTGATGTCGATCTTGACCACGCCTACGGATGTCTTTCCTTTCATTAATATCCCGGTGGCTGGCGTCATTTGGTCCTATTCTGGCATGAGCCCGGACGACATGGCCAAGCGTGTTGTGTTGATCTCGGAGCGCGCCATGACAACCACCGTCAACAGCCTCGAGCACCTGGAGTCGACTTCGTACAACGGCGTTAGCCTGATTCGCGTCTACTTGCAGCCCGGAGCGAACATCGATCTGGCGATCTCACAGATCGTCGCCGTAAATCAGACCATTCTTCGGACGCTGCCACCTGGGATCTACCCTCCCCTGGTTGTGCAATACGACGCTTCGAGTGTTCCGATACTCCAACTGGGCCTGAGCAGCGCCACGCTCACGGAGCAACAGCTCTACGACTACGGCCAAAATTTCATCCGTACCCGCCTCGCGACGGTGCCAGGTATCGCAGTGCCTTCGCCGTATGGCGGGAAGGTCCGTAGCGTAATGGTGGATCTCAATCCCGATGCGCTATTTGGGAAGGGACTCTCGGCAACGGACATCTCGAGCGCCCTCAATCTTCAAAACCTGATTCTGCCCACCGGGACGGTGAAGGTGGGCACCCGCGAGTATCTAATCCAGCTCAACAGCAGCCCCGAACTTATTTCCGCCCTCAACGACATGCCCATCAAGACTGTGAACGGCGCGCCGGTGTACATGCGGGATGTTGCCCAAGTGCGGGATGGATATCAGGTCCAAACCAACATTGTGAGAGCCGACGGCCAACGGTCCGCGCTGTTGACCGTATTGAGGCACGGGGGCGCTTCGACGCTGGACGTCGTCGACGAGGTCAAGAAGTTGCTCCCCGCGATTGAGGCAACCCTGCCAACGTCTCTTCACATCGCTCCGCTGTTCGATCAGTCCATTTTCGTCCGGGCATCGGTGAGCGGCGTTGTGCGCGAGGCGACCATTGCGGCCTGCCTGACCGGATTGATGATTCTGTTGTTCCTGGGGAGCTGGCGGAGCACGCTGATCGTTTGCCTTTCCATCCCGCTTTCCATTCTCACGTCGCTCATCGTCCTGAGCCTGCTGGGGCAGACGATCAATGTAATGACGCTTGGCGGGCTCGCTCTTGCCGTTGGGATTCTCGTGGACGACGCTACCGTCGAAATCGAAAACGTCCATCGCAACATGGGGTTCAAAGGGAAGACTCTGGTGCGCGCGATCTTGGACGGCGCGCAGCAGATCGCGGTGCCGGCTTTCGTTTCGACGCTCTGCATCTGCATCGTATTTGTTCCGGTGCTCATGCTTTCCGGAGCCGCCAAATACCTGTTCACGCCGCTCTCCATGGCTGTCGTGTTCGCCATGCTTACGTCGTATTTACTAACGAGAACCGTGGTTCCCACCCTGGTCCATTACCTTCTTCCGGTTGAGCTGCCGCTCTATCAGAGAGGCGAAGCCGCCGAAAGTGCAGCAAAGGAAGCCGGCGTTATCTGGCGGATCCATGAGGCGTTCGATCGCCGCTTCGAGAAGATGCGCGACGCCTATCATGGACTCCTCGAGAGCGTGCTGCACCATCGTGCACTGGTTGGAGGCGTATTCGCGCTATTTGCGTTCTCGTCGTTGGGGCTGGTGCTCTTCGTCGGAAGAGACTTCTTTCCCTATGTGGACTCGGGACAAATGCGATTGCACGTCCGCTGTCCATCCGGGACGCGCATTGAGGAGGCGGAACGGATTTTCGCGGACGTGGAAGCCGAGGTCCGGCGGATTGTGCCGCCTCAGGAACTCGACACGATCCTGGATAACATCGGGCTTCCGACCTCGGGCATCAATTTGGCGTTTAGTGACAGCGCCACCAGCGGCTCAGGCGACGGGGAGATCCTCATCTCGCTCAAGCCCACGCACCACCCGACGATCGACTACACAAGGGAATTGCGAAGTACCCTTCCAACGAAATTTCCCACTGAGGTGTTCTTCTTCCAAGCGGCGGACATTACCAGCCAGATCTTGAATTTCGGCCTCCCCGCTCCGATCGACGTCCAAGTGACAGGCAACGACGCCGCCGCGAATTACACCATCGCGACTCAAGTCCGGGACCGGATTGCGCAGTTACCGGGAGCCGTCGATACTTTCGTTCGCCAGCAGGTCGACTATCCGACCGTCAAAGTGAATGTCGATCGCATCAAAGCCGATGAGTCGGGACTTACGCAAAGAGACGTCGCCGATAGCCTGCTGATTTCGCTTTCGTCCAGCGGTCAGGTGGCGCCCAATCAATGGCTCAATCCGCAGAACGGCGTCAACTACAACGTTGCGGTCCAGACGCCCCAATACGCGGTCTCGACATTCGATTCCATGCAGCGGACTCCGGTCACCGCGGAAGGCGGCGGCCGGACCACCACCCAACTGCTGGACAATCTGGCCACTCTACAGCGAACTACCTCGGAGGAGATTGAGAGCCACTACGACGTACAGCCGGTCATCGACGTTTACGCGAGCCCCGATCGCCGCGATCTGGGAGGTTTCGGAGTGGACGTAACCCGGATTATCAGCAAAGCGCGGGAAACTCTGCCGCGAGGCACCACCATCGAACTCCGCGGTCAGCTGGATACGATGCAGACCTCTTTTACGCGGCTTGGCCTGGGCATGGTGTTCGCGATTCTTCTCGTCTACCTGCTGATGGCCGTCAATTTTCAGTCGTGGCTTGATCCGTTCATTATTCTTACGGCTTTGCCTGGAGCCATGGCGGGAATGCTGTGGATGCTGTACCTCACCCGCACAACACTGAGTGTGCCGGCGCTGATGGGCGCGATCATGGGCATCGGCGTAGCCACCGCGAACAGCATCCTTCTGGTCACCTTCGCCAACGACGAGCGGGCGCTAGGCAAGAACGCGCTGGATTCGGCGTTGTCGGCCGGGTTCACCCGAATCCGGCCGGTGATCATGACCGCCTTGGCGATGATCATCGGCATGGTACCGATGGCCTTGGGGTTGGGTGATGGAGGCGAGCAAAACGCGCCGTTGGGCCGGGCAGTGATCGGCGATCTATTGCTCGCTACGCCAACAACTCTATTCTTCGTTCCGATCATGTATAGCTGGATGCGCAAGCAGGCGCCGGTGGACCTCGACGCGCGGATCGCTGAGGAAGCCGGCGAAACAACAGAGGGAACTCACGGGATCGAAAAGGAGTAGCACTGAATGCCCGATCGCAAGGAAGGCTCGCTTAAACACCTGATCGTTGCGGCATTGCTGCTGGTGGCGCTGACGGTGGTGGGGCTTCTCGCCGGATACCTTCCGCGGAGGGAAACGACGCGGGCGCTTGACAGCGCCGCCGCTGAGCGAAAAGTCACGCCGCCTCTTGTTAACGTCGCGAAAGTCACGCGGGCTCCCAAGGTAACTGAAGTATCCTTTCCCGGCAGCATTACACCGGTGACCGAGGCGTACATCTATGCGCGCGCCGCCGGATATCTCAAGCAGCGCTACGTCGACATCGGGGACCGGGTTACCGCGGGCCAATTACTCGCCGAAATCGACGCCCCGGATCTTGATCAGCAAGTAACCCAACAGCAGGCCGCCCTTGCACAGGCGGAGGGGCAGCTTGGTCAGGCGGAGGCGACCCTCCAGCAACTAATAGCGACCAGAGACCTGGCTGAGGTCACCTGGAAGAGATATCAGGTCTTGACGAAAACTGGCGCGGTGTCGCGTCAGGCCGGCGACACGCAAGAAACGGCAGCCAAGACCGCCGAGGCCAACGTAACCGCCGGCGAAAAGAACGTGGTGGCGGCGAAGGAATTCGTTAGCGCCAGCAAAGCCACGCTAGACCGGCTTATCACGCTTCAAGGATACGAAAAGGTCACGGCGCCTTTTGCGGGGATCGTCACGGCAAGAAACGTAGACGTAGGCGCGCTGATATCTGCGTCAGGTTCCACCCAGGGGCCGACCCGGCCAAGTCTGGCTGCTCCTTCGGACATTCCCAGCAGCGGCGAGATTTTTCGCGTAGCTCAGATCGACCGGCTACGTGTCTTGGTTTCCCTTCCTCAAACGGAGGCTTCAGGCATCCAAGTGGGCCAGTCCGCCAACGTCACTGTGGAGGAGCGTCCGAACCGGCTGTTTCCAGGCAAAATCACCCGCACTTCAAACGCTTTGGACGCGGCGTCCAGAACCCTGCTGACGGAAGTGCAAGTCGACAACCCAACCGGGGTCTTGCTTCCGGGGATGTACACCACCGTGCGATTCGTCACCACCCTCGCCGTGCCGCCGTTCCTGGTACCGGATGCTTCTCTCGTGGTGGAAGCAGAGGGTACGACTTTGGCCGTGTTGAAACCCCTTGATCAAGCCACGTCGGCCAAAGCCATCTCCGCGGGAGTCGACCCGACGTTGTTGTCGCGCGCCAGGGTCGTGCACTTTGAAAAGGTGGAACCGGGCAGAGACTATGGCACGACACTCGAGATCCTGGGCGGCCTGTTTGAGGGCGAATATGTTGTGGTCGATCCCGGTGATGTGGTTAAGGAGGGCGCCATCGTGCAAATGGCGAACCAAGAGTGAGATCCCTGGTCCAAGGTGTTGTATTGCTGGCCCTGGGGCCAGAACTGATCCTTGCGCAAGTCTCGCAAGAGCCCTTGAACGATAGGACCCCAGAGGTCTCCTTCTCCAGGGGAACCTTCATCGGCCGATGGGCCGATCCCTATAAGACCCCCACGGTGTCGCCCGTCAATTTCCAGAACTCTCCACGAATTTTCCAACTGATGCGTGCTGGACAATTATATTTGTCCCTGGAGGACGCCATAGCGCTCGCACTCGAAAATAATCTGGATATCGAACTCCAGCGGTTCGTGCCGAAGATTGCAGACGCGGACTCCTTGCGCGCCCGCGGAGGCGGCCTGCTGCGTGGGTTGAGCCTTCTGGTAAATGAGCCGGCTCCGGGAATCGGCGGCCCGAACGGTCCGCTTTTGACGAACCTCACGTCCGGATCCACCCCCTCACCGTTGGTCAACACGAACTTCTCCGACATCGCACTCATCAGTCAACAGCAAAACGATCTATCGATCACGGGCGCGACCCCGTTAGCGAGCGGGCCGCCGGTCCCACAGTTCGATCCGGTGGTATCCGGTGCGGTAAGTGCTCAGCACCTCACAACGCCGGAGTACGACCCGGTGCAGACTGGATCCAATTGGCTGTCGCAAAATACCATCAGCGCAAACGCGGGATTGAATGCCGGGTTTTCGCCGGGAACGCAAGTCGGAGTCAGTTTCGATAACAGCCGGAACACGACGAACGCAATGGGCTACACCTATAATCCGTTTGCTACCTCAAGCCTCGGCTTATCGATCACGCAGCCCCTTCTGCAAGGATTTGGCTCGAGTTTGAACAAGAGATTTATCCTGATCGCGCGCAACAACCGGAAAGTGGCGGACCTGATCTTTCGCCAGCAAGTTATGGATACCGTAGCCGGCGTCGCGCGACTGTACACGGACCTGGTGAGTCTGGATGAGGACGTTAAGGTGAAGGAGGAAGCTCTTCGGCTCGCGCAGCGGCTCTATGAAGACAATCGGAATCAAGTCGACCAAGGTACCCAGGCGCCCATCGAAGTCACGCGGGCCAATGCCGCCGTCTCGGTCAGCCGGCAGGCGCTGATTGTCGCTCAAGGTCTGGTACGGCAGCAGGAACTCATCTTAAAGACGGCGATCACTCGCGGAGGCCTCACCAACCCTGAAGTGCTAACGGCCCATATCATTCCTACGGATACGCTGACCGTCCCCGAGCAGGATTCGGGTCCGGCGCTGCCGGACCTCTTGGCTGAGGCTCTCCAAAAGCGTCCCGATCTGGCTGGCGCCGGTCTCCAGGTCGAGAATTCCGTGATCAGCCTAAAAGGTTCACAGAATGCGGTGAAGCCGCAGCTGGATCTGGTGGGGACTGTTCAGAACAGCGGTATGGCAGGGGATTTGAATCCTCTCGCCACCACACTGCCCGCGGACTTGACCCCGGGTGGCTATGGCACGGCGTTGGGCCAGCTCCTCCGCCGCAACTACCCGACCTACGAGATCGGGCTGCAATTGAATCTGCCCCTGCGGAATCGGGTGGCACAAGCCGATGCTGCTCGCGACGAATTGCAGCTGAAACAGACCCAAGTGCGGCGACAACAGTTTGAGGATCAAGTCCGGCTGGAGGTTGCCGATGCGGAAGAGTCACTGCTTCAGGCGCGCGCGTCCTACGAGGCGGCGGTGGAGGCTCGGCGGCTTCAAGATCAATCTGTGACTGTAGAACATCAAACCTTCGATGTCGGCTTGTCCACCAATCTTCTGGTGATTCAATATGAAAACTATCTAGCGCAAGCTCGCTCGACCGAGGTCGCCGCGAAAGGGGCTTACGTCAAGGCGAAGATCGCGTTGCAGCGGGCGATTGGCACGATTCTGGACGAGAATCACGTTGTGATCGACGAAGCGTATCGCGGCAACGTCTCGCGACCGGCCGATCCGCTTCCGAAGGCGGATCGGTAGAGTCTCTTTGGGAAGGCGCTCTGCGTCCACCGTGAGCCCTATCCGTTCTAAGCCGTAGCTGGCCGAAACGATACGGACGGAGAGCGCGGAGGGCCCGGAGTGGCGACTGGTCCCGCGTGACATGCACCCTTAACTCGCGCAGGCGATCATACAACGATTCCGCTTTGGTTCAGCCCATTTTTCTCCTTCGCCTCGCTCTTAGATTCGGGCTCGCCGACCGCATCGCCGGTCAAGGCCGCCGCAGGGCGCTGGAGGGTTGCCTTGATGGGCGCGAGGATCTGCGGCAGGTCCAGACTGCGCGGCGAGGGAGTGAACGATTCCCGAAATGCTTTCGCCGTCTTGTCTTCCGAAGCTGCTGTGTGGGCGCTCTGAGTTATATTCCTTCCTCCATGCCCCGATTCGCACGCGAGCGTGCCAAAGGTTCCGAAACCAACTCACGTTCAAGCATTCGTCGCGCAGCTTCCCGTCAAAGCTCTCCACATGCGCATTCTGCACCGGCTTTCCCCGCTGGATATGGGGTAGCTCCAATTTCCATTCGATTCCCCAGTTCAGAAAATGCTGCGAGGTTAGTTCGTATGACGCGAAACTCCCACCTTCCGGGCAATCTCGGCCACACTTCGGCTCGCTTCAGCCTGCTTCAGAACCCCGATAATCTGCTCGGTGTTCAGCTCGCTCTCTGGAAACTTCCCTGCGTGGGAGTGGTTTTGAGCTGTTTTGGTGCAACCGCGTCCGATCTATGAGACTTCTACCAGTTGCATGCCGAGCTCGGCAGCTTTCCGCCGCAATGCGACCAGCTCCCGTTCGGTCCGCTTGTTTTCGAAGTGAGCCGCGCCTCGGTCTACATACGCTCGGCCCTTGGTGAGCAGCCGATAGATTAGGCAGGCCAGGTAGCGTGCCATGGCCTTGACGGCTTTCTGCCCTCCCAGGCGCGCTTTCAAATGGCGGAAGCGAGCTCCCAGATAGCTGTTGCTTCTCCAGAGCGACTGTGCTGCCATGCGCAGGGCATTGGCCACCCGGTTGTTGTTGTTTCGGGCTTTCTGTCGGATGACCTTCCCCCCGCTCACGTCCCGTCTCGGCGTCAGTTCGAGCCAGGAAGCGAAGTGGTCTTCGGTGCGAAAAGACGCACTGAAGTCTGGACCCAATTCCGATAGAATGACCTGCGTCGTCCTTACATCGACGCCATCGATGGCCGTCAGGTCCACTCCCATCGTCCGTTGCATTTCGGCGGCTAGATCGAACCTCGGTTGGTTCTGCTGCCACTTATGCGGGCGCCGCTTCTTGGACTTTTCTGCCGGCACATCGGCCGTGCTCCCTTCCCCGGCTCCCGGTCCGCGCCGCAGCGGCAAAGCGGACAAATATTTTTGCAATTCCACATCGCAGGCGGCGATTTGCTTCTGGTGAAAATCATAGGCGTCCACCACCTGTTGCAATTCGAACAAGACGTCTTCGCGCCAATTCCCTTCCAGACTATGGGCGATCTCCGCCTCGCTGGCCGCAATCCGGTAATGCCGGAGCTTCGCCAACTGCTGCGGATCTCGCTCCCCCTGAAGGATCGCCCGAAGGATCGCCTGCCCGGTAAGGCCGCTCACGTCACTGATCGCATTGGCCAACTGTACATTCATGGTGGCGAGCGCCTTCTGCATCTGCTGCACCTCCCGCCCGGTCTCCTTCACCAACCGATCCCGCTGCCGCCAGATCGTCCGCACAGCACGGATCTGCTCTGGTGGATGAAAGGAATTTCGCAGCAGCCCATACGTGTGTAGCTTCCTCAACCACTGGCATTCCTGCACATCGCTCTTACGTCCCGGCAGGTTTTTGGTCCCCCGTGCGTTGACCAGGTACACTTCGAAACCTTCGCCCTCCTGGATTTCTTGCGCCGCCACCCAATATACGCCCGTGGACTGCATCGCCACCGTGCGGATTCCGCATCGCTTCAGCCATTCCACCATGCCCCGCAAATCCGCCGTCCACGATCCAAACTCCCGCACCGGTCGCTCATCCCGGTCTGGCGGCACAGCCACGAAATGACTCGCATTCCCTATGTCGATTCCCGCCGCATCGGGATGCACCACCTCCAATCCGGTATCCTCTGCGTGTAGCCGCTGCTGCCATTCCCTACGTTCCTTGCGGTTCATCTTTCCGCTACGCAAACGCTCAAATGTGGACATCTTCCGCTTCGCCATGGCATACTCTCCTTGCTTGGAATTTGCCAGATTCGGCTCAGTTGGCGACTACTACACAATCTCTCTGGCGGGGTCGAGCTGGGCCTTCTCAGGATTGACTCGCCACCATACAATGGCTCGCAGCAACCGAAGTCATGCTCTTTGACGGGCACTGGGAACCAAGGATACATTCGACCATAGCTTGCCGCCTGGCTCTTTCAGTCTGCACTCTCCGCCCCACCGGCACCGAGTTTCTCCGCTCAATGAACGCCGACGACAGTCGGCGTCTTAGGCTCTTTGGCATCTGCTTTCCTTTTTCGTTCGTCCGAAATCATACTTCGTTTCGGGCGAGTACAGGGGTTCAGGTGAGGCGGCCGCGGAGCAGTTGGAGCTTTGGCTGGAAGCTGAACGGGAGGTGTGCGGCGCGCTGAAGGCGTCGGTGCAGCCGGTGGGCCGCTACCGTCGAAGACCAAACTGTCATTTCTGCTCTGCCTTGCTACGTAGAAACCGGATCTCGGCCAGTTGCGCGAAACCACCGTTGCGGCGCGAAGCGGAAAAGCGGACAATGCTGGGATGCAACCATGGCCGACGGAAACATAACGGTTTTAACCTTTATTGACGAGTAGGGTGCCAGGTTGCGTCCTTGTGAAATGCGGCTATTGCAGGAGCAAGAGCCGAAGTATTCGCGCCGAGATCCTTCTCGTAGATAACATCGCTATCTGTGACGACGAATGTCATCACGCCCGACGACCGATACTCCGCGGGATAGGCGATGATGGCGAATGCGCTGGTGCCCGGGTAGACTCCGCTTTTTGGCCGGATGGGCAGTGCGCGAAAGTAGTAGCCATGGAACAGCACGGGGGCACTGCCGGCGGCCTGCCCTGCCGCTTTCTCTACTGTGGCAAACTCATCCTCCGGACCCTTAGCATTGGGTTGCGCGCGATCGTGCTTCCTGGCAGTAGCGAAGTCGTGGCAGATAGCAATCGCCGCAAGTTCGTTCTCGCCGATTCGGCGATACAGGACCTCCTTCAGACCAGCATCCGGATCGAAGTGCCAGGTTCCGTTGTCCTCTACGATTGGAATTGGGAACGGCCAGTTCTCGGCGCCAACATATAGCGTTACGGATCGGCCAGTCTCGCGCCTCAAGCGGTGCATCTCCTGATATTTGTGAACGAACATTTCGCGGTCCAGCTGATCCTGGCCTGTGTCGCCCGAGGAGGCGAGTTCGCTGGGTCCGCCCAGAATGTTTTCGATGGCCCGCTCCTTGCTGCTCTGCACCGCCTGGAAAAGGCTTTGAGCTGCATCGGCAGCCGACGGGAACGTCGGTTGAGCCGGTTGTTGAGCTAGGCCCGGAAAGGCCCCGGTCATCGCCCACGTCAGAAGCGTTAACGGAAGAATCAGGCTCCCCGAAGGCTTCGGAGGCCGCAAGTTACCTCGATAAATGATTTCTCGTTTCATAGTAAATGACCTCGTTCGAACTATCGTCGGCCTCCTCCATGGAAGCCGCCCCCTCCGAAGCCGCCCCCGTGGAATCCCCCAAAGCTGGACTGCCCTCGAAAGGCATTGCCTCTTGCCATCCCGCCCTCGCCGAACCCGCTGAACGCACTGGAATGCGTGCCCGCAGCAGCGGCTCCATGAAACGTCCCCTGTCCTCCGAGACCGCGACTGGCCTCACGATTGAAGTCTGTACGACCCGATTGAAAGCTATTGCGGTTGACGATGGTGCGGCTATGCGAGATGTACGTGTTGTGGTTGTAGACGACCCTCCCGCCGTGGCCCCAATCGAATCCCCAATAGTTCCAACCCCAGCCGAAGCCGCCAAACAGCCCGATGCCGAATCCCAATCCAAAACCGATTCCCGGGCCGTCCAGGAAGAGCCCCGGATACGGATACCAACCTGGAAAGACCGCCAGGGGATCCCCGTACACCAGCCAGGGATCATATTGAGGAACGTAAACCACGTCGGTCTCGGCGGGTTGAATGATGATCGTCTTCCCCTTGGTCTCTACCTTCTCTTGAGGCGTGGTATTCAGATTCCCAGCCTGCTTGGCCCGCTCTCGCATGGTCTGAATCGCCTGGCTTAATTCCTGCTGCTGGTTGACATACGCGTCGCCCAGTTCGGATGTCCAGGCAAGATTCCGGCTCATGTTAGCCAGGACTGCCGGGAACTGCGTTAGCGCCTTGAGACTCGCGTCCCAAGACTGTTTGTCTACCTCGGTGGCCAGTTGGCCGCCCTGAAGGTCCTTATGTTGTTCCGTCCACTTCTCGACCTCGATTACCTGGTCCGGATACGTCGCAGCCGGGAGGATTTGCGCGATAAGGGCGTCAGGGTACAGCGCGATAGGCGCCACGAGCTGCTGCAATTGTTCAGGGCTCTGTTGCGCCGCCTGAGCGGGCTGCGAAGATGCAGGCGCCTGATACGCGAACCCGTCTGCGACGCAACAGAGTAGCAGGTTCCACGAAAGGAAGAGAGCGATGCCCTGTTGTAAGTACCATCTCATAGTGGCTTCTCCTTCACGCCTTAGCTCCTGGTGCGCTACTTCTTCTCTTCCGGCGGAAAATGGTCGAACATCTTCTGTACACCTTTGTCGAGATTCTTGATGTTCTTGTCGGACTTGTCCGAAAGGGCATCACTCGATGATCCTCGCCAGATTAGTTTTTTGCTGTTCGCATCGAACAAATCGACAACCAGGGTACCGACCTTATAGTTTTCGACTTCTGCGGTTGCGTCTCCAAATCCACCGCCCCGACGCCAGCCGCCACCGAAACCGTCGTAGAAGGTGTCGGTAGTCTGCTGATTTTGAGTCGTCTCGATCGCCACGATTGCGACCTTGCCCCCCGACGGGACCTGCGTCCAGCCATTGGCTGCGAGGGTCGAATTGACGGCTTCCTTAATCCGATCGACCCATAACGGGTCTTGTGTCTGGACCTTTTCCCAGGAGTACGTTTTGTCCTGGCTAAAATCGTAAGTGCGATCGTAGTCGGTCTTGACTTCCTGTCCGAAGGATGGGCACGCTGCCAGGAGTGCGAACCCGATCGTAAAGAGTATGCTGCGTTGTGTGTTCATAAACGGCTTCTCCATTCGCCTATGTGTTATGCAATCAGGAGACCAGGGCAAAGAGTTGAAAACCGAAGGTCGTTTCAACTCTTTTTACAAAATGTGATCTCTATCGTGACGCCATGAAGCCAGTGGTGTCTTGATTGCGCCTTAGCGACGCCAAGGGAGCTTTGATTTCTGTCGAGCTGAGGCTTGGGAAGTGGCTAGAGTCTTTGACATCGCCTTTGACGACAACGCCTCCACGGCCGAATTTTTAGCCCGATTCGTCCGGAGGGCAGACCCGGTGAGGCGATCCACTACAAGCGGGCCCAGGTTAGCATATTTCCTGCTGATGGTATCGCTCGGCAGCTTTTGGAGCCATTTCTTGTCGACGTGCTGCACGAAGAACTCATCGAGCAGCGTCGCTAGTGTCTTTTGGGGCGGCGCCGCCTCGCCGGAACCAGCTTTTCGGCAACTCCAGTTTCTGCTGCTCTTCGGATCGACGGTGCGGGCCTCCGCTTGGGGCTTCGTGGCGTATCCGAACTGACGGATGGGTGGCGTTCCGCGCGTCGAACCTGGCGGTTGAAACGTGAAGTACGAAAGAATCGTTCCCAACTTGCTTTGCTTTTGTAACTGTCGAGTTAGAATCTCAGATTCTACCTACCTGCTTTCTTTTTCTGTCAGTTCCTTTTGCTTGCTGTCCTTCCTGCTGTCCGTTGGCGCGCCGTGAACTCCGGAATGTTGAGCGAAGTTATCCTGAGATTCCCCGACACAATGGGAGTTGATCGTCAACGCTCGACTCGGCTTGTCGGGATCATAGCCGATTTAGCTCGGCGATCCTTTGAATCTGACCCTTCACCCCGACGATCTGTGAATGCCAATTGGTCAAGCTGGACGTCATAGCTTGATCCTCCCAGAATCAATAGGTTGCAAAGCTCTAGCCGCAACCTTTTAATAGCATCGGAGGGCGTAGGCCACGCCTGGCCCGTGCTAAGTAGGCAGAAT
>Ga0182024_10006115_pt1 | contig 26562 bp, 22 predicted proteins | sample P32metaG_FD_120480 | JGI IMG/M metagenome (GOLD analysis project Ga0182024, IMG submission 120480) | Permafrost microbial communities from Stordalen Mire, Sweden - P3-2 metaG (Illumina Assembly) | ecosystem: Environmental > Terrestrial > Soil > Wetlands > Permafrost | place: Sweden: Stordalen... | reverse complement strand
GCACCTGCGCTCGGACGCGTTAAGGCAAAAATTGAGGCGACAAGAGGTTTCATTGCAACCGTCGTTCAATAGATGTGAACGCGGCTCCGACGCCGATTTCGGCGTGGTTGGCGGTCCGTGCTATAGAAATCCGGGGATCGACCATTCGTTCCAAATCGCACAGACAGATACACTTAGGAAATTGGGCGCTGGCTAGCGATTGCCTCACTCGGATTCATCTTGGCAATGCGATGCGATTATCTGAGCAGTATTGCTCAGATAATTCGAAATCCAGTGTGCTCATTCGAATCCAATCTGCGACCAAAAGTGGTGGGCAGTGGCATTTTTGATTGTTGAAGGCGTTGGTGTCGCATCTGGTCGGAATGGACCTTGTTGCGTTACCGCTGAGCCAACCCATGCGTCGTGAAGCTTAGGAGGCCTATAGTTGTGAAAAAGTCCGTGACACGCGAGGATCTAGCAGACTTGGTTTTGGCGAAAGCGTCAGGAGAATGGGGCTGTGAAAGCATGACAGGCGTCACCGTTGAAAAGGCCGATGCCAGTATATATGGCAGAAATTGGAACGTTACTCATCTTCAGAATGAGGATTTGCCCGCCGCGGAGCATACCATTTGGAAGATCGTCGAGGACCTTGGAACACAGTATGATCTCAAGGGCGACTAAAACGGACCCGGTCTAGACGTCGGCCATATTCAGGAAAGTTGCACTAAGCCAAGCGGTTGGTCTGAACTGCCGAAAGTCGCTAGCGGCGAACTGAGGATGGATGATCCTACATACGGTCATGGAAACGTGAAGCTACCAGCCGGAGACATCGTGCTGTACCCTGCGTCGAGCCTGCATTGGGTCGAACCGGTCACCAAGGGAGCGCGGCTCGTTTCCTTTTTCTGGATTCAGAGTTTGGTTCGCGAAAATTCTTTAAGGTCCATGCTTCAGGATCTTGATGGGACGATCCAACAATTGAATCATGCTAGTCCCGGAAATCCAGCCAACGTAAAACTCTTAGGCCTGTATCACAATCTACTGCGGCTATGGTCTGAAACGTAGCGGCTTCGGTGGCATCATCAACGCTTGTGCGTGTGCGAACCGCATAACCTCGCCATTTGCCCACCCGCCCGTCGTCGGCACCGATTCCCGTCGCTGTTTCCAGGAAATATTTCCCTGAAACCCAAACAAGACTAAGCACGGTTTCAAGCCGCTGGGGCCAGCAGACGGCCCCATAAAGACGGCCATTTTCGAAGAAATCAGCGCGGAGCGACATGGGCTAACTGGGATTGAGACATTGCAGCTTTTCCCCGTCTTTCCGGCTATTTTTTGATTCTCTATTCAGAGCAGCGAGAATGCGCCAACAGCGTTTTTTGAGATCTTCCAATTCAACGACCTTGCCGGCATAAAGAGCGGCGCCGATCCCGTTGATGACAGCATCGACGTCCTCTCTTTCCTTCGCCGCCCACGAATTTGACAGCGTCTGAAAGCTCTTTTCTAGCGATGCATTTTTCGATACGCCGCAGCGTGCGTGCATGTAGGCCTGTAAGAATCTCTCCAATTCTTCCGCCGCTCGAACATTTCCTAGATCCCGTTCCGTAACCGATCGCGGCGCCGATTTTCTCTGCTGCTGATTCTCGGGCACGTTCGCTTTTGAACTATTCATCTCCTGGCGATCCATTTTTCTCCAGAATTTTGACCGCCAGAAAGCGCCGAACAACAACATGCCGGCCAGAACACCCATCAGACTATATAAAAGCAGAGAACCGAAATTCGAAGGTACAGTTGCTCCCTTCAATGATTGCATCAGCGCGGATCGACCCGTCGCACGCCCCCCGACCGGCGGCAAATTCTGCGCGGCAGCAACTGGTAGAACGTCGATTACCCGTTCCGGCAATTCGGCCACGGCTACCTTATTGTTGACAGTATCCCACCATCTAACCTTGATCGCAGGCAGCATCGACTGCCCCGCCTTTTGCGGTATCAGAGTGTAGCTTTCCTTGCGCCAACCTAAAACCATCCCGCTTTTTGTGTCGACATCCTCTCCTGTCGTCGGCTTATCCGCATAAACCCTGAAATTCTTCTGGTCTTGTTTTGCTTCAATATCTGGTAATTGGCCGCCGACGGCCCCATCCGCTAACAGCGTAATTTTCTGGGTCAGCGGTTCCCCTACTCGGACCGGCTGCGAAGCACTTGTGTCTTCCATAATTCTCAGTGATGTCAGTGGCAACCATGGATCCATCGTGGTGGCGGGCGGTTTGACTTCCAGTTGCAGCTGGTTACTGGCAACTTTGAATGGCTCATCCCCAAAAGCAGAGAAGAAACTCAATGCCTGCCGCATTCCGCTGGAAAGCCCCCCCCCAAACGAGTCGGTGATATCTGGGGTTCTAATTTTTCCCTGCATTACAGCGGACGGGATAGTGATTGTTCCCGACTGTAGCGGGGTAATTATAAAATGGAATTCGATTATCCTGACCGCCAACCCATTTTCATACTGGTCACGGACGTTCGGCTTTCCTTGTTGCTCGACGATCGCGTTGTTGACACTGATGTCGCCCAGCGATGCGTCCGAGATACTCCCGCGCAGCACGCATCTGACGGTATACTGTATGGATTGGTTCTGGTACGGCTTCATGGTGCTGGCCAACGCGGTGATCGAAACCATGCTCCCGTCCACGTTCGCTTGCGACGCGCTAGTGCCGGCTAAGTCAGCCGCCAACGCAGAAACCGACGTGAAAAACAATAAAGCCGAAAAAAGAATGGGAAGTTTCATTCGGGGGGCACGCCCTATTTTAAACCGCTTTTGCGATCTTCGATCATGAATTGGTTCTTCAAAAATGAACCCGGGTCGTTCTGAACTCGACCAAACCATTCATCAGCATTAACATCCTGCTGGGTGCGCTGTGGCGCGCTGTTGGATGCGCCAATGCGCGGGTTTGTCGGCGCAATTGTGCCCACCTGTTTTATGTCCTGCGGCGAGGAGTGTTGGGAACCCGGCCGTTCCTGGGATTTTCCCTGTTCCGACTGCTGTTGCTGTCCTCGTTGTTGCTTTGCTTGTTGATTGTCTTGTGATCGTTTGGCCTGCGCAGGATCTTGCGCCCCGCCTTGCTGACCTTGGCTGTCGTGCTGACCGTTTTTACCCTGTTGTGCTTGCTGCTGGCGTTGCTGCTTGTTCTGGGCCTGTTTGTTCTGGTCGTCTTTCCTCTTATTCGGTTTGTTTTGAGGCTCGTGTTTCTGAGCCAACAGTTGGAGCGCAATCGCCAGATTGTGCCGAGCGCCCACATGTCCCGGCTTTTGTTTCAAGACCCTCTCATAGCTGGTGATAGCGTCTTCCACCTGACCTTGCATAAGTTGGGCGTTGCCCAGGTCATAAAGCGCATTGAGACCGTCTTTCTGGTTAGCCGCAATCGCAAACAGGCTGGCAGCCTTATCGTATGCCCCCGCACGGTAGGCGGCGACGCCGCGCCGATATGGGGTGTCGAATTTCGTCATCGCGCCTTTATAGTCACCCTTGTCGTACGCCGCCCGCGCCTGCTGATCTCGATTAAGAAACAAATCGGTGACCGTGGCGGCCTGGGAGGAGTGCGCCCAAAACAATGTCATTGCCAAAAGGATGACCACGGGAAAAGAAGCGCCTCTTCTGAATAAGGGCAGCAACAGCAGGGCTAAAGCCAGCGCCGGCAGGTAAAATCGTTCATCCCAGACGCGAGCGCTTTTGGAGGCCATCTCAGTTTTGGAGTTCGAGGCCTCCAAGCTGCCTAGAATGACGCGCGTGTCGTTGTCGGTATAATTTGCCTCGACATAAAGGCCATGCCCTGCTGTGGCCAGCTGTTGCAGCCTGTCGGCTTTGAGGGGTGGGTACCTCATTTCTTTCGCACTATCCTGGAGTGCCTCGCCATTGCCACCGAAGACCGGTGCGGGCGCCACCACGCCGATTCCCATGCCGTAAACAGCTGCATTGCGAGCGACCTGGGCAAGCCCAGCAAAATCATTTTCCTGAAAGTTTCCATCGCTGATGACGAGGATCGATTTGTTGTCGCCGGGTTCCGCCTTCAGCATACCTGCTGCCATTTCTAACGCCGGCTTCAGACGATCGCCCTGAATGGTAACCAGCGACGTGTCCAAAGCCGGCAGAAGATTTTGGATCGTCCTTACATCGTCGGTCACCGGTGTCACCATGTGCGGCACGGCTGCGTAGGCGACGAGCCCGATACTGACGCCGCGGCTCAAATCCAGCAGGTCCTGGATCTCCTCTCGCGCCCGCACGATCCGCGATGGCTTCACGTCTGCCGCATTCATGGATTGAGAAAGATCCAACACAATAACAAGATCCTGCGCTCCCCTGAACGTCTGCACATCGGTATAATTCCAGCGGGGTCCCGCCATCGCCACCATGCCGCACAGCCAAGCCACGGCCCAAAGTGAAAGCGACATTTGCGCATTTCTTCCCGTGAAGTTTCGGGTTTTCACCAGATGTGGCAGCAGATGCCGGTCGGCGAAGCGCTCCAGCAACTTGGCGCTATCAGTTTTGTAAAACAGAGCATACAGGAGACCAACGAAGGGAATGACCAGCAGACTCCATAGCCAAGCGACTTGTGCAAACTGAAACTGGCTAAACTCCACGGTATATCCCCGTGACAACCGGCAACAGCGATAGTAGAAGCAGCATCATTAGCGCTCCGCCAAGCGGATAACGGTATAAGGGTCTGCGAATAATATAGCTGCGTGTCTCAGCCCGCGTCCTCTCGAGCTTGTTGATCTGCGCATAGATATTCTGCAGTGCTGCGGTGTCCGCAGCGCGAAAGTAGCTGCCGCCAGTAGTGCTCGCTATCTTCTGGAGTAGGCCTTCATCGAGATCGAATTCCTGCAGCACAATCTGCCCATACTGACCGGGGATCGGCACGAGTCCCTGGCTGCCGACGCCGATTGTATAGATTCGGATGCCGTATTGCTGTGCCAGCTTCGCGGCGGCGAGCGGTGGAATAACACTGGCATTGTCGCCACCGTCGGTGAGAAGAATAACGACCCGAGATTTTTCCGGCCGATCCCGCATGTTTTGTACCGCCAATGCAATGGCGTCTCCAATCGCGGTTGTGTCCCCCGCTTCTCCGACCATTGTGTTATCAAGCATTTTGCGTACCGACGCCGTGTCGAGGGTCAGCGGCACATGCAGATACGCCATGGAACCGAAAAGAATAAGGCCTACGCGATCACCCTGTCGCTGCCGTATAAAATCGCTGACCACAGACTTGACGACGTCTAACCGACTAACCTGCGCGCCACCCTTTGCGTAATCCAGCGCAGACATTGAGCCTGACAGGTCGACCGCCAGCATCAAATCATATCCCGTGTTCTGCAACGGGATAAACTGATCCACCAACTGCGGGCCCATCAAGGCAAATGTCAGACATAGCCACACGAGGCTCAAAACGACAGTATAAGCTCGACCGTTCTTTTTTCCCTGCCGTTGAGCTGGGAAACTGGCTCTCAATCGATCGATATAGGGAAAGGATACTGCGGGTGCGGTCGATGCCTTTCCCTTTTTTGCATCAGGACCAAGGAAATGAACGAGAAAGGGCAGCGCCAACAAAACAATCATCCATGGCCACGCAAAGGAGAACATTCTACTTTACCCACCTCTTCGCAGCCTTGATCAGGATCTTTACGGCCTCCGGCGAAATGTCTCCACTTGGCGGTGCATAGCGGGCCTCGACCAACAGCGACCCGTGACTTAGCCAATTGAACGAGACGGGATCTTTTTCAGTCAACCAGCGCAACCAGTCTTGCCCCACCAGACCAGCGCACTCTGCCCGCGAAGAACACTGCATTGCGACGCGACGCAAGAGTACCGATAGCGCTGCTACGATTTCCTGTGTGTTGCCGCCAACCAACTGCGAATCAAGTGCAGCAAGCGCTCTCCAAGCGTCGCCTTTCCAGCTTCGCTGATAAGCTCGCCGGCGCCAATAAACCGCGCCTGCCAGGATCAGCGCTAAGACCAGCAACACCCACCAACCTGGCGCCAACGGCCACCAACCAATATAGTCTATGCCCGTGATATCGTAGAGCTGTGCGAGCAGATTGCCCGGTGCCGCAGTCATCGTCCTGACCTTCCGATATCCAGGCGTCGCAGTCCGAGCAGCAGATCAGTATAAACATCGCCATTCGTGTCGAGATCGATGATGCCGATGTTCCGACGTGCCGCGATGCCCTCGAGCCGCCTCCGGTTTTCTTGCCATTGCCGCATATAAGCCTCGCGACCAAAGCGATTGTCCGTATCGAGTGCCAGTTTAGCTCCTGTATGATTCTCGAAAATAACCGTTTCCATTGCCGGTATCTCGCGGTCGGCCGGATCATTGATTGTGATTAGTACGACGTCACACGTGCGACGCAGATTCCCAAGCCGCATTTCCATCGTCTCAGTCGCATTTTGAAAATCGCTTATCACAATGAGTAGCGCCCTCGTCGGCGCCACCCGCTCGAGATATTTCAACGCAACTTCTTGTTCGACAGGTAGCCCATGCGCACCTGTCGTTGTGCTGCTGAGGAGTTTCAGCGTCTGCCACAGCGCCCGTCTTGACCGCGCGGGCGCGAAAAACTGAATCCCCTCAGGTACGTCGCCAAAGACAATACACCCGACGCGATCGTTGCTACCATTGGCGTGCCAACCGAGCAGGGCTGCTGCCCGAGCCGCCTGCACCGATTTGAACGTTCCACGGGTCCCAAATCGCATGGCCGCGTTGGCGTCAACGCAAAGGATGACGGTACGCTCCCGCTCCTCAGTGAATACCTTTACATACGGTTTATCGGTGCGGGCGGTAACGCGCCAATCGATGCTGCGAATATCGTCACCGAAGCGATATTCGCGCACCTCGTGAAATTCCAACCCCTGCCCCCGGAATGGCGAAGCGTAATCGCCAGAACTCGCCGCCGTGGATTGCCGCCCAGAGATAATATGCAGGCGGGAGGCCTTTTGCCCGAGCTGTATTAATTCGTTGAAGTCGGGGTACAGCAAGGTACGTGTCCTTTACGGCACAGCTACCAGATCCATGAGCCGACTGACAATCGCATCCCGAGATACGTTGTCAGCCTCCGCCTCGAAGGACGGAATGATACGGTGGCGAAGAATATCGGGGGCGACCGTCTGAATTTGATTTGGCGAAACGTAATCACTGCCCTCCAGCCACGCTAAGGCTTTTGCACAGCGTAACAACGCCAATGTCGCCCGCGGTGAAGCACCGTGCCGAATCCATTCCGCTAAGCTCTTGTCGTACTCCTGCGGCACGCGTGTCGCGTTTACTAACGATACGACATATTGCTTCAGTTTTGGATCGACGTGAACTTCGGTGCAGGCGCGGCGGGCGGCAAATACTTCCTCTTGCGTACTTATAGCTGCTGGAGGCGCCTGCAAGTTAGTCCTTCGGCGGCTGTCGTCATATTCCAGAATCCGCAGCTCCTCTTCCGGCGAGGGATAGCCCACAATTGTGTGCATCAGGAACCGGTCTAGCTGAGCTTCGGGCAGATTATATGTGCCCTCCTGCTCAATCGGATTCTGCGTTGCCAGCACCATATACAGCTCGGGCAATTTGTAAGTGTGATGTCCGACCGTAACCTGTTTTTCCCCCATCGCCTCTAGTAGCGCCGACTGCACTTTTGCCGGCGCGCGATTTATCTCATCGGCCAACAAAATATTGTTGAAGATCGGTCCGCGACGAAACGTGAAATCACTCTTTTCACGCACGTAGATTTCCGTACCTATTAGGTCTGACGGCAACAGGTCAGGCGTGAACTGGATGCGGTGAAAATCCCCCTCGACTCCCTCGGCCAGCGCCTTCGCCGCTGTCGTCTTGGCCAAGCCCGGCATGCCTTCGATCAAGATGTGCCCGTCGCACAACAGGCAGATGAGCATATTGCGGATCAGCGAGTGCTGACCGATGATCCGGCCTTCAATTGCTTCCTGTAAACTGGCAATTTTACGCTGAGGTTGATTCGACTTGCCGAGCGACATATTTTCCAGGAGCGTTGCGGTATTCATCTTTTTACCTGCTAATTCAGCGAGTGACACTGCACGCAGGTTGCCCCAAGCACGCCAATGCATTAAGGCTACGTAACATTCTGCTTCTAACCCGAATTTCTATTCGATAGCACACCTTGCCGGTCGTTGTCCGGATATCCCTGCGTTGTAAGCCTGAGTTTGCTGTTGGCGTAAGGCGGGCATTTTAATGGTTCAGGCGCCTTGTCTGCAACGATGCGAGCGCTTGCGCCGAGAAAAGCGTCCGCTGCAGCTCCCGAATGGTATTTTCAAAAAGCTAACTACGGCAGCGCCAATGTAGCCGGTCTGCACTGAGTAAGCAGAGAATGAAACGGCAACCATTTGGTCGGCGAATTGCCGACGCCACCTATTCCAATTCGTCCAAGCCGCAACTGATCAGTCGTGGCGGCGCAGATGCGCAACCTATCGCTTCACAGAGCTATGATTCTTCGGATATCGAGTCCGAGGTGGCAGCAGATATTTCCATCGACCAGGAACTGCGCGAATGGAAACGGATTCGGCGTAAGAATTTCCGATTGCCCTGGCGCCAGGTTTCCTTGATGGCGTCAGTCTGTTTCGGCATCCGCTCTTTTGTGTTAAGTGCGCGCGTGGATATGTGTGTTCATCTTCAATCCTCGGATCGAACCTGGAGAGTCTCCCGGCGCGGAACAATTTGATCAAGAAACTTTCGAGCACTTGGCGATCTTGGGGGCGATTGATGAAACAATTGAGATTCAGACAAGCTTCGCCACGATGGCATTCGGCGTATATGTCGGTCAGATGAAGACCTTGAACCTAGACAGGCACCAAAAGGTACCGTTGCTGCTTTATCTTGATAACTTGATAACTTGCCAGCGTGCGGCATACTTTGATACAATTTTGCGATAACTTCGTAGGACCAACCGGGGGGCATAACATCCATGGCGCTGACAGCAATCGCACGATCTCTTGGCATTATACTCACGACAACGACTGGGTTAGTCGTCTGCGCGCTCGTACGGGGCATATTAGGTTACTGATATCAGCAGCTCGCGCGCGCAAGCCGGCAGTGTAACAACACTGACTCAGCCAGGAATATCCTTGCCTCGATAGCCGCTGAAGCCTTTCTGATTAGCCCCTTTCTGCTTCGTCGTTCAGGTGGATAAGACCAGCCACTTTCCATCGGCAGCCTCTGCAACTCCACTCCTACCATCGGTCTCTCGGCTGCTTGGTATAATTCGCCCTGCTGTGTTAGAAAGTTCAGCCGCCAACGAGTGCTTAGTAGGCCTACCGAAACGAACGGACCGTGCCCTCGTTAGATAGGGAGCGGAACTCCACGCAACCAAAACTTTTATCGGAGCCGGATGCTTAATAGCCAGCACCGAGTAGTAGTTATTACCGGTGGATCATCAGGCATTGGTCGCAGCATCGGCTTGCTGTTCGCACGTCGTGGTTGGCGGGTAGGCCTCATCGCGCGAGGCAGGCAGGGCCTTTGCGAGTCTGCTGACGATATTGTCGCCGCTGGGTCGCGCGTAATGACCGCTCAGGCGGACGTGACTGATGGCGATGCGTTGTCGGAAGCAGCAAAAACGATCCTAGAACAACTCGGCCCGATCGACGTTTGGATCAATTGTGCCGGCAACGGTGTCTATGGCCGGTTTAACGATGTGCCGGAAGAGGACTTTCGGCGTGTAACCGATGTAACTTATCACGGTACCGTCAACGGAACGCGTGTAGCGCTCGCCAACATGCGCAAACACGATCAGGGCGTCATAGTCAACGTCTGTTCAGCCGCCGCCTTTCATGGACTGCCGCTGATGTCCTCCTACTCCGGAGCGAAAGCAGCCGTGCGCGCCTTCGGCGAGGCAGTGCGGGCTGAACTGAGGCTCGAACGAAGTCGAATTCGCCTACGTTCGGTTTTTCCGCCCGCGGTGAACACACCCTTTTTCAGCCACGCGATAAGTCACATGGGTTGGCCGGCTCGCCCGGTCGGACCTGTCTACCAGCCGGAAGTGATCGCTGAGGGAGTCTGGCTAGCGGTTAAGCATGGAAAGGGCGATACAGTCTTGAGCGGCACTGCCGCAACGTTCTCACTCGCGTGCCGAGTTTCGCCTACGCTCATTGCTTGGTGCATGGGTAAGTTGAAGTTCGAATGTCAGGCAACCCGCGATCAGAGTGCTTACGACCTTCTGGAGCCCACTGTGCACGTTGCCTCTGAGAGAGCACTTGGTGCGCGCGGCCCATTCAGTGCTTACGCGAGAAGATGGAGCGCCCACGTTTTAACGAAAGCCGCGTTAGCGGCTATATTCCGCCTTTTTGCATTCAATCATCACAAGTCTCCGCTATTAGATGCTGCGTTGCCGCCCACACCCGCTTCACAAGTGCCGGATCAAGAGCAAGCGGATTTGGCGCTACGATTTGGCGATTCTTGACGTAGACACCGCTTACGCCTGCCATCTCGGGAGCCAGTGCGACAAACAATGGCGAGGCGGCCCCTTGTTCGCTGGTCAAAGCAACCCTTCCAAGGCAGCGCCACGCGAAGCCTACCATTCCGTTTGTCTTCACTAGTTCGGTCGCAACCAGACCGGGGTGGACGACATTGGCTACAACCCCTGTGCCTTTGGTCTGATTTGCGATTGAAAACGTCGCCATCATTAGAGCCAGCTTTGACTGGGCATAGGCGCGGCGCATGGTCCAACGATTGCCCAGCGCAAGACGCTCCGGGTCAAGCCGCGCGCTATCAGAAGTGGACGATCCGACGCTAACTATACGGGATGGCATGGCCCTCAGTGCTGGTAGCAACATCTGGGAAAGTAGAACAGGTGACAAAAGATTCGTCGCGAGCACGCGTTCGTGTCGCTCAGATGTCATTACCCGGCTCGCATCGAATATTCCCGCGTTATTAACGAGCACCGCGATTTTCGGGTGGCGCGAAAGGATTTCTGCACCTAACGCTCGGGTCGAAGAGAGCAACGAAAGATCGGCTAAAATAACCTCTATGCTTGCTGATGAAACGTTATCGACAACCCACTGTCGAGCAATTTCGGCACGTGTCCGATCCCGTCCAACCAAGATAACGTGATATCCCGCGTGCGCGAGACCGCGCGCAATCCAACGACCAATTCCGCTCGTCGCGCCGGTAACAACCGAAACCGCCATGGAACGCTCCCTTCAATACTACGCTCGGCTATGCAGTTGCCGCGACTGCGCGTTCTGAGATATAATGATCCCACATTTTCTCAGCGATATGGATGAAGGCCAGTGTTACGCCGCTAGTCGGCTGCCCAACCGTTCGGTGCGCTGAGCAGCCGCCAGCACCGGATGCTCTGGGAATTGCTGTATGAACTGATTGGCGGCTCGCCAGACGTCCATTTCGCTAACTTTGGCCACCGCGCCCGCTCCACCCCTCGGCGTCCCGCTTTCCTTCCCTGTTTACCGGAAAAGCTTCCCTGAAAACCCAAACACGCTTCCCTGATACCTGCAACGTCCAGACTGAGCCAAACCCGCAAAATCAAAGGCAAATTCAAGCACGCATGGGCAAAACAGGGGGCGGATTTCCCAATTTTCCCTGTAATTTCCCTGTTTATCAGGGAATCTCAGCGGAGACGGGTTAGGGCGGAACTGCGTCCACAGCCATCCAATGGATGGCTCTATTCGGGCATTTTTTCTGGCACAGAAAGCTCCGAAATTTCCGAGCCTTATCCTTCCCGCCCCGCCCTTCCCTCAGACCAAAGAACCTTGGCCCGTTCCAGTTCGTGCCGGTGATGATCCGCGCGATGGCTGACAGGCTGGCATAGGTCTTCTCCTGCCATATGAAGCCGCCCGGCACGATGCTCACCGTATGCCGGACGCCCTCAAAATCCCGGATCAGCACCGTACCCGTCTTCAGGCGCTGGCAGCGCTGGTCGCCGGGTCTCTTCTGCCCCAGTTCCTCCAGACGCTTCAGGGTCGCCCTGTCGTGGCTGCCAAAGGCTTTTTCCTGAAGGCGCCAGGCCAGCGTTCTCAGCAGCAGATCTCGCCACATGCCCTTCGGCACCTCGCGGCGGAATTCCGCTGACCAGGCGGCCTTCAGCTCCTTCAGCGGCAGGGCAGAAAGGCGGGAAATCTCGGACGCGACAGCTTCGGGTGAGACGGGCTGAACGGCTTTCTTCGGAGCGTTTCGCATACCCCGAACCACGCTCCGTTCGCAGCCGAAGTCCAGTCGGATTCGATGTCGCAGCGCGACATGGCAATATTGGCGCGGACAGTTCGCTTTGGCTAAATTGTAAGCCCGGCGTAAGGGGACAAATCGATGACGATCAAGAATTACAGCGATCACGCCGCCAATGAACGGACCTTCCTTGCTTGGGTGCGCACCTCCATCGCCGTCACGGCATTCGGATTTCTGGTGGAGCGTTTCGATCTTTTTCTAACCCTGGCCGGCTCCTCGGCCCTCGACCGCCACATCACCGTCAGCCGGCCGGAATTCGGCCGCGTCGCGGGATTGGTGCTGATCGTAGCGGGCATGGTCATGGTGGTGCTGGCAGCGTTGCGCTTCGTCAAAACCGCGAAAGAGATCGACCGTGCTGGTATCGTGCCGGGCACCGGCTCGCGGCTCGACATTGCCTTGACCGCCCTGCTCGCGGTCCTAGGCGTGGCGCTCTTCTTCTATCTGTCACACGCGGTAACGGCGAAAGCCTAAAGATCAGCCGCCCTGCTGCAAGGCGCAGATCAACGCCAGGTCTTTTCGATTTCGGCCTCATGCGTCTCGCGCGAACGGCGCATCAGTTGGGTAGCCGTGCGTGGACCTGCCACATATACAAGCCGTCGGCGTATTGTTCGAGTTGCTCGTAACTCCCGAAGCCATGCCTGCGTAGGCGCCAGCAACATGATAATGGCACCGTAGGCGATTGCCCCTCAAAGCAGTGACAGTTGAGTTTAATCGTTACAGACACGGGACGCGGTCGCGATAAGTGCTGCGGCGGAGCCCTCTAGAGTTTTCATCAACCCCCTAAACTTCTAGACCCGGCGTTGCCCCCGAAACGCGATTAGGTCTCTTTTCTCCACCGATCCAAATTAACATCGGGAAAGTAACTTCGCAGGTACGAGTTATATGTTTAGAACAATCCATAACATTCTTAGTCCCGACCAGCTCGCGGCATGTCGCAAGCTTATTGCAGAAGCATCTTGGGTTGATGGTCGCGCGAGCGCAGGAGCGACCGCAGCACGCAAAAAGAACAATTCTGAAATAGCAAAAACTGGTCCGGTTCTGAATCAGCTTCGTGACGTTATCCTTGGCGCTCTTATGTCGAGGCAGGAATTTGTAGCTACAGCTTTGCCGGCTAGAATCGTATCACTTTCCTTCAGCCGATATGATAACGGGCAATCATATGGACCTCATATCGATGCAGGCATCATGCATGATACGGAAGGGGGGTATGTGCGGCGGGTTCGCACTGACCTTGCAGCCACTTTATTCATCAGCGATCCAGGCGAGTACGAAGGCGGCGAACTGAGGATGGACGATCCTACTTACGGTCATGGAAACGTGAAGCTACCAGCCGGAGACATCGTGCTGTACCCTGCGTCGAGCCTGCATTGGGTCGAACCGGTCACCAAAGGAGCGCGGCTCGTTTCCTTTTTCTGGATTCAGAGTTTGGTTCGCGAAAATTCTTTAAGGTCCATGCTTCAGGATCTTGATGGGACGATCCAACAATTGAACCTTTCCAGTCCCGGAAATCCTGCCAGCGTAAAACTCTTAGGCCTTTATCATAATCTACTGCGGCTGTGGTCTGAAACATGACCAGACCAAAAAATAGCCGACAGCGAGATTGTATCGCTGTCGGCCAGTTGGAGAGCGTTCCAAACCTTGGAGGGATCGAACGCGAGAAAATCGTGCCCCGAAAAAAGATAAGTTGTCAAAGCACGCGCAGCCGCAACTCATTCGTGATGCTGACGTTTTTGTATTGCGTTGTCAGATAAACCGCCTTTGAGTTATTTCCGCGAAATTTCGTGCGTTTTTGTCGCGGACTCTCAGGGTCGAACGGTATTTCATGTCAATCGAACCTCTGGACACTCGCGGAAATTATGCGGTTTCGTGCCGGATCTTCAGATAATTGCGGATTATGAGAACTGCCCTGAGGCGTCACTAGGCGAACAAACGCTATCTGGATTAACACCCTCACCTTCATTTGAATGGCTGTGCGCCATCAATGCGGCGGCCCAGTCTCCGAGCGAAGTTGCGAGGGCGCCGTTCCCACCGGCCACACCTCGGGTCCATATTGCGGCGGCGCGCTGCCGAACTCATACGCCCCCAGGTCCGGGGCACTGCCTTTGAAGCCGTCGGTAATGGTAGGCAGTTCGACACCTTTGTCTATGGCCGCGGAGCGCGGGTCGAGGCGGAAATCCATATTTTCGGGCAGATAGAGCTTGCGCGGATCAGATTCGTCGGTCGGCTTGACGTTGACGAAAGTGTCTAGACCCACGGTGACGCTGTGTGTGTCCTGTCCGCTGCCCCGCTGATAATCGGCCAGCGTGTCGTAGGCCTTGTGCACCTTTCCGCCATTGGCGCTGTCGAAGGGCGGTCCGTCCCAGGCGAAACTTCCCGCCACAGCATTGGGGCCAAAGCCGTTATAGTCCGACGAGGAATAAGGCGTGAATGTCTTGACCTGGAAGATCGGCCGCTTCCATCCATCGCCCACGATAAGATTGTTGCGGAAGTGGAAGTTGGAAGCCGGTCCCAGCGACCCGGCGCCGCCAACGAAGGTGTTATTGTAGATCACGATGCCGGACGGGTTGTCCAGAAGCTTGAGCGCACCGGACGCGACATTGTTGTAGGAGATGTTGCGATAGATATAGGCCGGTCCGCCAAAGATGGGCTGCGTGCTGTACGCCAGCTGAGCGGTATTGGCGCAGCGGTTTTCGAAGGCCCGCATATTGTGGACACCACCGTCTAGCTCGATGCAGTTGTCGGTGATGTTGAACATGTCATTGCCGTAGAAATCCACCGAAGCGCCATATTCCTCCGGCTTGTCGCTGGGAACACCGAAAGTGGCGTTATCGATGGCGTCATGGAAATTTGCGACATAATTGTGCGCCACCACATGGCCCTGGCCATAGACCTTGATGGCATATTCGCTGGTGATGGGCGCGGGAAATTCCGGATATTTGGCCCACACATCCGCGCCGATCCAGCTAGTGAGGCGTTCGGGATCGTGGCGGCCCAGAAAGACATTGTTGGCGATATAGAAGTCTTTCGACTTCGCCCAGTCATCGCGTACCACACGCCCGACATTATAGGCGCGGCTATTGACCAGCGTGAAGCCGTCGGCGCCGAGAATATCCTTGATCCCCAGCAGGAAGCCGACATTGGTATTGCGTATCGTGATGCCGTCGAAATAGTTGTAACTGGCGGCAAGCAGATTGAACAACGTGTCGTTGCCATTGCCGTCGAACACGACCTCGCCATCACCGGCCGCCTTGATGACGATGGGCTTGTCTGGTGTGCCTCTAGCCGTGAGATAATAGGTGCCATCGAAGGACGTGCCATAGGTTTCGATATTCTTGTCGAAACCGCCATAGATGAAACGGTTGTCCTTGTAGACACCGGCATGGACCAGGATGGTGTCGCCCGGCTCGACCCGCGGCGGGAAGACATTGTTGTGGTCGCTTTCATCGGCACCCATGTAGTAGGCGGCCAGAAGGCCGATGAAATCGTGGGGACCCAGCGGGCCTTTATGGCTGAAGGGATAAACATGATAGACATGCCCGCCAGCAGCTGGGGCGGGCACCTTGCGGGTGCGCACGGTGACAGTCTTTTCGGCTTCACCGTTCACGCCGTCCGGATCGCGCATCACGAAATGGACTTCATATTCCGTGTCGGGCTTAAGATTGAGCACGCTACCGGCAAAAGCGGGCGGCACGGTGTAATTATAATAGTTGAGGCCACCGAATTGCGGCTTGGGACCGGCGATGAACTCCCCACCGATGCGGGACAGCGGCAGCGCATCGCGCCATTTGCTCTCACCCGTCTTGCGATAGGTCACAGCGACGTCGGCATCGCGGTTGTCGTCGCCACTAATCTTCCATTCGAATCCCAGCGAAAGCAGCGTGGGCCGTTCGATTACAAAGCCACCGGGCGTCACCGCATTGTCCGCCGCGCGCGCGCCGCCTGCCAGCGCGCACAGGATCGCAACCGCCAGAAGAATTCGTTGCACGCCGCCTCCACTCGTCTTTTTATTGTCTGCAACGCTAGGGTGCTTTCGGGGCGGCCTCAACAGTCGGTTGGCTTAGCCACCTTCTGATCGTACAAAATGCGCCGTCTGTAACGCGTCGACGAAATCGGTCCGAAACACTTGACCCGCGGTCTCACCCCAGTTGTTCAGCCAGCCAAGATGGGCAACTCAAAAGAACCTCATCATCCACGTCGAGGCCATGGGGATTGACCGATCCAGGCAAGGCTCGACCGTCTACAGGGCTTCCCATGGGAGCGCCGTACGCTGGCCGCCCATAGCCAAATAACGCCGCTACCCCCACGTCCTGCCATGCTGGCGAAAAAGCTGAGGGGAATGTGGAATTCTAGCCTCCAGATGACAAGTTGTCAGATTCTTCCCTTGTTTTTGGCAGCGCTGCCAAGCAAATTTATGCCTGAAAAGCAACAAAATTCGAGGGGCTATGCGCAGGCCGATCACGACGACAGGCACAATTGTTATCGCTATCGCCTTGACCTTATCTTCGCCAACTTGGGCAGAACCTCTTGCCCCGGGCAAGCCGGCTGGCGTGCAAGCCGCCCAGATGAGTGACAAGGAGTGGCTGGTATTTGGTGGCGTGGGTCTTTTGGTTGCCGGCATCCTTGTCGCGACCGCTGGAAGCGGAGACCACGCCGCGGTGACAACGCAGCCTATAACTGTCGTTTCACCCACCACGACATAGAACACGCCCTGCCGCCAGCCTATCTTCGCGTGGCTGCCCGCATTGAGCGCAACTGGTACGGCTGGGAAGCGCATATAACTTCCACGGATGAAAATGGTTGAATCCGGTAGATCTCCCATCCTAATGGAAGGCGGGAGTGTGACATGGCAGGCCTTGTTCACCACAGAGCAACTGGATGTCTTGGAACGCCATTTTGACGGACTGCCGCTGGAGCAGGCGCGGCTGACGGGCAAAGGCAATGGTGGCATTCGCAGCACCCACGTGGCCTGGGTTCGTCGCAACGCTGAGACTGAGGATCTCTATCTGCGGATGGAGGCCGTTGTGCTGCGCCTCAATGCCGACCTGTTTCATTTCGTTCTGAGCGGCCTGACCGCCATGCAATATGCCGTCTACCGACAAGAGGAGGCCGGCTATTTCGACTGGCACAATGACTATGGGCGCTACCTGGACGATCCCGGCCAGGAACCACGCAAGATCACGATGAGCCTGCAATTGTCTGATGGCGCATCCTATGACGGCTGCGATCTGGAAGTGCGCGCCGCCCATCCCGTTGATGTCGCGCCGCGTGAGCGTGGCGCCCTGATGGCCTTTCGCGCCAACGCGCTTCACCGCGTAACGCCGATCACGCGCGGCATGCGCAAGTCCCTGGTGATCTGGGCGGCAGGGCCGGAATTCCGCTGACGACACGGCCCTGGAAAAGAACCGGCACCGCCGAAGCGTCGCCGGTTCGGGGGAAAGCATTGCCCGCGAAAGGCATAGCTGCTGTTATGAGGAAGGAGAATGATTATGCCTGCCCCTTCCGCGGCCATTCAACATGTCCTGATGACAGCTACAAATGCCCTACAGAACGGCAATCTAATGGCTGCCGAGATGGCGCTGATGCCCTTTTTCGGCGGCAAACTGCCGGTCAACCCCGATCTGTTCAACATCGCGGGTACTCTGCGAATGAATCAAGGCCGCCTTGCGGAAGCGGTCGACCTGTTCAATCAAGCGGCAAAAGCCGAGCCGCGCGAACCCACCTTCGCGTTCAACCTGGGACTGACCTTGGCGCGCCTGGGCCGCACGGAAGAAGCCGAAGCGGCCCTGCGCACGACTGTGAACGTCAAGCCCGACTTTGTGCAGGCGCTTTTCGAACTGGGTGCGCTTCTGCACCGGACAGGAAGACTGGACGAGGCGGAGAAAAATATCCGCAAGGTGTTGAGGCTGGCGCCGGACCTGGCCCATGCCGCGCTGGCCCTGGCCGCGATCCTGGTCGATGCCGGGCGCCCCGACGAGGCCGAAACCGCGGCACGCGCGGGATTGGCGGCGGCGAAGGAGCAACGTCTCAAGGCGCAATTGTACATGCAGCTGGCGCAAGCGCTGCGCCGCCAGCGCAAGGACAGTGAAGCGCTGACGGCCCTTGAGAGTGCCGAGACAATCGATGCGGCGCTGCCCGGCCTTACCCGCCATCGCGCCGAAACCCTTCAGAACCTGAACCGTTTTGACGAAGCGCTGGCGATCTTTGAAAAGGAGATTGCCCGCGCGCCCGCCGATCCCGGGCTGCATCTGGACTATAATGCCCTGCTCTATCAGCTGGGCCGCGGCGAAGATTTCCTGAAATCCTATGATCGCGCGCCGCAAAGCCGCGAACTTCTGCTGGGCAAGGCCTTTCTCCTGGCCCGGGAGAAGCATCATGTGCAAGCCCATGCCATATATGCCGGACTGCAGGCGCGTGATCCGGGCGACCGGCTCGCGGCCATTGGCACAGCCCAGCTGCTGAGCGCGATGGGGCGCCATGACGAGGCGGTCGCGGCCTTCGAATCCGTGCTGGCGCGTCATGGCAACGAAGCAAAATTGCTCAGCATTGCCGCCGAATCCGCTCTGCTGAACGGCGATCCCGGGAAGGCGGCATGGCTGTGTGAAGAGGGCCTGGCCAAAACACCGCATAGTGCGCCCTGCCTGGCGATGCTGAGCATTGCGTCACGCATGATGGAGGACGGGCGCGATGAGGCACTCAACCGTTATGACAGTCTGGTGCAAATCTTCGACCTCGATCCACCGGAAGGCTTTGCAGACATGGCCAGTTTCAATGCCGAACTCAACGCATCGCTGGACAGGCTTCACCCCAAAAGCCGAGAACTCATCGACCAGAGCCTGCGCGGCGGCACCCAGACCCCCGGCCACCTGTTTCCCGCCGGCTTGCCGCTGGTGGCCAGGCTGAAACAGCGGATCGATGCGGCGGTGGCGCGTTATATCGCCGAGCTTGACGAAGACGCCGCGCACCCCTTCCTGTCGCGGCGCGGCAGAGATTTCCGCTATGCCGGATCCTGGTCATCGCGGCTTCAGGACTGTGGTTTTCACGTCAACCACTTCCATCCCGACGGCTGGATCAGTTCCTGCTATTACGTCTCCGTGCCCGACGCCGTGCGGGCCGAAACCGCCATGCAAGGCTGGATCAAGTTCGGCGAGCCGGCTGTCGATGTTGCGCTGAAAGAGCCTATCCGCCGCGCCATCCAGCCCGTCGCCGGCAGGCTGGTGCTGTTTCCCTCGTACATGTGGCACGGCACCGTGCCCTTTCGCGACGCGGCGGCAAGAACGACCATTGCGTTTGACGTAGTGCCTAAAATCTGACGCTGGCCAGCCGCTCGCCCAAGCTCGCGGCGTTGCCCATACGCTGTCGCTATGGACTTTGAGCGTTGGCCAAAGGCCACGAAACCGTCCCGTGGACGGTTTCGAGTGACGAACACCTGTCACGCGCTTTGCGCGCCGCTCCTCATCCTTTGATGCCATGCCGATGACCTGAAAACCCCTATTCCGGTCACAGCATAGAAGACCGGCACCACACAAGCGGCGCCGGTCTAGGGGGAAACGATAACGGTGCCTCTAGAAGTTGCCCTTAAGGCCGACGGTGAAGTAGCGGCCCACGTCGCTATAGAAGCCAGCCACGGGATAGAACAAGCCAGGATTGGACGCATTGGTCGGATCGAGCGGCGCGCGCGTGTTGCCAATATTCTGGACCGAGAAATAGAAGGACGACGAACCACCCCACATGTCGAACCGGCGGTTGATGGTCACGTCCATTTCGTCGTAGCTGGAAAGACGCGGGGCGGCATAGAGTTGGCCGGTAAAGCCAGTCGCCTTCTTCACGCCGGCCAGCCACTGGTTCTCCACATCAAGGCCCCAGTCGCCGACAGAGTAATTGATGAAGCTGGTCATGCGGGTCTTTGGCTGCGAGGTCCAGACAAAGGCCGTGCCGGGCAGGTTCTGGGTCTCCAGCACGGGCTGGTATGTGATCAGCTGCCGCAAGTTCACGGATCCGGGTATGGCGTTCCAGACATCGGCCCAGTCAAAGTTATAGTCTGCCTCGAAGTTCCAGCCTTCCGTCTGGACCAAGGCGCTGTTCAAGGGCGAACTGAGAACCTGGGTCGGATAGTTGGCGGTCGATGTATAGCCGGGCTGGCCAGGCGCGATCGGCCGGATGGCAAGCGAGCAGTAGGGCGAATTATACGCCGGCGCGCTGGCGATGCAGAGCTGCTGGACCGAGGTGGTCTGGTAGCTGATGCTGGTGATCGCATTCGACATATGGGTCTGGTAGTAGTCCAGCGAGGTGGTGAAGCCGGGCAGGAAGTCTGGTGTCAGTACCACACCCAGCGTGTAGGTATGGGCGACCTCTGGCGTCAGGGCGGCATTGCCCTTGGTGACCAGCTGGGTGCTGTTGTTAGCGGTGGTCAACAGGTCATTGAAGCCCGTCGAAGAGATGCCGACCGGCTGGTACAGGTCGTTCAGGTTCGGCGCGCGAATATCAAACGACATGGTGCCGCGCAGACGGATGGTGTCGTTGATCTTGTCGTTGATACCGATCTTCCAGCTCTCGGCCACGCCGGAGATGGAATAGTCGGTATAGCGGCCGGCGATGTCGGCGTTCAGATCCTGGGCAAGCGGAAAGTCCTTGAGCAGAGGCACGTTGAACTCAAGCGCGGTCTCCCAGACATTGTCGGCGACACTGACAGGCGCGTTGACGTTCTGGGTATAGAGCGCGGGCGCCGCGCCGCCATTTTGCGTGCACAGGCGCAAGCCCGTGCAATTGACAAAGTCCGTCGGCAAGGCGTCCGTCTGCATGTTATAGGTGCGCCAGCGCATTTCGGCCGATAGCGCGGCCGTGATCTCGCCGGCCGGCAGACCCAGGCCGAACAGGCCACCGGAAATGCTGCCACCGACATTGTCCAGCTTCTGGGTCAGGTGCCAAAAGGTATCCGTCTTCACATAATTGAAAGCGGCCTGCGAAATGCCCTGGGCCGGATTGAACAGGTTCATCGGCACGCAACCCGCATAAAGCGCGGCATAGGCGCCCTGGGTCTCGTCCCAGCACTGGATCGTGCCGGCAACACTCACGCCATTGATCGTGGTTCCCGCAGGCGCGACGACGGCGTCCTGCGCCGCCAAGTACCGCGCGTTGTTGGTATTGTTGGGGTCATTCACATCCACCCGGCTTTCCTGGTGGCTGTAGAAGACATTCCAATCAAAACTGGCGAGCCTGCCGGTCAAGCCAGTCGTCACGCTCAAATTCCGGTCGACGCCCTTGGTGAGGTAATCGTCGCCTACGGAGGTGGCATTCTGACCCTGGACGATTTGCGGGACATAGGAGGCATCGGAGAAGATGGGCGTATTGGCTGCAACCGTCGGCCCAGTCACGAGCGGCTCGCCCAGACTAGTGTTGGGGGAGAAAGGAACAGGCGCTTTGACGAAATTGCCGGCAGCCGTGGCCGCCGCGGTCAGCGCGGTCTGGGTTGCCGGCGCCAGATAGGGGTTGTTGGTGAAGAAGGTGTTGGGCCGGCTGCCGGCCGAGCTGACCACCAGCGGCGCCCAGGTGGAGTAGTCACCCGACTCCGCCCAGCTGGCTTGAACATAGGCATTGATGTCCTTGGTGATGTCATAGCTGAAGCGGTTGAAGAATTCGCCCTGGCGCTGGCGCGACTGCAAGGTGCCGATATTGTCCTCGTAACCACCATCTCCGCCCGACTCTAGACCCGAGGTCGTGGTGGGAATGCCGTGGGTCATGGGAATGATTTCACCACCGGCGTTGAAGGTGTAGTTGGTCAGCGAACAGGTGCTGCCGCAGTTGATCGTGCCGGTCTGCGACTGATTGAAAAGGCGGCCTTCGGACACGTTGACAAACGGCGCCGCCGCAGTACCCGAGCCCGCCTGCACCCAGGTCTGGTTCTGGTAGCCATAAGGACGCGAGGCGATCGGAATCCCGTCCTGCTGGAATAAGCGCACATCCATTTCGTAGTGGCCGCGACCGCCGAACAGGTCGGTGCCCCAGGCCATGCCGATCTTCTCCTCCGCGGCATCACCATATTTCGAGATACCGGCATTGATGTCGTATTTAAAGCCGTTGAAATCCTTGTCGAGGATGAAGTTGACCACGCCGGCCACGGCGTCGGAGCCGTAAACCGCCGAGGCGCCGCCGGTCACCACGTCCACGCGGCTCATCAGCATCTGCGGCAGCGCGTCAACGTTGGTCGTGCCATTCTGGTTGGATGGCGCCACACGCTGGCCGTCCAGCAGCACCAGGGTGCGGGAGACGCCGAGGTTGCGCAGGTTCAGCGTGTTGCCGGAATTGTTGGTGCTGTCGTTGTTCTGGGTGCGGGGCGTGCTGCCGCCGATGAAATCGGGCAGCTTGTTCAGGGCGTCGGGAATGTCGGTGGGCGTGGTCGATGCCAGCTGGTCGGCGGTCACCACCGTCAGCGGCGTCGGCGACAGGGTGATGTCGGAGATGACGCGCGAACCGGTGACGGTCACCTGCTCGGGGGTGGTGTCGTTGGCGGCTTGCTGCTGGGCGCGGGCGGCAGCGGTCATGGCGACGACGCTTGCGGCGCACATCAGCGCGAACTTGTTGAACTTGCTCGTATTCATTGGGGGCCCCCTGAAGGCTTGTGCTTATTGGTTGAGAAAAAGGCTATTGGAGATTGGCAGCGCTGCCAAGAAGAAAATGAAAGCGCTACCATTTTCGCGTGCGTTCCCATAAAGCCAGCAGGATAAAGGGAATATTGCCAATAACCCCCTGTTTCTTTGGAACTATCTGGCAGCGCTGCCAAGCGATGTATTAAAACGCTACCATGACCGCGCACGGATGATTGGAAATCGCGGGAATTTTGCAACACCCGCACCGTGGGACCGAACGGACGCGGATCGTCAGCTCGTCGCGCCGACGATCAGCTCGAATCCGACATCGACGGTGGTGGAAGGCCCCCCTGAAAGCAGCAGATTGGCGCCCGCCTGCCCCATGGCGATTCGCGGCGAACGGATGGTGGAAAGCGGCTGCGGCGTCAGTCGCGTGATCTCCAGCCCGTTATAGCCGAACAGCGCCAGGCGGGAGGGCACAGAAATGTCATGCTCGAGGCAATGGAAATAGCCGCCCAGCGCTAGATCGTCGTTGGAGAAATAGATCGCGTCCAGGCCCGGTTGGCGCTTCAACAGTTGCGCCAGGCCGATGCGCCCGGCCTCCACCGAAGAGCCGCCGCTGGGGTGGAATTCCTGATCGACAAAAGCCAGCCCGTGCTCGCGCATCACCGCGCGAAAACCTTCCAGTCTTTTGCCGGCGCGGATGTCCACGCGGATGTCGTGACCGACATAGCCGATGCGCCGGTAATTGCGCGCCAGAAGATGCTCGGCGCTCTTGCGGCCTGCCATGCGGTGCGATGATCCCACGACAATGTCGATGCCCTCGCCGTCTATGTCGAGAAGCTCCACTACCCGCACGCCGCAACCCTTGAGCATGGCGCGCGCGCGATCGGTATGTTCCAGCCCCGCCACCAATATGCCGGCCGGGCGCCAGCTGAGGATGGATTCGATCAGGACTTCCTCGCGCACCGGGTCATAGTTCGATACCCCGATCACCGGCTGGAAACCGGCGTCTTCCAGAACCATGTTCGCGCCGGCCAGAACCTCGGGCACAACCGTGTTGCCGACCGAGGGCATCACGATCCCGATCAGCTTGGAGGTCATCGACGCCAAAGTGCCGGCGATGCGATTGGGCACATAATTCAGGTCGGCGGCGGCCTTGAGGATTTTCTCGCGCGTCGACTGCGAGACCGAACCATGATTGCGTAACACCCGCGATACGGTGCTTTCGCCGACCCGGGCGCGCTGCGCGACATCGGTGATGGTCACGACCTTGGCGCGGTCACCGTTCCCCGCTGTTTTGGGAGACGCTGCCAGCTCTTGGCTCGCGCCCGAAGCCGCGCGTGCTTTTGCTTTTTGCCTGCGGTTTTGTGGCAAGGCGGAGCTTCACTTTCTGCGCCCGGGCTTTTGCATCACGCCATGCGGGGTTTGTCTTTGTACGCAGGATGTTGGGACATCGCCCCAAATAGCAACAAAAGTTCCCTGCGCCAACGCGCCCACTGGACCGCCCCCCAAAATGGGGACGCAATTTTATGTATTAAATTCAATTGGTTGTCTTTAATTTCCGCCCGTTTTGTACGCACGGATGGCAGCTCACATGCGGCGGACGCGAAAGCCGGAGCCGGGCTCACCCCTGACCTTGAGGATGAAATTGTCACCCGAACCGATGATCGTCACCAGATAGCCGGAAGCCGGCCTGTTCCATTTGGCGACGGCTGTATCGGATTCTTCCTGGCGATAGGTTTCGCCGTTCTTCAGGACGACAATGAAAGTGCCGTTGCGCGCGAACTTGTAGGACACCATCGGCACGTTGCTGACGACCGGCTTGGAAGAGCCAAGCAGGTCGGCAAGAAATCCGCGCGATTTTTCGGGCGGTGGCGCAGATCTGGGCGCATCGGGCGCGATATAGGCAGCGCCCGGCGGCGGCACCAGCTTGATCTGCGCCGGCGGCGCGGACGGCAGGCCCAGCACGGCGCGCATCGGCTGGGCCGAGCCATAAAAGCAATCCAGCCATGCGCGATTGTCGGCGATGCCGGCGCAGCGGGCCGCGCCCGACATGACTTCATCGCGCGTCGGTTCGGCGCGCGCACCCAGCGTCAAAAGCACAAGCCCGATCAGAACAAGCGTGCTGCGCATGACAAAGCCCCCGGCAGTTACAGCCCTTTTGGTAGGCCAAGCCGCACGGGCTGGCAACAGGCGGGCGGTTAATGCGTGGTGCTGGGCTTTACGCCGCGGTCGATGAGCAACTGCTTATAGAAAACACGGACTTCCTCCGGCCCCACCCGGTTGATGAAATCGCCCGGTGCGATGTTGTGCTCGTCCTTGATGGCCAGCGGCGCACCCTTGTCGGCCAGATAAGTGACGATGGCTTCCGTGTCGCCTGGGGGCGCGGTACGGTTAGCCAATGCCATGTGCATGATGCTTTTTCCACCCTGCGCCAGGGCATTGAGGTTGGGATCCAGCGTCAGCGCGAATTTCAGAGCTTCGAGATTGCCGCTGCCGGCTGCCGCCAGCGCCAGGGTGAGACCATCCTGAGCCTTGGCGTCCGGCTTGGCGCCGGCCGCCAACAGCGCCTTCATCGCGTCGATCGAACCGGCACGCGCCGCGATCAGAAGCGGCGGCGTCGGCGCGGGCGGCGGCGGCAACAGATATTCCGCCGCTTCCAGCGGGCGCTTCTTGGGTATGCCTCCGCCCCCACCGCCGCCGGCGGCCGGCGCAGGCGCGGGCACATCGGCCTTGGCGAGTTGCACCGGCGGATCGGTCATGGAATTGGGATCGCCGCCCCTGGACAGAACCAGCTTGATCAGATCGGCGTTGCCGCTGGCGGCGGCGACATGGATCATCTGACGGCCTTCCGGATCGCGCGCCTTCACATCGGCGCCATCCGAAACCATCGTCTCGATGAAAGGCACATCCTTTTCGAGCAGCGCGGCCGCGACAATGGAAGTGCCGTCGGGCAGAACCGCCTTGGTGTCGGCACCGGCATTGAGCAAGGCCACCGGGGCTCCAGGCACCCTGGAGCGCAGCGCGAAGAACAGCGGGGTGAAGCCCTTCTGCTCCACGGCATTCACATTGGCGCCATGGGCAATCAGGAAAGCAATATTGTCGGTGCGGCCACTGGCAGCGGCGCGCATCAGCGCGGTCTGACCACTGACGTCGGCGGCATTGACGTCCGCGTCCTTCTGGACGAGCACAGCCAATTCTTCCGGCGTGGCAGTGCCGGCGCAGAGTGACAGGGCGGTGATGCCGTCAGGGCGCACCACTTTCGCATCCGCGCCGGCTTTCAGCAGATCACCCACAATATGGGGATCGCCAAGTTCACAGGCTTCCGTCAAAGGCGAAGCGCCATCGACATTGCTGTAATTGGGTGTCGCCCCGGCATCCAGCAACAGACGCACCGAGGATTCATTCTGCCGGTCCACCGCCCAGGACAAGGCGCGGGAGCTGTCCGGCAAAGACTGGTTCACATTGGCGTGGGCTGCGATCAGCGCCGCAATCCGAGCCTGATCGTCCTGCTTGACCGCGTCGGTCAGCTCCTGCGCGGGAGGCGCGGCCAAAGCCGCGCCTCCCAGCAGCAGCGTCAGGCCCAGACCTGACAAACCAAGACCCGATGTCACCGACATCCGCATCATGCCGCGAATGTAGAGAGACGGCCGGTTGAGTCACCGAGCCTGTCGGCCTGGACGCCGAGTGTGTCCATGGCCGACAACATCATGTTGGTCATGGGTGTGTCGGTGGCGACGGTGACATGGCGGTCGCCCTTGATCAGGCCCGATGCCACG
>Ga0182024_10006114_pt1 | contig 26562 bp, 23 predicted proteins | sample P32metaG_FD_120480 | JGI IMG/M metagenome (GOLD analysis project Ga0182024, IMG submission 120480) | Permafrost microbial communities from Stordalen Mire, Sweden - P3-2 metaG (Illumina Assembly) | ecosystem: Environmental > Terrestrial > Soil > Wetlands > Permafrost | place: Sweden: Stordalen... | reverse complement strand
CACCGGTTGGAGCGCAATCGGCTGAAGGGTACTGCTGGAAATGCGGTCAACGCGATCCTGGCAGCCGCCGCGATGAACTTCCAGAAGCTCCTCGGAGCTTTTTGGCGCATTTTTCTGCTCTGCCTGATAAGCGCATGGAACGGAATGCTCACCCTGCAAGCCCCGCAAGCCCGAATTACTCAACTTCCATATGCCTGAGAATCACTTTTTCAGGATCGACAAATTAAATCAATGGCCGGATCCACACGATCCGGCCGTGTCATAAGGTATGGATAAACAGACAACTGACTCCGGAGACACCAGAGAAAGATATATCCTCATAATCCATGAAGCCATGCCCGGGCCTCACGAGACCGATCTGGGCATAAATGCTGAATACTGACCTGATTCCGCCGCAACGGGCCGCTGCACTTTCCTTTGCCGCTCCATTGCGGCCTCGGTTCTCGGTGTTTTTTGACTTCTGGACTATGCTGTTGCCAATCAACGCTTTCGTGCATGATACAGCGGGTCGAAGGGCTCGCAGTTAATCCAGCAGAGAATCGAGGTTGCACTCTCCCGTCGCAGGCGGGGGTTACTGTACGATTAGCGAGACCGTACCTAGTGTAACTGTCAAGGAGCCTGAAGTGCCGGTTACGGTAACAGTGTAGGTCCCCGGTGTAGTGCCAGTGTTTCCACCTCCTCCACCGCTCCCACCACCACCTCCGCAGCCCAGCTCCCCAATGGATGCAAACAAGACAAGCAGTCCCAGTATCGCCAGCCAGTTACGCCGTCGCCGCGGAACCCAGAAGAGCAGCACCACCGCCAGCACCGTCCCGCCCGCCGTCGGCCAGAACAGCCGTTTCATCTGATTTGCAGAGCTAACCGCTGACGTGGTGTTGATCGTCAGTGTCGAAGTTTGTGCCGTGTTTCCGCTGATCGTCACCGAGGGTGGTGCAAAGCTACACGTTGCTGGATCGCTGGCCGCTGCGGGGCTAATTGAGCAATGCAGGCCAACTGATCCCGTAAACCCATTCGATGGAGTCACGGAGATCGTCATGGTGTTTCCTGTCGTTGCGCCGGGTTCGATGCTGATCGAGCCACCACCACCGCTGCCCGTAAAGGTCGGCGCTGCATTGACGCTGAAGCTCTGCTGAACCTGCGGCGCCGCTGCGTAGGCGCTACTGCCTGCCTGGTTCGCGTCGATGGTGCAGGTCCCCGGAGCGATGAATGAAACCGTGGTGCCTGAGACCGTGCAGATGCTGGTGGTTGCCAATGTGAAGGTCACAGCCAGACCGGAGCTGGCGGTAGCCGAAAGAGTCAGTGGCGTTCCCACTGTCTGCCCTGGGATCGTCGGGAAGGTGATCGTCTGCGTTGCCTGCGTCACCGTAACTGCTGTTGACATGCCCGTGGCGCTGATATATGTCGACGAACCGCCGGAGTCGGGGATGTAGGTGGCCGTGAACGTGTAGCTGCCGCCTGCCAGCGTGTCTGCCTGGATATCGATCGTCGCACTGCCGCTGCTGAGAGTTGCCGCCGCAGAGGTATAGCTGCCGCTACTCAGCGTCACAGTGCCTGTAGGGACCGGGTTGCCGCTTGGGCCGCTGACAGCAACGGTCACCGCTAACGCCTGTGCCATCGTAATGTTAGTCGAAGACGGGGCTACCGTCACCGTGGGTGGCGTCTTGGGCGAAGCAGTTACAGACACCACCATATAATTGGAGGTTCCGCCGTCCGGCGCGGGTGTGGTCACTTGCACCTCGAACTGTCCAACCGAAGCAATATCGGAGGCCAGAACCTGGGCCGTGAGCGACGTGCCGCTGGTGTAAGTGGTACTGCGCGGATTGCCATTTACCAGCACTGTCGACGCGCTGGTAAAGCCGCTTCCGTTTACCTGCATGGTATAGGCCGGACCGCTGGCGTAAACCGACGAGGGCGAGACCGACGATAGGATCGGAACCGGCGCGCCTGTGCTCGGACCAACCAGATTGCTTGTGACAATCACAATCTGGTTGGCGGCGGGCTGAGATCCGGTAATGTCAACGCTTCGGAATGCGAAGCCGTTCGTGCCCCAGCGCACCAGGTCGGTCACGTCGGGCGGGTAAATGCCGGTGAAGGGAACCGACCCCACCAGCGCATAGCTCGATTGATCGTAGACGTCGATATTGACCGCCTCATAGTCGGAGTACTGCGAGTCGGTGTCAAGAAAATAAGTATGCCCAGTGGAGGTCTCAGGGATAACGCTCGGGGCATAGAAGATTTGAGATCCACCGGCCTCGAGATAAGTTCCGAGCAGCGTCATTGTGGAGGGATTCCAAACTTCGCCGGAATTGGTATAGAGCAGGGTCCCGTCGGAGCGGACCTTCGAGCTGGCCGGCACGCTCGTTTCTCCAGAGGTTGTGCCGGAATACGAAAGTCCGGAAGGAGTGACCGGGACCTCGAAAAAGACTGTGCCAAGCTCCGGTTCGGGCAATCCATAGATCATGGAAGACGAGGTAAAGGTAAAGCTGTCCATTTCCAGTGGCCGGGAAGAGGAAGAACCAATGGCGCTGACGCCCGGAAGCCAGTTGACTAGGCCGGAGTCATTGTAGAGCGCGGCTCCATCTTCCTCTGGACTAATGTCGCTGGCAAACAGCTCCAGAACAATCGACTTCGGCGACCCGGGAACCACGTGCATCTCCTGAACATAGTCGGAATCCACCGGAAGGTTGAATGTCTTCTCCAGGACCAGCGTCTTGACGTTGAAACGCTGTAAAACACCCACTGAGGCCACGTAGAGTTCACTGCCATCGTCTGAGACGGCCAGCGCGCGCGGGTCGCCGGATACCGTAATCGGTGTCATCATGGCGCCGGTCGCCGGATTGATGGGAATCACGGTGCTTGGATTCTGCGCAGCGTTGGCGGGAATGGCGGCATAGAGCAGACCGCCGACCGGGTCTACAGTCAGCGCGCTAGCCGTCAACGGAATCGAGAGATACCCGATCAGCGGATAGGGTGTGCTGCTGCCTCCGCCTGGTGTTGGATTGACCACCGTCACGGGAATCTGACCGACTGCATTCAACAGAGACGGGTTGAAAGTTACGGTAAGAAATGTGCCGCTCTGATAAGCCGTGGTTTGCGCCACGCCATTGATGTACACCACCGAGACTGGGAAGAAATTGGTTCCGTCGACGTCCATCGTAATTGGCGTCGTCCCGCTGTTGATCGGGTACGAGGGATTCAAAAGTACGGTGATTGTGGCGATCGGATAGGTGGCAAAAGCGGTGCCTGTGAGGGACGTCGTGACGGTCGGATGCACAGGATCGTTGCTCGACACCGAGAGCGTTCCGGAAATCGTTCCCGCCGTCGTCGGTGCAAAGACGACATTGATCCAGCAGTATTGGCCTGCGGGCAGAGTGGCAGTGCAAGTGCCGCCCGGGGCTAGTTGAAAACCGCTTGTTACGGAAATCTGCGCCAGATTGATTGTGAGCGGAGCCGGGCCGTTATTATAGAGGCGGATCAACAGAGGCGAACTCGTTTGCCCGACCAGCATCGGCGAGAACTCGAGGTACTGGGTTTCGCCCGGCGGCCCGAAGCCTGCCGAAGGCTCTCCGCCGGCGCCATTAAGCGGAATCGAGGTAATCGCGATCGATGCGTTCGAGGTGAATGTCAGCTGACCGGTATAGGTTTGCGCAGCCGTCGGTGCAAACACCACGCTCACCGTGCACGAGCTCCCCCCGGCAATCGATCCGGTGCAGCCGTTGCTGCCGGCTGGCACGGTAAATGCGGCGTTGCTCGATATGATCGAACTGATGGTCAATGGCGCACTGCCACAGCTAGTCACTTGTACGCTCTGGGTCAGCGTCGTCTGCGGAATAAGATAGCCAAACGAAACTCCCGAGCTTGCCGCGCCGCTCAGGCACAGAGTGGCACTGCTTGCATTGGGGTCGATTAGCGTTGCATATGGATAGGTGTATTCCACATCTGTCGGCGGAGCCGTAACCGCTCCGATGAAAGCGCCGGCCGTAGTATAGATGGGTGCCGTCGTGGTTCCAGCCGCATGCACCTTACCATCTGAATCCAGCGCAATTTGCAATCCGCTGCCCGAAAGGTCCCCCATGAACGTGGAGAACTTGAGCTGTGTCCCGGTGGGGTCGAACTCTGACAGAAAACTGGTGACCGATTCGCCGAAGGGAGATGGCGGCAGCTGCGCAACCAAGGGATTCACCAGCGGGAACGTGCTGTCTCTCGTGAGGCCGGCCAGCCAGATGTTTCCCTGCATATCCAGAACTACAGCATTGGTCGAGGAGCCAGGATAGCTTTGCTTGCCGCCGAAGTAACTGGAGTACAGCAGTTGGGAACCATCTGCACTCAGCGTTGCAATAAAGCTTGTCCCGCCCGTGGAGTTGTTAGCATTCGAGGTCAGGGGGAAGTTATTGCCTGGAGTTCCCACCAGGATCACCTGATCGGCGGGAGTCAATGCCATGCCGCCCGTCAATCCATCGGCAACAAGCGTTGAGTAAAGAAGGGTGCTGCCATCGGCCGATACTTTGGCGGCAAACGGTGCCGTATCACCGGGTGGAATCATTGTCGACTGATAGGCTCCCGTAGTAACTGGCCAGGGCGTAACGGGATTAGGGGTAGCGTAGGAGGCCAAGGTGACTCCGACAGTCCCCACAACATACGCGTTCCCTGCGGAATCCGCCGCCACGCCTGTCACATAGCAGCACTCCGAAGCCGAACCGATATCACCAAGTAGAGCGCTGTAAGCAAGATTCCCTGACTGCTGAAGTTTTGTAAGAAATACATAGCTGTCAGTTCCGTAACTTGGAATACCCGCATCAAGCGCTCCAGGAGTCACTGGAAGATGAGCTGACTGGGTCGTTCCGGCAACAAACACATTGCCCGACCTATCCACGGCAATACCTCCGGGATACGTAGACGCAGATGTTCCTTGGATACTTGTTCCACCCAGGAGGCTGGAAAAATTGAGTGAAGAGCCATCCGGGGACAAAGAAGTAACAAATCCGTCGTCGCCGGATGGCAAGCCTGCGCTGATAGGGTTTTTCATCGGGAAATCAGTCGAGGACGTTCGCCCCGTCACGACCGCATTTCCATTTGCATCTACCGCCAAACCCACAGGCTGGTTATAGGCGCTGCCTCCCAGGAAGGTCGAATAGATCTGGGCCGTTCCCGCCGCGTTCAGCTTGGTTACATAAACAGCGGCTGTATTGTTTGCGCAGGCTGCACACTGCTGGTTGACAGCATCCGAGGTCACGGGAAACGTGCTGTTGAAGGTGTATCCAGTAATGTACGTGTTGCCTGAAGCATCCGCGGCAAGGGCGTCAACCCCGTCGGAAAGCGCGTCTAAATACGTGGCGAAGCTGAGCGCCGGATCAATGATCAGTTTCGCCAACACATCGTAGCGGCCCAGCCGGAAGCGCACGACTCCGCCGCGGTCCAGGACAAAGTTGGCTTCCACATTGCGCCGTACACCGGCCACAGTCTGATAAGCGATGGGCCGATTAAAGGTGATTGCCCCGCCTGCCAGCTTAATTTGAAGATCACCATGGGCGGTCAGCGTTACGTCTTCAGCGCCGTCCAGGCGAAAGGCGATGCGCGACAGATCGGCGCCTGGCCGGACTGTAAAATCATGCTCCAGCACCCGTCCATTGCCATAGAACAACAGATCGATGCCGGGATAAATCTCGCTATAGCGCACTTGAGCGTAGTTGGGCAGTGCGCGCAGCCAATGCGCCGGATCGTTGCCTAGCAGATAGTTCGTGTGCCCTTCGAGCACGCCGACGCCTTCGAGCTTTCCATCCTTCTGCACGCCCACCAGTTGCATCCGCACTTGCGAGGCTGTGTCCTTATTGGCCGGCAGATTCAGGCTAACGCTACCAGGGCGAAATTCGCCACTCAGCACGCCGCCATGCAGCAGATAGCGGACGTCCTCCCGAGCCTGCCCGCGGTTGGGCTCAAAAACTAGCGGTAACCGAGCCGGGGTCGACTCGCTGGCCAACGCCCGCGTAGAACACGAGAGGATAACTGCAAGCAGGAACAGCATCCATCCGATACGGACAAAAACTCTCATGTAAGGCTCCGTTGTAAAGATGAATTGTCAAGAATCTATCACTATACATGACACTACCTTCGCTTTACGCCCTCTTGAGAGCAAAACGATCGTAAATCTTTAACCGGCCGGAGGGTGCCTCCGGCCCCAATCGAAAATGCTCAATTCCGTCGATTCGTTGTTCTCTCCATATCGTGACATCGACTCCTGACCGGGGCCATGTCACACCTCCTAATTGACATTTGGGACTGACGCATGAGGCACTCGAAACAATCTGAGAATCCAGTTCGAGGGGGTTGCGCCGATGTGACGGCCTTCCCGTCGTGCGCGCCGCATGCCTGCGTGCACCCTCTCGACGATCAAGCTGCGTTCGAGTTCAGCGATGGCGCCGATGATGACCACGATAGCGCGGCCCAGCGGTCCGCCGGTATCGATGTTTTCCCTGAACGAGACGAACTCGATCTGGAGACGGTTCAACTCGTCGAGGACATCAAGGAAGTGCTTCACCGACCTCGCGATCCTGTCCGATGCCCAGACCAGAACAACGTCGAAGCGGCCGTGGCGGGCGTCAGCCATCATCTGATCGAGACCAGGCCGTCTTGCCTTTACGCCGCTAATCCGGTCAGTGTGCTCGTGGACGATCTCGCAGCCGCGCTGAGCGGCCATTTGGCGCAGGTCATGTAACTGCGTCTCAGGATGCTGATCGACGGTGGAGGCACGCATGTAAAGCGCGGCGCGCTTCATGCGCGTCGTCCCTTCTTCTGCGGGATAGTGGCTCCATGCTTGGCCACATAGCTCTCGATGAACTGGTGAAGCACGGTCGTCATGTCGACGCCCTGGGCCGCGGTTGCGGCCCGTCCTTGAATTTGGGCGAGGACATAGTATTGCCCGGCAGGATGTTAGCCGTGGGAAAATTGTGCAAGATCATGTTCATGCGGGCGAGGCCGGCGGTGGTCACGTCGTTCTCTTGCCCCTCAAGTGTGATGTGCTTGCCCGATTGAGCGGCAACCTTGAGCAGCAACGAGCCTGAGCCGCATGTGGGGTCATAGGCAGTGGTGCTGGCTTTGGTGTTCGCCGGGGAGATGCCGATGACCTTTGCCATGATCCGGCTGACTTCGGACGGCGTGTAGAACTGCCCTTTGCTCTTGCCGCTCCGCGTGGCAAAATGCCGCATCAGGTATTCATAGGCGTCGCCAAGGATGTCGTCGTGTTCCGCGCGATTCTTTGAGAAATCGAGTTCCGGCTTATGAAAGATGGCGATCAGGTTGGAGAGCTTCTCAACCTTGGCCGAGCCCTCGCCGAGCTTGTTGGGGTCGTTGAAGTCCGGGAAATCGGTTCGCGCCAATCGGGCGTTGTGGTCAATCAGCGGCTGGATCACCTGGATATTGATCTTGTTGCCAATATCGCTGTTACCTTTGAGGGCGACGACCACGAACGAACGTGTGGGTGCGGTCAGCAGAGTGGTCGAGGCTGTCTTTGCAGAACCAGACAAGGAAAAGGAAGATGAAGAGGAGAAAGGAAGCGCCACTCCGTTGAAGGGTCTCCCCGTCGACGGAACTGGCAAAGAGTGGGAACCCCTTCGGTCTGTTTTGCCAAGCCAGAAATCAGTCGTAAGCTGTTGATTTTATTGGTCGGGGAGAGAGGATTTGAACCTCCGACCCCCTGGTCCCGAACCAGGTGCTCTACCAGGCTGAGCCACTCCCCGAACATGGGTTGCAGAGCGTATCATTGGGGCGCTGCCTGGCGCGGTTTCCCCCTTGATGGCGCTCGAATCAGTGTAGCAGAATCCACGGGCTCACGGTGAGGCTGGAGCGAGTGGGAAGGCGTGCCTGGGCCGAGAGGCGCAAAGACAATTGCAGCAGAGCCATGCAATCGAAGACACTGCGCCACTCAAACGTAAGACGTAATCCTGATTCCGCAGCTTTCACTCCCAAGCCATAACCGCACCCAACGCCCGATCGAACAACTGCAGCGGTTCCGCCCGCCAACTTCACCCAAGCAGGCGCCCGTTGACCGCCGCCTGTTCCGGCCGCGACGACCGCCTGCCGGGGCCCGCTCTCTTTTTTGCGCGACACGCGATTTTAAATTGAACATTCCAGGCACAATGCAATAGACTGTGCAAACCTTGCCGGGATGAACGGTGTCTCGGTAAAGGTGTATTGACAGCGTACCGGAGCTGAGCTTCCGGACAGGAAATTGCTTGCAACAGAAAGGCGTGTCTGAAATGTTCCTTTGTTCCCCGATGAGCCGGGCGGCGATTGCCGCCATGGCAGCCGTCGCGAGTCTCGGTTGTGCCGCGATTCATGCCCAGTCCGATTTTGTCACCACGGTCACTTCGACGCATCCGCTCGCGTATTACCGCCTCGACGGAACCACGGGGAAAAGCCTGGTTGGGGCAACTACGTGGAAGTCTTTAGGCGGCGTGGGCATCGCGGCGCCGGGTGCGCCCGTTGCTGCGACTTTGAGTAAGTTCGCCAAACTCAATGGCAGCGATGCCTACATTACAACCACGCAGATCGGTGGAGTCGGCGCGACCGCCAGCATCATGGCGTGGGTCAACCTGGCCGAATTGCCCTCGAAGACAGGCCACATCGTTTACGTGGCCGGCGAGTCGGAATACGGCAACGATCTCGATGTACAAATCGAGCCCGATAACGTTCTCAAGTTCTATACGGCTGCAGGCGGCCATATCTCCTATACGCCCCCACCCGCAACACTCGTCAATCAGTGGCATATGATTCTTGTCACCGTGGACACGGCATCGCATACAAGGCATATCTACTGGGACGGCCAATCCGTTGCATCGGATCAGGGGGGCGGCGAGGCGGGCAAGAAAAATGTTTTCACCATCGGCGAGAGTGTCGTTTTTACCGGGCGATTCTTCCACGGTGGCATTCAGGATGTTGCGCTCTGGAACCGTGCCCTCAAAGCGAACGAGGTAGCCGGCATCTTTAGCGCCAGCAAGTCGAAAGCTTCACCAGCCGAAGAGAGTCAATCGGATTCGTCTCCCGGGCCGAGCGCCCCTACGCCAACCACTGGTCCATTTGCCACCAAGGCCACGGTTGAATTCGAAGATGCTAACGGCCCGGTCAAGCTCAAGCGCGAAGAAGAGATCGCCTACATGTTTCTCTCCGCCATTGAGGTGATCGAGCACGAATGCCAGCTCACTGTTCAGCATGTCTGCCCGATGAGCCAGCTTTTGTCGGGGTCGGACAGTCATGGCGGCCAGATTGAACATTTGAAGTTTGATCCGAACAAGACGGACCCCAACTACACCTACACGCTTGCGGCCGGCGGCATGGCATGGGAAGCGCACGCCAACCCCAAAAAACCGGAGCTGAAAGGCTTCTGCTTCATGTCCAGAACCGTTGGCACAACAACGGCCACCTATAACCCGGGCGGAGCCGCAGGCTGGACCAGCACCGAAATAGGAAACCGTGGCATGTCGGGCGATTCTTTCTCAACCCAATAAGGCCTGATTCAACAGTCGGAACTTACTCTGTACGTCCCGCCCTAGCCGCATCTTTTTTATTGCGGCCAGGGTGGGATAGCTCACTCCTCCGCTCGACCACCATAAGCCACGTCCCGAAGCTCGACGCCGAAATCTCGGGAGCCCCTCTCTCAATCTTCGATATTCCGCGAAAACTATTTCTCGATAAGGTTTTTGAATTTTCACATTGAGGCCCTTGACATGTCACCATTAAGTGACATACTCTGATCGCATGATTGAACGCAAGCAAAAAACGACGAAGCGCAAGCTTGCTCCTGCGACGAAGCCCCCGTCGGCCGTTCGCCGGGCGGGAGCTGGCACCGGCACGCGAGATCGCGCTGAGACGCGAAAGAAAATACTGGCGGCGATGGGCCGGCTCCTTGAGCGCAAGGGAAGCACCGCGCTTGGAATCAATGCAATTGCGCGCGAGGCGCGGGTCGACAAGGTCCTCATCTACCGCTATTTTGGCGGTATTAGCGAGCTCTACCATGCCTTCGCATTAGAGGGGAATTCATTTCCGAGCTTCGACGAAATCGCGGGAGGCCACTTGCCTGAACTCCTTCGTCTTCCGCCGTCCGAGATGGCCAAGGCGATGATCCTGGGTTTTGGCCGCGCCCTGCGCCGGCGTCCGATCACGAAAGAAATGTATCGGTGGGAGTTGCAGGAACGAAACGAATTGACGGATGCACTTGCCAAAGAACGCGAACGCGTCTCGATGGAATGGCTGGCTCTTGCGCCGGACATGCAAGGCGAGGACCTTGCCGCTGTCGTTTCGATCCTGGTTGCTGGGCAGATATACCTCACCCTCCGCTCCAAAACTTCCGACACCTATAACGGACTCGACCTCACTTCCGAAAGTGGCTGGAAGAGGATCGAGGATGCGGTAGCGCTGCTTTCAGACCTCTTCTTTCAACATGTGGCTTCGATACCGGGCAAAGCCCAGCGGAACCGCGCTGAAAAAAAGGGCGGGGAGCTGCCGTTATGAATCGCCGCGCCGTTCTCATCGGTCTCGGTGCCGCAGGATTGGGCGTGGCCAGCGCCGGTGGCTGGCGGCTATACGACAATCATGTTTTCAGCACCGCCGAAGGCCCTGCCTATCTCCCGTGGGTAGATTGGCAACAGGACGGGCCAAGCCCGTGGGAGCGACTGGTTCGCGCCGCCGTTCTTGCTGCCAACCCTCACAATTCGCAACCCTGGAAGTTTCACCTTCTCGATGCCGGAGTTGATGTCTACGCGGATACATCGAGGCGCATTGGGCAATCGATCCGCTTCTTCGCGAAATGCACCTGGGGATTGGCTGTGCGGTCGAAAATCTCCTGCTGGCCGCCGAAGCGAGCGGTTATCGCTGGTCCTTCGATACAGCCGGACCATGCGGCGATCCCAAATTGCAACCTATCCTGCGCATACTTCTCAAAGAGAGCACAAGGCGCCCTTCCGATTTATACGCGGCAATTCCCAGGCGCCATACCGATCGTGGCCCATACGCCACGCATATGGAGGTAGATCCGCGCGCGATCGCAGCACTGAATAACTTGAAAAACTCTGATACTGACCTACGCGTTTTCTGGTTTCAAAACAACCGAGACATGCGAGCCTTCGCAGACCTGGTTATCTCTGCCACTGAGGCGATCATTGCCGATAGGGAACAATCCGCGAGCAGCGATCAATGGATAAGGACTAATTGGAGAGACATCCAACTCTCACGCGACGGCCTGACTTACGAGGCCCAAGGGCTGTCTCCGAGTATGCGAATAGTGGCGAAGTTCTTGCCCCCGCTCAGCGCGAAGCAGGCGAATCGGTTCTGGCTGAATGCGACTCGCGACGTTCACCTGGCCACAGCCAGCGCGTTTGGCATGATCGCCACGCGCGATGCGCAAGATGCGAAACAGCTGCTTGAAGCCGGACGTCTCTGGCAAAGGATGCACCTGTGTGCAACCGTGCACGGTGTCTCCATGCATCCTCTGAGCCAGCCAGTCGAGCGCCGCGATCGAGAGATTCAACTGTTGCAGCCGCCCACCTTTGCCAAGGCGCTCGCGGACCTACAGCAAGATGATGGCTGGCAAGCCGTCATGCCATTTCGGCTGGGCTATCCGACACGCAGTGCGTTGCCCAGCCCCAGGCGCGAGATAGCCAGCGTCCTGATCTAAGTTTCCCGAACTTGCGTCTTTGCCGGCCCAGGCCCATGCAAGATGCGCGCCTCATGAGTCACCGAAAGGTGACATAACCGCAAAGGAGAACCAAGATGAAACGTCAAATTGCATGCGCCTCGCTGAAAGCCGCTTTCCTGCTCATCCTTGCTGGTTTCAATCCACTCAATATCCACGCACAGGCGCTCGGGAATGTCCCCGTCGCGTCCACCTCCGCAAATTGGGAAACAATCAAGCAAGGCAGGCATCTAACCGTTCGCATCAATCGAGACGCGGACATGTCCCGATATGAGGGCATCTCGGTTGGAGACATCGCTTACACCGGCCCATCGAAGAAACTCAACACAAGGGACTCCGGCAAGCTCACATCGTTAGTTCGCGACTCGCTTACCAAGGATCTGGCCTCTGCGAGCCAGGGCGGGGATAACTCGACTGCCCCCACGTTGACGCTGAACGCTAACATCACGAGCGTGCGGCGTTCGCACCCCCTGATTAATTTGATAACTATAGCCGCTGTCTTTGTGCCGCTCGATCTTGGCGGCGCGAAAATGACAGCATCGGTCGTGGACAAGGATACCGGGCGAACCGTTGCCGAGATCGATACCGTAGGTTGCGGCCAGATTTATCAGGTTCTCGGCAGCCTGCAAGCACTTGGCCAGAGCAAAATCGTGTTGACAAAGGAGAGCCATTCCATCGTCAGGGAGGTCACGCGCATGTACTCCAGGCAGCAACCCCACGATACGGCGGTTGCAACCCTGGCGGAGGGTCGATAATCGGCATGACTGACTCTTGCACTTATAAGGGGAGTTGGAATCCACCTAAGCATGTTCGGTTGCCCGGAGCAGGGTTTTTAGATTTGAAAGATCCCTGCTCCTCTCCTTTTGAGTTACATGAACAAATAGAGTTATCCCAGCGACTGCACCGTCCCCTTGCCGAGTAACTCCTCGATCCGCTCCACCCAGCCACGATCGGCTGCAACGCCCGTCCCCTCTGGCTCCAGGATCACTGCATACTCGCCCTTCTTCTCCAGATGTAGCATCATCTTTCCCGGTCCCGGGGCCGCATCCGCGGCATTCTTCAGGCCGGCAAGCATCTCTTCTGTGGCACGGTCCAAATTAATGCGGATCCGCACTCCCGACGGCAACTTCACTTGCACCTCTTCGAGCGACACAATCGAGCTGACCGAGATCTTCGGCGCGGCATCCTCGTCGCCCATCAAGACTCCGCGGACCAGCACCGGTGCTTCCATCTTCAGCTGCCCTTGCAGCCGCTCGTAATCCCGCGAAAAGCAGATCAAGTCGATCTTGCCTGTCGCGTCCTCAAGCGCTGCCTGTGCGTAGAGCTTCTGATCCCGCTTACTCTTCTGTACCCTGAGGCCCAGGATCATTCCCGCCACCTGTATCTCATCCGCTGGGTCAGACTGCGTTCCCCAGCGCTTCTCCGGCGGCTTGCGTTCCAGGGCCTCCGCCGTCGAAATCACGCCTGTCAAATTCCGCAGCTTTTCCGCGTACTTATCCAGCGGGTGACCGGAGACAAAGAAGCCCAGCACCTCTTTTTCATTGGCCAGCCGCTCGCCTTCCTCCCATTCGGCCACCTTCGGCAAGTCTTCATTTGCGCGCCCCGCCTTCGGCCCCTCATCGAACAGCCCAAACAACCCCGTCTGTCCATGCTCGGCGTCCTTTTGCGCCTTCTGCGCGCGCTCCATTGCCTTGTCCACCGCGGCCATCAACGGCGCGCGCTTGCCCAGCGAATCCAGCGCTCCGGCCTTGATCAGCGATTGGATAACTCGCGAGTTCATCACCCGCAAATCTACCTTCTCGCAAAACTCCCATAAGCTCTTGAACCGCCCGCCAACCCCATCGTTTGCCAGTTCAGCCCGCGCCTTCAGTATCGACTCGATCGCATTCCCGCCCACGTTCTTTACCGCGGCCAGGCCGAACCGGATCGCCTCGCCCTCAGGAGTTACATGCGGCGTAAACTGCGCGCCCGAAACCTGCACATCCGGCGGCTCCACGCGAATGCCCATCTCCTTGCACTCGCCGATATACTTCACAACGTTCTCTGGCTTCGATGTCTCCGAAGTCAGCAGCGCCGCCATAAACTCCACCGGATAGTGCGTCTTCAAATAAGCCGTCTGGTAAGCCACCAACGCGTACGCCGCTGAGTGCGACTTATTGAACCCGTACCCCGAAAACTTCTCCATCTGGTCGAAGATTTCGCCAACCACACTCTTCGGATGCCCCATCTTCGCGGCCCCACTCATAAACCGTTCCCGCTGCTCGGCCATTGCCTCGGCATTCTTCTTTCCCATGGCCCGCCGCAGCAAATCCGCTTCACCCAGCGAGTAACTCGCCAGCAGGTTAGCTATCTGCATCACCTGCTCCTGATAGACGATCACCCCCAGCGAGTCTTTTAGAATTACCTCAAGCTCCGGCAGCATATACTCCACCTTGCGCCGCCCCCATTTGCGCTCGACAAAGTCATCGATCATCGCCATCGGTCCCGGCCGGTACAGCGCGTTCAATGCCGTCAGCTCTTCCACCGTGTCCGGCTTATACCGCCGCAAAATATCCCGCATGCCGCTCGATTCAAATTGGAAGATTCCCGAGGTCAGCGCCGGGTGAAACACCTTCTTGAATGTCTCCTCGTCGTCCTGCGGAATCATTTCGATATCCACTTTCTCTCCGCGGCTCAGCTCGATCAGCTTCAGGCAATCGTCGATCACCGTCAGCGTCGTCAGCCCCAGAAAGTCCATCTTCAGCAGGCCCATCTTTTCGACGGCCTTCATGTCGTAAGCGGTCACAATTTCGTCGTTCTTCGTCTTGTTCAGCGGCACCAGCTCGGTGAGCGGCCGCGGCGCAATCACCACTGCCGACGCATGAACCCCAGCCCCGCGCACCAGCCCCTCCAGCTTCTTCGCGGTGTCAATCAGCTCACGAATCACCTGGTCGTTGTCGTAGACCTTCTTCAGCTCCGCAACCTCTTCCAAAGCCGTGTCGATCGTCATTCCAATCGTCGCCGGAATCAGCTTCGCAATCCGGTCCACGTCGCCATACGGCATATCCAGCGCGCGCCCGCAATCCTTGATGGCCGCCTTCGCCGCCATGGTGTTGAACGTGATGATCTGCGCCACCTGCTCGCGTCCATACTTCCGCGTCACATAATCGATCACCTCGCCGCGGCGGTTCTGGCAAAAGTCCACGTCCACGTCGGGCATCGTCACGCGCTCCGGATTGAGAAACCGCTCGAACAGCAGCGAATTCTGTAGCGGGTCCACGTTGGTAATTTCCATGGCATACGCCACCAGCGACCCCGTCGCTGACCCGCGCCCCGGCCCCACTGGAATCCCATGGTCGCGCGCATACTTGATGAAATCCCACACAATCAGAAAGTATCCCGAGTACGTCATCTGCTTGATGATGCCGATCTCGAACTCAAGCCGCGCCTGATACTCTTCGGCTTTCTTGCGCAGCACCCCGCGCAGCTCCAGTTGCCTGATCGCCGTCTCCTGACGCTTGCGCAAGCCGGCCCGGCACACCTCCTCAAAGTAGCTGTCGATGGTGTGCCCCTCGGGAACCGCAAACTCCGGGAACGGATTGTCCACCGCGTGCAGCTTGAAGTTACAGCGCTCGGCAATCTCCATCGTGCGCTGCAACACCTCGGGCGAGTCAGGAAACAGCCGCCCCATCTCGTCGGCGTCCTTCACAAAAAACTGGTCGCTGTCGAACCGGAACCGCTCCTTGTCGTGGACCTTCGACCCCGTTTGCACGCACAGCATCACATCGTGCGCGTGCGAGTCCTCGCCGCACAAATAATGCGAATCGTTGGTCGCCACCAGCGGAATATTCAGCTCCCGCTCGAGCCGGAACAGCGCCTCATGAATCCGCTTCTCCTGCTCAAGGCCCTGGTCTTGAATCTCTAAATAGAAATTGCCTTTGCCGAAGATATCTTCATATTGCTGCGCCACCCCACGCGCCTTGTCGTAGTTGCCCGCCAGCAGCTCCTCGCACAGCTCCCCGCTCAGGCAGCCCGAAAAGCCGATCAGCCCCTCGGCATGTTCCGCCAGGTAGCGCTTGCTCACGCGCGGCTTGCGATAGAACCCATGCAGCGAAGCCTCCGACGTAATCCGGATCAGGTTGCGGTAGCCCTCTTCGTTCTGGGCCAGCACCAGCAGGTGATTGTTGTCGTCGCCGTCGCCGGGCGCGCGGTGGTCCTCGTTCTTGCAGATATAAAGCTCGCACCCCAGAATCGGCTTGATTCCGCGCTTTTTCGCCGCCTCAAAGAAGTGCACGGCCCCATAGATATTCCCGTGGTCCGTCATCGCGACAGACTTCTGCCCCAGGTCCGCAACCCGGTTCACCAGCTTGGTCAGGTCGCAAGCCCCATCCAGCAGCGAGTATTCCGTATGCAAATGCAAATGCGTAAATTCAGCCATAATTGACTAGATTCTAGCCTTCAGGTCGTGCCCGCGCCCCGTCCGAAAGACGGTTGAAATCCAGCCGACTGAGGAAAAGACGGCATCATTGGCGGTTTCGGGTTGATATGGCCCAAAAATATACGGTTTAATATGCCAGTACTACGCTATCTCGACCATTCCCGAACAGGTCCATTGCCGCATATTGGGAACAGATTCGCCTCCGGAGCGATTCGGCGCTTGACATTACCGGTATGATGACTTTATGTATCAGGAGCCGGGGGATTCTATGCAAGCGAAAATTGGGCCGTATAAGGTCAATTCGGTGTACGAGGGCGACTGTCTGACCCTCATCGAGGCTCTTCCCGATGAATCCGTGGATGTATTGGTCACCAGTCCCCCCTACTGGGGACAACGCCTCTCCTCTGGGACAGGGACAGAAGAAGATCCACGCGATTATCTTGCATTCTTGACTCGCACGTTCAAGGCATTCTTACCCAAGCTCAAGAGACAGGGCCTGGTCTGGATTAACCTGGGTGACGCTTACAATACCCCGGTCAATTGGCGACTGGATGATCGGAAATACAGCAGTCTCGGGGCTGACAAGAATGGCTTGGCAGACCATAATTCCGCCTACACTAAACCCCGCGCAAAGCGTAAAGCATTCGTTGAAGACGAAGCTGGCTGGCTCACTTACGGCAATCTCCTCGCGTTACCTAATCGTCTCGTTGTGTCACTTTGCGACGAGGGATACCTTTTTCGGGGAGAAGTGATTTGGCGGAAGCGGAATCCCATGCCTGAGGGCCGTTGTCGTCGTCCACACCGCCAGCACGAATCCATTTTTCTCCTGGCACGGGATGAGGGACATGCATTCCGGGTCTCGCCGCCTGTCGGGAGCGTGTGGGATTTCTCCAACGAAAAGATCGACGGTTTGGCGCACTTCTCCCGCTTTCCGGAGGAACTACCCCGACGCTGCATTGGTGCCTATGGTCTGCTTGGACCAAAAACTGTCGTGTTTGATCCGTTTTCAGGATCAGGCACAACAGGCGTCGCCGCTCTTAAGCTTGATTGCAGCTATATCGGCTTTGAAATCGACCATGAACAGGTGTTGGCTTCTAATGAGCGACTACGCGAAGTTGAGATGAACGATGCGCCGCTTTTTAGGATGAGCGAAATGCTCGCCATCGCTGTAGAATAAATCGCGAAAACGCGTCATCGGGATTGGAGAAATCGCATACGTGCACCCGCCGTTCCGCAGGTAAGGTCTCGGAGCTTGGCCGGGTGTTCTTGTTGTAGGAAAAGCAGCCGGTAAAATAACCCTCGTCCTCTATATCCTTGCGCTTGGCACTCCGTTCCCCGTCCACAGCGCCTAACTCGCCACGGTTCACAGGGTGGCTGTTGGGTGTACTTTTATTGTCCAGCGTCCACAGCGGCGAAGTGTACCCGCTCTTGGTGAGGGCCGTACTCAGTGGCACATCATCCGTCCTGCGCTCAGCGAAACTCGCCTTTACGTGGACGACCCCAAAGAAGCGTGGACCTAGTGGCGTGTCACCGCTAAGCACCACATCAATCTTGTCGGCCTCGACGCGGTCCGCCAACGTTAGAGAATCCACGATCTCTTGTTTGGCCGAACTGGCGGCTATGTAGATATTCACACCGTAGCTTTTTAGAAATGGGCCATAATGACGGACAAGAACCACTTCGAGTGCCCATCCGCTTGTGCGCTTCCAGCTTTGGTCTAAGTTCAGGCGAGCAAAGAGGGCAGGGTGATTATAGGGGTCGCAATAGGCGCGCGATACGAGGAACCCCCACAAATCGGAGGGGTTGGCATGGGGCCAAAGACGCACCGACTTCAGAAAAGCGCTTGCAACGGCATCTGATTTAATGGCTCCGCTATTTACCTCCGTAGTATTGGCAAGCCGCGCCAAGCCATCGCGCAACTTTTTTATGACCGTCCCGAATTCTTCGAGGGTGCTGTTCCGCAGCGTGTACTGTGCGTCGTGTTTGGCATAGTCAAAGTGAATGCAGATATCATTCCCAACTTTCTCTGCGAAGATGACGCGTTCAACTGCCGCGGCTTCCAGCTTCGGCAAACCGCGCAGGAGTTCCGCAAGGCTCGATTTAGTTGCACTCAGGATCGACAGCACCATGTCGATGCTTGGAACGCTCTCGCCGCTTTCGAATCGTCCGATCCATCCAGGCCCAAGAATCAGCAGTTCTTCCAGCCCGCTCTCCGTCAAATCCGCCTTTTCACGAAGGCCCCGCAGGTTTGCGAGTAGCATCTTCATATAGCCGTGGATCTTTGGCATTAAAACAGTTCCTTTGCGTCCACGCTCAGGGCATCAGCGATTTTGTGAATGTTTATGAGACTGATGTTTCGTTCGCCCCGTTCCACACCACCGATGTAGGTTCGATCGAGGTCGCAGGCAAGTGCCAGAGTCTCTTGAGAAAGCTGCTTCCGCTTTCGGAATTCGCGCACTCGTTCGCCGAAGTGTTTTTGAATCTGCATTTGAGCCGCACCATCCATGCGGCTATGAAATCACCGTAGATGACAATAAGTCCACGGACTTTAAGTACCATTCACGCCGGGAGTCCCATCCATGCCGTGTACTTTGTGGCAAAGGTGGGAGACCACAGAAGCCAGCCACCGGCCCCAGGGTCCATCCCTTCGCCCGCCAGGGAGAGCGCGAAAATAGCCCACGGGTGCAGTCCGCCCCGGCGGACGAAACCCTGGGTCAGCGTCCCCCATCCATCCCGCCGCCCCGCAGGGCCGGCGCGAGAGCTCAATATGTTTCCTCAGCCCCCCCGTCTTGACAGGTGTTGTCAAATATGACTACACTGCTCTCGTAGAGATGGTAGAGGGCCGATGATCAGAAAGACGCGGCCCATCTCGTGGATCAAGGCAGCCCTTAAGGAATTCGAGAAGTTTCCCGCCGATGCACAATCCATCTGCCTGACCGCCCTGACGATTGCGGCAGAGAACGGCAAGGCTGACATTGCCAAACCGCTCAAGGGCATTGGCCCCGGCATCTTTGAGATTGCGCTGTCGCTCCGTGGGAATGCCTTTCGCGTCGTCTACGCCGTGCAGATTGGCGCAGAAATCTGGGTTCTTCACGCCTTCCAGAAGAAATCGACCCAAGGCATCAAGACCCCTCTACATGAGATCGAGCTAATTGAAAGCCGGCTGAAGAAGCTGAAGGAGATGCTCGGATGAAACGCGAATCAATCGAACTCGTCCGCGGCAGCGGCAATGTCTTCCGCGACCTGGGCCACGCAAGCCCCGATGTCGAGCAACTGAAGGCCATCCTCGCTGCTGAAATCATCAAGATGCTGGACCTTGAGCAATTGAGCGTTCGTGCCGCCCATGCGCGGACAGGCATTGCCGCGGCCGACTTCTCTCGCATCCGCAATGCTGCCCTGAGCCGATTCACCCTGGACCGGCTCGTTTCGATCATCAATCGTTTGGGCTCACGCGTCGAAGTTCAAGTGAACGTCCACACAATCGAGCCAAGCCACGCAGCGCTTGCTTGATCCGGGATTGCTCGGCCGGGTGTCCCATCCTTAAGGCATTCTCCGCCGCAGGCCGCAAAACAGCGGCAACCCCTCACCTCTCGCTGCACCATCGCATCAATCCGGGTCGCGCTAATCGGGCGCGCTTCACTGCGCGGCAGGAAGATACAAATCCAGATTTCTTGCCTGGTTCAGCTTGAGAGTCGCTGCGCGGTCCACCTCGCGCATTGAAATGCGCGAGGGCCTCGCGTCGGGATCGACGTAGTGCAGGCCATCATCGCAAGCGAAGACCGATACGGCGGAGAGGGTCGAACCGTTCTTGAGGACAATGCCAAAGGGCTGCGGCTCGGGCTCGAAGCTTTTCGAACGCGCGGAACGGGAAGAAGCCGTTTTCTCAGTTGGCCATGTGTATTCCGTGATCACAGCATGCCCCGCCGGCTGAACGACGGCCGGCGCAGCCGCCTGGACCAATGGAGGTGGCTGCTGAACAAAAGTGGCCGGCTGGGCCGCATAGTCGTATGCGTCGCCAGAGTCGTAGGGCAGGTATCCGTACCCAAGTCCGGAGGGCGAGGCGCCCCGGGCATGTCTGAAACCGTTGCCACGCGGGGCGAAGCCAGACCCGCCTCCGCCGCGGCGCTGGGCGCAGGCATCGTTCGCCGCACTCACAGCAAGAAGCGCAATGAAGCTGAAAAGGATCGTCCGCCGCATAGCCACCCTCCTGAGGAGGAGTCTAATCCCGAGGCCCGCTCTTGTAAACCTCCCCCGTATGCCTCATATCCCAAGACAGCCAACACCCTGACCAGTCGTGGCCCGTCAATATCGCGAGGGAGACCGGGGAACGCGCCTTTCGCAAATTCAGCGGCCTTGAATCTCCAACGCCAATCCTTGCCCCGTCGCACGGCACGAGCCATTCTGCACAGTACTGCGCTCGCGGATCAGTGAACCTAACCATCAGGGAAGCCGTTCGCCACGGGCGGATTCCGCGCGAACCTTCGCATCCTATTCCGGGCGCAACAAGGAGAATCGAATGAAATTCAGGAAGTTATATGCGGTAGCCTTCGGATCCTTCGTCGTGCTTGCAATGTCGCTATCGATAACGGCACAGCAAACCACGCAATCCACCACAACCACGCAGACACCAGATCAGCCGATCACCCAAACCACCCAGACCACTGAAAGCAAGACGAAGTACAAGCATCATCACAAGAAGGTCGTAAAGGAGAAGCAGAAAACGACGACAACCACGATCCCAGCCCCTGAGCAGCAGACTCAGACGACCACCACCACGACAGGTCCGCAGCAGTAACTCTTGGAATCCGGCGGGAAGCCTCATCCGTAGCTCGCTTAACCAGTCACACCGGGGAGTATGCCATCGGTTCGCCTGCGGCGCGGACCGACGCGCAAACGGGAGGGCGGCTGGAGAACCTGACTACCGGGTCCTTAGTCCTCCCTCAGTCCATGTTGGGGCGCGGTCGAGCCCGCATCCAATCTCAGCGAAGCTGACGCCTGGGAGCCGGATGGATTTGCCAAACCTCGGTTATCGTGTTGAAGCTATCGGAAGAGATCTGGGCATACAACTTCCAACTGCCGACCGTTCGCACTCCGATCACAGACGCCCGGCGCACGCCGTAATCCAGGAAGCCAAAAGTGCTCAGCGCTTGACCGGGCATGCCTTGAAAACCCCCGGTGTTCTGGAGGTTGGTCTGTAAGACTCCGCCGGTGATCGCCGCCCCTGTGGGCAGATTTCCATGCGGAAGGATGTGGACACAGCGCAGGTCTCCGGCCGTCTCGCACCAGGCGAAACAGCACCCGGACAACTGTCCCGTGGTCAGGTAATTTCCGCCCGCGCCGGCCACGTAATAATCCAGGGCTGCGATATTGCCATGCAGATTCAGCCCGCCATAGGCGTCCGAGTTGTAATTGACCATCGGCACTCCGCAGGTATTCAATATCGCGGACTGCTGAGCGGTCACCAGATGCTGCCCATTTGGCCTCATCTGAAAAGAAGAGATATTGTGGGTTCTGCAACTGAAAATCTTGCCTGGCCTGGTGGCGCCAAAGTGGCCCACCTTGCTTACGTTGCCCTGAGCATCCGCGGCTCCGGCAGCTCGGCACACATGATAGCCCTTGATGTTTTCAGCATTCGGAACCCAGGGCGCGGCACCGCCGAACATTTTCACCGGATAATACTTGAAAAAATAGTCAGTATCCGTCAGCATCTCCCCGGCAGCTTCGGCTGGCGTCACAGTCCCCTCCAAGGCTAAGTATTCGCAGTTCGCGATATTATGTGGAGCCGGATTTGGCAGTCAACGATGGCGGGGGACCGATCCGGCCCCGAAAACAGACTCCTACACTCCTCAGGCCCGGCCGGCGAACTCCCGTGTTTCGGTGTATACCTTGACTTTTACGCCCTCCTGAATGAAGAGGGGAACCTTGATTTCCAGGCCGGTTTCGAGTCTTGCCAGCTTGGTCACATTGCCGCTGGTGTCGCCGCGCGCGCCGGGTTCCGTATAGGTGACTTCAAGCTCGACCTTCTCAGGCAACTGCAAGCCAATCGGGTTGCCGTTGAACTTGTGGAGCTGGATCAGGGCGCCCTCGACCAGAAACTCCAGCGCATCCCCGACCATCTGCTCGGAAAGGGTATGCGTATCGAAGCTCTCCTGATCGAGGAAATGGGAACCGTCGCCGTCACTATATAGATAGGAGGCCTCGACCGTTTCCAGGTCCGGCTCCTTGAATCGGTCGCCAGCCTTGAAGGTCTTGTCGAAGACCGCACGGGTAAGCAGGTTGCGCATCTTCAGGCGTACCAGGGTTTGGCCTCCACGCGCGGTGGGGGTTGAAACCTCGGCTTCAAGACAGTAATAGGGGGTGTTTTCAAACTCAAAATACATCTTGCGCTTGACGGTAATTGCTTCGAGAAGTGCGGCCATGGAGTCCTCAGGAAACAGGCTTGGAAGCGGAGAAGCTCACTGGGATCTCATCCGGCTCCCCGTCAATTATAGGGGGAAGCGGTCAGCGGGTGCCTTTGCAGCGCGACTTCGCATCTCATGGTACGCTGAGGATAATCTTCGCCTTCAGGAGGCGAGCATGGCCGAGACGACGATCACAATCCGAGTTGACCCCGAACTGAAGACAGCTTTTTCCCGAGCGGCACAGGCCCGCGATCGCACCGATCAGGATCTCCTCCGCGAGTTCATGCAGGATTTCATCGAATCCCAGCGTACCGACTCCGAATATGAGGAGTGGTTTCGCCGCCAAGTCCAGATCGGCATTGACGACGCCGACGCCGGGAACCTCATTCCTGCTGAAGAAGTCGAGGCGGAGTTTGCGACACTCCGTGCAAACGCCACGAGGAATTTGTCCAGGTCGGCGTGATGAATCTGGTTTGGACGAAAGTTGCAAGAGCGGACCGGCGTAAGGTTTTTGAGTACATTCAAGCAGACAGCCCTCGCGCAGCCTGCAAGATGGATATGGTCTTTTCCGAAAAGGCCGCGATTTTGCCAAGGTTCCCCGAGATTGGCCGGCTTGGACGCGTTCCCGGTACACGAGAGCTGCTGGCGCATCGCCACTACTTTCTTATCTATAGAATTCGCGGCAAAACAATTCAGATTCTCCGGCTGCTGCACACTTCACGGCAGTGGCCTCCAAATCCGCCCACCCGGCGATGAGTGGGCAATCTGGGGTCTTGACTCGCAGGGCTGGCTTGCCACCATGCCGCTCCTCTGGCGATACTGCGTACAGCCCGTTCCGCGGGCTGCATCTCTTCCTCAGCGAGAACTGCCTTGGCGCGACCGCTCCTTACAGCGCGGCTTGAAAAGAAAGTCTGCATCTCCGAAGTGGCGCAGTGCTACCACTTCGTGTTCGTTCTGGACAGCCTCGAGAGCTTTCCGTTTGCAGCCGGCCAGTTCGTCTCGGCGGTGGCCGAGGATGACAACGGCAAACAGCAGACCCGCGCCTACTCGATCGCTTCGGCGGCCAATGGCAACCGCTTCGAGCTATGCGTGAACCGGGTCGAGCAGGGATTCTTTTCCAACCACCTGGCCGACCTGCCTGACTTGCCACTTGGGTCCACGATCCAGATACACGGGCCGCACGGGCACTTTATTTTGAAGGAGCCGGTCACCGACTCGATTCTGATCGCCACCGGCACCGGCATTGCGCCCATGCGCGGCTTTCTGGAGAGCCTGTTTCCCGCGGACGGCACCGATCGCAGCGGAGGCAAGGAAATCTGGCTGGTCTACGGCACGCGCCACGAAACCGACATCTACTACCACGAGGAGTTCGAGGCACTTGAGAGACGCAAGCCGAACTTCCACTACCTGCCCACGCTGAGCCGCGCCCTGGATAGCTGGGGCGGCCTGCGCGGCTACGTGCAGGACCATGTGGCCAGGATCATTGAGGAGCGCGCCGCCCGGCTAGGCCTGCCGCTGCCCGTGCCCCCGCCCGATCCAACTTTGCTGGCGTCGGAGCTGAACTTCGACATATACGCCTACATCTGCGGCCTCAACTTCATGGTTTCCAGCGTCCGCGACAGGCTGGCCGGCTTCGGCTGGCACCGCAAGCAGATCGTCTTCGAGAGATACGACTGAAGCGGGCGCAAAAGGCCGCTGTATCCGCCCTGCGCGCTATAATCAACCCATGCACCACCCTCGCCATCCCGCCTTCGCCATCGCCCGCGCGGCAGCGGCGGCTCCCGCCGCCTAAGATACCCGTTTTTCTCATCCCAAATCCCAGCAAGCAGTTCTAAATCAGGTCCATCCGCGCCTGATTCCAGCCCCTTGTTCCTTTTGCCCTGCCCGCGCACAGTTGATAATGGAGTGATCATGGAAGAGTTTTCGAGGATTCAGCGTCTACCGCCATACGTCTTCAGCATCACCGACTCGATGAAGCGCGCCGCGCGCCACAACGGCGAAGACATCATCGACTTCGGCATGGGCAATCCGGACGGGGCCACCCCCAAGCACATCGTGGACAAGCTGGTGGAGGCGGCGCTGAAGCCCGCGACCCACCGCTATTCGGTTTCGCGTGGCATTCCGCGCCTTCGCAAGGCCATCTGCAACTGGTACAAGACCCGCTACAACGTGGATCTGGACCCGGAGACCGAAGCCATTGTCACCATTGGCTCCAAGGAGGGCATTGCGCACCTCTGCCTGGCCATTCTGGACTCCAATGACACGGTGCTGGTGCCCAACCCCAGCTATCCGATTCATATTTATGGGCCGGTGATCGCAGGAGCGCACGTAGTGAGCGTCCCGGTCCACGACAGGGAGCAGTTCCTGGCGCAGCTTGAGGACCTGATTCCGCGCATGGTGCCTCGGCCCAAGGCGCTGATTGTGAATTTTCCATCGAACCCGACGACCGAGTGCGTCGAGTTGCCGTTTCTGGCGCGGCTCGTCGAGCTGGCCAAGGAATATGGCTTTCACTTGATCCAGGATCTGGCCTACGCCGATATCGCCTTCGACGGGTACAAGCCGCCCAGCGTGCTGGAGGTTCCCGGCGCTAAAGATGTCGCGGTCGAGTTCTTTACGCTGTCGAAGAGCTACAACATGCCTGGCTGGCGCGTGGGCTTCATGGTGGGCAATCCCAAGCTGGTGGCGGCGCTCTCGCGGCTGAAGAGCTACTTCGACTATGGGACGTTTACGCCGATCCAGGTGGCGTCGATTCACGCGCTTGAGGGTCCGCAGGAATGTGTTCACGAGATTTGCGAAAACTATCGCCTGCGGCGGAATGTGCTGGTGGAGGGACTGAACAAGCTGGGCTGGCCGGTGGCCTCGCCCAAGGCCACCATGTTTGTGTGGGCGCAGATTCCTGAACGCTATCGGAAGCTGGGGTCGCTGGAGTTCGCGAAGATTCTGCTCAGCGAGGCTAAAACAGCCGTCTCGCCGGGGATTGGGTTTGGGGATTATGGCGATGGGCACGTGCGGTTTTCGCTGATTGAAAACGAAGAGCGTACGCGGCAGGCGCTCAGGGGAATCAAGCAGATGTTCGCGAAGGGATAGGTGCTGCGTACCCAGGTCTCATGGCGAGATCTGGGGCAGCCGGGGATTGCGATGAACGACAAATCATTTCTTGATCGAGTTGAAGCATCCGTTCGCGATGTAGTGTGCGATTTTCATGAGCATCCTGTCTGATTACCTCTTTGAATCAGATTTGCAGTGCGCACTGTTCGGGTGTTTGAAGGGCAACTTCAGAGACCTTTCCTTTGTTTCAAGTTCCAGCGATATGCCCAGATTCTTCGGCGATAAGCTGACCATTCATCCAGTTAAATCTGAATATCCTTACAATATTCAAGGCCATACGAGTGACAGATTTGATTTGGCGCTGCTCGATTGCCAGCAGGATTCCTCTCATCGAATCTACCATCAACACTGTAGTTTCGGGATTGAGATTAAGTTATGGAACCCCGATGGTACGGGAGGCAGTATTTGCCCGGACGTGAAGAAGCTAATCCATTATTTGGAGGCTGCAAGGCTGCAAAATAAGGAGTTCTCCGGATTGGCGATTCTGTTTGTATTGCCTGGCGCAGAGAAGTGGTTGACCGATTCGTTACGGAGTTCATTGCAGCCGACAATCGACGCCAATGAAGTTTCGCTTCATGTCGTGTACAGTGGGGAAAAGCCGGTCTGGACTCGTGTACGAATCCCGAAGGACAATGAGACATTCCAGCAAATTACCGGGTTCCCCAGGTCTTGATCGTGAGACCTGGGATACCACGATATCCGAAAAGCAACCGCAGGTCCTTCGACTCCCTCCGCTGCGCTACGGTCGCTCAGGATGACAGTGTTTATGAAATGAACATTGGAGACTGGACACTGGGCACGTGCAACATTGCATATCGGCGGCCCTCCACCTCAGGGCAATCGCATGAACGATGATGTTGTCTGAGTAGATGCGGGATCAGGATTGATACTCGTTTTTGCTTGTCGTCGGTTTTTTCTGTTTCCAGGAGGAGTGATGGAGACAGAAGGCAGAT
>Ga0182024_10006113_pt1 | contig 26571 bp, 24 predicted proteins | sample P32metaG_FD_120480 | JGI IMG/M metagenome (GOLD analysis project Ga0182024, IMG submission 120480) | Permafrost microbial communities from Stordalen Mire, Sweden - P3-2 metaG (Illumina Assembly) | ecosystem: Environmental > Terrestrial > Soil > Wetlands > Permafrost | place: Sweden: Stordalen... | reverse complement strand
GACCTATCGGCGAGAGGTCGACGACGACGGCAACCGGCTGCGCCTTGTGGACGAGTTGCGCGATGCCATCCTCGCCGGGGATCTCGAGGTGTTCTACCAGCCCCAGATCGACCTCGTCACCGGTGAAAGGTCGGCGATGGAGGCTTTGGTGCGCTGGCCCCACGAGCGTCTCGGGCTCATTCCGCCACTCGACTTCATCCCGCTCGCCGAGGAAGCAGGGCTCATGCAGTCGCTGACCGCACTCGTCCTCGAGCGGGCGGTGGAGCAGTGCGCCGCCTGGCGTGCGGACGGACAGATGCTGACCATGTCGGTCAACGTCTCCGCCACCAATCTCCTCGATGCCGGTTTCAGCGGATCTGTCATGGCAACACTTGCGCGCCACGATGTCGGACCTGAATCGCTCATCCTCGAGATCACCGAGACCACCATCATCAGAGACTTCGACCTCTGCAAGCTGGTGATCGCCCAGCTTCGCGACCTCGGGCTCGGTGTCTCCATCGACGACTTCGGCGCCGGGGTCACGTCGCTCGCGTACCTCGGGAGCCTGGCCGCCAGCGAGTTGAAGCTGGACCGGAGCTTCCTCTCCCGCCTGGCCACAGGCGACACGGAACGAAACGTTGCGCTGGTTCGCGCCACCATCGCGCTCGGTCACAAGTTGAACATGCGCGTGGTCGCCGAGGGAATCGAGGATCTCGATGCCCTGAACCTGCTCACCGCCATCGGGTGCGATCTGGCCCAGGGCTACTACATCAGTGAGCCGATGCGCGCGAAGGACCTCGGTTCTTCACCCGCGCGACGCGGCGATCTCCCGACGTCGGAGAACGCCGTCGCCTGACCGCCTCGTGCGCTAGCGTACCTAGGCTTGAAACTCACGAATCGCCTGGTAGCAACGCGTACTTCAGCAGTGGCGCTGCATCGCGCGACGCGTGCAGCCGTGGTCAATCCGGCGGTGTTCGCGCTGACCCTGCTCGTCATTCGCGACCTGCAGGTGGCGACCTTCGCCGTCTTCGGATGCTTCGGGCTGCTGGTCATGGCGGACTTCGGGGGTCCCCGGCGCGCTCGCGCCGTCGCCTACGCCGCCACCGCACTCGCCTGCGCCGCGCTCATCGCGATCGGGACAGTGGTCTCATTCAGCGCCGCAACCGCCGCGATCGTCATGCTCGTGGTCGGCTTCTTGCTCTCCTTCGCCGGCGTTTTCGGTGGATACGTCGCGGCTGGTCAGACCGCGCTTCTCCTCGCATTCGTCCTCTCCGCGTCGATCCCGGCATCGGTTTCCGCGATCCCCACCCGGCTGGCCGGATGGATGATCGCTGCGATCGTCTCGACGCTTGCGGGCGTCTTCTTCTGGCCGTGGTTCGAGCATGCTTCGCTGCGGAGACGAGCTGCCGACGCCTGCCTGACGGTCGCCGACCTGGTCGCGGCCATGCGAGCTCGTCCTGGTGACGAAGGCGTCGCCGAGCGCGTAGAGGCCGCCCGCACCGCAGTTTCGGCCGTCAAGGGCGAATACGCGCGCACCGGGATGCGACCATCCGGTCCCACGCGCAAGGACCGTGCCTTCGTCGAGCTTGTGACCCAGCTCGAGCAGGTCATCGAGGTCGCCGAGCGGCCGTTCCATCAACGCCGTCCGTCACTCCGTCCCTGCATCAGCGAAGGCGACCAGCTCGCCGCCGCGGTGGTCGAGACCCTTCGTCGGGACGCGTCGGTCATCACCGGTGCCCCGCCGCCGGCAATTCGAGAACTTGAGGCTGCGCGGCGCGCACATCGAGAGGCACTCGATCGCTGGGCTGCCGACGAGCTTCGCGCGGGGCGAGCGGCCGAGGCCGTGCTCGATGGACTGGATGTCGACCACACCCTCCGGGTGATCGCATATCTGACCATCGCGCTGAGCACGAACGCTGTGATCGCCGCCGGCCGGGAACCCGACGATGCGGTCGCGCTGCCGGCAGGAATCCCACGGCTGAACGGTGCTCGCGGCGTTGCGATGCGCGCCGCCCGGACGATCCGCACGCATCTCGAGCCGAGCTCGACGGTCCTGCATGGGAGCGCACGCGTTGCGGTCGGGCTTGCTCTCTCGGTACTCCTGGCGAGGACGCTCGGCCTCAACCATGCCTTCTGGGTGGTCCTCGGCACGCTCTCGGTGCTGCGATCGAATGCACTGGGCACAGGGCGCACGACCGTGCAGGCGCTGCTCGGCAGCATCATCGGATTCGCGGTCGGCGGCGTCATCGCGGCCGTTGCCGGACGGGACTCGACCGTCATGTGGATCGCGATGCCGATCGCGACCTTCCTCGCGTCCTACGCGGCCAGCGCGATCGGGTTCGTCACCGGTCAGGCCGCCTTCACGGTGATGGTGATCATCATCTTCAACCTGATCTCGCCGACGGGATGGCAGGTGGGATTGGTGCGGGTCGAAGACATTACGGTCGGAACCGCTATCAGCGTCGTGGTCGGCGTCCTCCTCTGGCCGCGGGGAGCCCGGCGCGATCTTGGGCGGGCAACGGCGGGCTTCTACCGCGCCGTCCGCGTCTATCTCGGTCTCGCGTTCAGCCTGGTGCTCGGGGAGGACCGCGATGCCGACATCGGCAGGACTCGAGCCGATGCGGAGCGAGCACGCGACCGGGCGGCAGAGGCATTCGACGTCTTTCTCAACGAGCGCGGCTCCAAACCGCTGGATCCCGATGCGGCCGCGCGTCTCGTCTCAGCAGGAAGTCACGGGCTGCTCGCGGCAGATCTCCTGGTGATGGTTGCGATCGATCTCGGTTATCGGGCCACCGCCTGCCCTGACGGTGCGAGGGCAGTCGAATCGCAGGTTCGGACGCTACTGGCCGGATTTGATGATCTCGCCGAGCGGCTCACCAGCACGCGCAACGGCGGGTCTCACCCTGGACGCCCATCGGAGGAGTCGCTGCGTCGCGCCGCATTGGATTGCCTCCGCAGCTCTGGGGGTGATGCGGACGCGACGCGCGGCGCGATGGCCGTCGTCATCGCCGGAGAATGGGTGCAGAACCTCGTACGTGTCGAGGTGGACCTTGAGCAGCCGGTCGACGCGGCGGTCGCAGCTGCGCGCACGCACTGGTGGCGATAGGAGTCGCCGCCTCTCTCCTGACTGCGACGGGAACCCTGCGGCGGCTCTCCGGGTGACCCTACCGCGATCGCCTGGGTCCACGAGACCGTTTCGCAGTGACAGGCACCCCGAGGAGCGCGCCGAACTCGTCGCCATGTGGCGTCGTGATGGGACCGAACTGCGCGGCCGCCTCGGTCATCGTGCGTGCACTTTTGGCGATGGGTCCGCCTGCGAAGCAATTGCCAAATCGTATCCCGGTCCAGCGGGCGAGGCTCTCCAGGTGTCGATCACATGACGACATGAAGGCGACACCAAGCTGATGCGGGAAGAACAGCAACTTGGTGGCTTCCGCCCCACAGGTCTCGTCGGGCAGGTTGGTTGCCGGGTTGATCGGACCGATACACGCGTCGCTCATCGCTGAGCAACGTACCACCGTCTGTACGAGCCACCTCGACGCCGGCCAACCGTCGAGCGTTACGCGCTACTCGTCGGCCACGACATACGCCCGCACGGGAAACGTGCCGCCACCAACCCACGCGATCGGCACCGCATGAAGGCGGCCGCCGGACGACACGGAGGCCAGGTTGGTCATGTGCTCGCAGATCGGCACGCCGGCGCGGAGCAGCGTCGTGTGCGCCGGCCGCGCCATGTCGGCGATGTCGTCGATGTTCAAGGAGTCGATCCCGACGAAAGCCACGCCGGCAGCCACCAGCCGCTCGCAGGACTCGGCGGTCAGAAAGGGGTTGTCGGAGAAGTAACGCTCAGTACCCCAATGGCGTGAGAATTCGGTACGAACGATGAGCGCCTTGCCGTGAAGGTCGTCCACAGGTAGCGCATCGGGGCCAATTGCGCGACCCGCGTCGGTCGCGTCGAGAACGACCACCGGAAGGTTCGCGAGGGACTCGAGCGGAAGTCCTGCGAGGTCGGCGCCGTCACGGAACCGGTGCCGAGGTGCGTCGACGTAGGTGCCCGTGTTTCCGCACAAATGCAGTGTGGCGATGAGGAATTCCGCCTTGCCCTCGTATCGAGACGCATCGTAGTCATTGAGCACCTCAACCCTCGGTGGAGGGAGCGGTCGATACGTCTCCATGCCTTCCACGACCGGGTGGCTGACGTCGATGAATCGGCTCATCCTCATAGCTTAGGCGGCGGTTGCCGCTCCAGGTACCAGCCCTCAGGCTCTGCTCATGCAGCGCAATCGATCAGTGTCTGAGCGTCCCCTCGGAGCGTCGCTGGCGACCGAGGGATCAGCGATGGCGCACGCGACAGACGACAGTCGTGCAGTGGAGGTGATGGCCCGACTGGGCCTCGCCGCTCGCGGTTTCACCTACCTGATCATCGCCATCATCGCGGCCCAGGTTGCCGTTGGCGGCACGGCCCAAAGCGCCGATCAGCACGGTGCCCTCGAGGAGGTCGCCTCCAAGCCATTTGGGGGCGTGCTGCTGATCGCCTTGGCTGTGGGCTTCGCGGCATATGCCTGTTGGCGGTGGTCCGTGGCCGCCGTCGGTGGTCATCGAACCGGTGCCGAGTCTGAGGCCAAGGAGTGGGCGCATCGGCTTGGCGCGTTCGTGATGGGGTTGGTGTATGCCGGTCTCTGCGTGAGCACGATCCTTGTCCTGATGGGCCGGTCGACATCGTCGAGCACCCAACAGCAGCAAGGCGCGACGGCCCGGCTGCTGGCGCTTCCCTTCGGGCGAGCGCTGGTGATCGTCATCGGTGCAGGCATCGTGGTCGGTGGATTCGTCGTGATCTGGAGGGCCTTCGCCCGAAAGTTTGAGGAGCATCTCGCCACGGAGAAGATGGGACCGAGTGCACGAACGTGGGCCACCGGTCTGGGCATCGCAGGCAATGGCGCTGGGGGTGCCGTGCTTGTCCTCGCGGGGATCTTTCTCATCCAGGCGGCGGCCACGAACAATCCGAGGGACTCCAAGGGCCTCGACCAGACACTGCGCACCCTCACGCATGCGCCCTTTGGACCTGAACTCCTCCTGGTCGTCGCCGCGGGCCCTGCGGCCTACGGCCTGTACTCATTCCTAGAGACGCGCTTCCGCCGGGTCTGAGGCCACACGCATCCATCCTCGAACGGCTGGTGCGGCTACGGCTGCTGCGAGCTCCCGTTCTGTGGCTCGTTGGGGCGACCGGATCCGGTGGTGATCAAGCTTCGCAAACTGTCGTTGATGTAGAAGCTCCAGGCACTCGAGCACTCCCCATAACACTCGTAGTCGGGAACCAAGCCGACATGGGTGAAGCGGAGCTCGGCCTTGTCCTCCTTCTGAGCGATCTCGAAGGTGATCTCCGTGCCGTTCCACTCATTCTTGTCCTCAACAAAGCTCAGGCTGGCGTCGAGCACTCGCCAGACGACCTTCTTCCCAGGGATCAATTCTGTTATCCGCTGCTTGCTGTAGTGGACGTCCTCGTACCGGTAGGTGAATTCATCGTTGAGCTTGTCGGTACTGCCGTCGATCTGTCCTGACCACCAGCCACGGACATTCGTGATGGCGTCGAAGACCTCCTCGGGGGTGTGGTCGACGGTGAAGGTGGTGGCGAAATCTCTGCTCATGATGGGCTCCAGGTGGTGGCTGCTTGCATGACGAAAGGAAGGTATCACGGGCTGCTTTCATAATGCAAGCATGGTGGTAGAGTGGAGGCATGCTCGGTCGAACCTATGAGGCGGAGGTCTGCTCCGCCGCCCGAACCCTCGAACTCGTGGGAGAGCGCTGGAGCCTGCTGATCCTGCGTGACGCCCTGTATCGCGGCACCACCCGCTTTGCCGACTTCCAGCGTGATCTCGGTCTGGCCTCGAACATCCTGGCCAAGCGTCTCGAGGGCTTTGTTGCTGCCGGTCTGATGGAGCAACGGCGCTACTCGGAGCGGCCCGAGCACCACGAGTACCTGCTCACCGACAAGGGCCGCGAGCTCCAGGCCGTGATCATCGCGCTGACGACCTGGGGTGACCGGTGGGCGGCCCCGAAGGGTCCACCGATTCTGTATGAGCACGCCGGCTGCGGAGGCGCAATCCACACGCACCTTCGCTGCTCGACCTGTGGCGATGTGGAGGCGGACGCAGCGGTCGGCGCACGGCGCGGCCCGGGAATGCCGAGCTGATCAAGGGTTGTCTCGACGGCGCGTAGGGTTTTCGCAGTTTCAGCGCGAGCCGCCCCCCTTAGCTTGTCGGCATGCAGGATCCGCATGCCACCCAAGACTTGGCTCAGCGCCTTCAGTCAACCTTAAGACGACCCGAAGGGCCCGGACCTGGCCTCGCGCCATGAAAAGGTTTATGGCTCGCATCACACCGCTCCCCGTCATCGGCACGGCCATGCTCGCGACCCTGGGTCTCGCGCTCACAGCCTGCAGCGCGAGCACGACGACGACACCGCCTCCGACGTCGAGCGCGTCCAACAACGGCGGCGGCGGCACCCCCGGAAGCGGCGGCGGGCAGGCCGCCAACCTCACATTCCAGGTGAACTTCACGGGCGCCGACACCGTCCAGGGCTCGTTCGCCAGCGATGAATGGCAGATCTACTCGTGCTCAGACTTCGCAAAGAGCGCGTTTGCCTGGAACATCGGTATCGGACCGCAGGAAGGGTTGCCCACAACCGTGGGCGGCAAGCTCGTCAATTTCCTGCTGAGCGTTCCGACCGGCACGTTTCACGGCGCCGACACATATACCGACGTGATGCCGGCGGGCGTCACCACCGAAGGCGACGATTTCTCCGGCTCTGGCTCGACCATGACCATCAACGGCGATGGATCCGGTAACGCGTCATTCACCAATCTGCCAGGGTCGGGAACGGTTTCGGGGCAGATGGAGTCGGGGACCGTGACCTGGACCTGTTCGTGAAGTTGAGCGCAGGGTCCGCCGTCTCCGGCGAATCCCTGCGCTCCCCAACACTGACCCGCGGTCAGCTCCCGAGGCTCACCGCGCAGGCCCCCTGCCCGCCCGCGGCTGCATTGCTCCAGAGCGGCTGGATCGCATAGAACTGGCCTCGGAGGGTGATGTTCTGGAGGCCGGTCCAGGCGCACTTATCTCCGTTCTCATTGGTCTGGACGTCATTCCATCCGTCCTGGGTCCCGTTGTAATTGTCCGGGTCCGTCACGGCCTCAGCGAATTCATGCCCGGCGACGATGCTATAGCTGTCGTAGTACCCGTGGCCAAACGCATCGTTCTGATTCACGGAATCGACGCCGCAGCCCGCGCCCTGCTCCGGGACATACGGCATGAACGCGTAACGGACGCCGCGAGCGCCGAGCGCATGGCCGGTCTCGCTGTGATACGCGCAGTACACACTGCCGTAGGCCGTTGCCACGGTTCCCGGCTGAGCGAGGATGACGTACGTGGCATTCACGCTGTAGCCGAAGTGCTGGGAGGCCCGAAGCGCTTCGGTCGCGACCGGGTCGTTGGTGGTGTTCTCAACCAGCGCCGTGGTCACGATCGGCGACGGCACCGCGGCGGGGTCCACCCAGACGCCCTTCAGCATGCTCGAGGGGTTCTGGACAAACTGCGCCCCGAGCGCGCCGTTGCAATTCACCGCGCCGATCGCGGCACCTTCGCAGTACTGCGTTTGCACGCCCGCCCATGGGCTGCCACCGACGGTACCGAAGAAATCGCGGAGGTAAGTCTCCGCGGTGCGATTCGTGTAGGTGTACGAGCCCACCGGGAACGAGAATCCGCTCGCCCATTCCGGGCCCCAGAAAACCAGGTACACGGCGGGCTTGGTCTCCACGGTGCCGCCGTGATAGATCAACTGATTGGGATCGGTCTGGGCGTCCGAGGTGTACTGATTGGCCGTCCACAGGATGTGGGCCGACCCCACGTTTGGCGAGAGGTTGGGGGTGACCGTCGCCGAGGCGACGAGCGGCGTCATCACGGCTGTCGCCACCGTGGCGACGCCCACCCCAAGACGAGTTGCGTGGCTGCGCGTGCTCTTCACGGATCCAAGTTCTCCTTATGAGACCTGACCTTGTGCCCGGGGTCCAGCGGAGGTTTCCGCTGCCACGGGATAGAGGGCAATATAGTCAAAGGTACCGGCCATGTCCACACACTATCTGACAGATAGCCTGTAACGACCAATGCGGCCTATCCGGTGGAAGGGGCGACATCTCCAGGCTTCGGCTTTGCCGACAGGGTGGAACGGCAAGGGAGCAGCGACAGTAAACCCGGGCTGAGCGCGGCAACCATTCCCAGCAGGGAGCCCGCGAAGCGAGCCACTATAACCAGGCGCACGAGTTGACGTTAGGCACCCGTTTCTGAGGACCATGAATGGCGAGCATTACCATCTCGGCGTCATACGGAGCTCGGGGCGAACGAATCGCCCAGGCGGTGGCTGCGCGATTGGGCCTGACATTCCTCGATCGAGCGATCCCGCTGGGCGTGGCTCAACAGTTGCATCTTTCGGAGGAGTCCGCGGAGAGCGTCGACGAACGCGTGCCGACCCGCGGCGAGCGGTTTGTCACCGCACTGGCCGCCGCTGGTTCGGTGTCGACCGCCCCGGGGGTCTCACCGCTGCCGATTCAGGATCCTGACGTATTCCGTGCTGCCACTGAGAGCATTCTCACGAGCGTCGCCGACACCACCGGCGCCGTCATCCTTGGTCGCGCAGGCATGGTCGTCCTCGGTGGCCGTGACGACGTGCTCTGCGTGCGTCTCGACGGGCCAGTCGAAGCCCGAGTCGCTCAAGCGGTCGCCGACGGTGCCGACGCGGCCACCGCACGCGATGCGCAACGGGACGTCGATGGCGCGCGGAACCAGTACGCGACCTTCTTTTATCGACAGCGACAGGACGATCCGCGCCTGTATCACCTCACCATCGACACCACCGCGCTGCCGGTGGACTCCTGCGTCGATATCATCGTCAGAGCTGCTGCTGCGCGGATCGGGAGCCGAGAAGCATCGAGGATGCCGCCCGCGGTATTCGACGAGCAGTAGTTGCTTCAACCTGCTCCTCTTCAGCTGATCGGCTGTATCGACGCGAAACTCGGCTCAGACCTCGGCCACCGCGGTCGAGGTCTGGGCCGGCCGGCCTCCGTCAGGACTAAGACGGGGGGTAACCATCACACCGCGACGATGGCCGGCCTTGGCGCGTCCGCGCCGCGATGAGACAGCAGGTAGTCCTCCAGCGCTCCCGCGCTTAGCGGCTTGGCGAAATGAAATCCCTGCCCCAAACGGCAGTGCAGCCGCAGCAATTCCGTCACCTGCCCGGGATGCTCGATCCCCTCGGCGACGATGTCGAGGTTCATCGTCCGTCCCAGCTGGATGATCGCGCGCGCCAGGTTGGCTTTCTCTGTACCGCACGCGATGTCGTCGATGAATGACTTATCGACCTTGAGAACGTCGATGGGAAACGTCCGCAGATAGCTCAGCGACGAATACCCGGTGCCGAAGTCGTCGAGCGCGATCCGTATCCCGAGCGCCCGCAAGTCGCGCACGCGTGCACTCATGGTCGTCGTGTCGTGCATCAACGCGGTTTCCGTCAACTCCAATGTCAGATGCGCGGGATCGAAGTTGTTGGCCTCGAGGGCCTCGATGACATCGGCAACGACATCCGGTTGGTAGAGCTGGCGCGCCGACAGGTTGATGCTGAGATTCAATCCCTTGGCGCTGGGGTGCTGCTCCTGCCACGCTCGCACCTGCAGCATCGAGGTATGCATCACCATCTTCCCGATGGGCATGATCAGGCCCACCTCCTCGGCGATCGGGATGAACTCAGCCGGTGACACCAGCGTGCCGTCCTCCAGCCGCCACCGCACCAACGCTTCCACACCAATCGCCTCGCCGGAGGCCAACCAGACAATCGGCTGGTAGTGGACTTCGAACTCCGAGCGCTCGACGGCGCGGCGCAAGCTCCCCTCGAGGTTGGCGCGCGTCGACGCCACCTCGTGCATACCCGGCTCATAGAACATGTGCTTGCCGACACCGTCCAGCTTGGCGCGGTACATCGCCAGATCCGCGTTGCGCAGCAGTGACTCCGCATCTGTGTGCCCGCCCTCGTCGACCATGATGCCGATGCTCGCGGTCACCGCGACGTGATGGCCGCCGATTTCAAAGGGGTCGCTCAGCGTCGCGCAGATCGCATCGGACAGGGTCTTGGCTCCCGCTGCTGAGATGTTCTCGGCGAGCACTGCGAACTCGTCGCCACCCAATCGGGCTGCCAGGTCAGCGGCACGCAAGGAGGCGCGCAGGCGCTTCGCCAGGGACTCCAGCACCAGGTCTCCCACGTTGTGGCCCAAGCTGTCGTTGATCAGCTTGAAGCGGTCCACGTCAAGGTAGAGGACCGCCAGTCCGGCACCGCTTCGCCCGGCGTTCGCGACGGCGTGAGCGAGGTGTTCGAAGAACAGCAGCCGGTTGGGCAGCCCCGTCAGCGCATCGTGGTAGGCGAGGTGGCGCATCTGATCAACGGCCTTGGCGTCGTTGAGGGCGATGCTGGCGTGATCGGCGAGAGCAACCAGCATCTCGCAGTCAGTGGCGGTGTATTCACGACCAGAGCGATGCGTGGCCACAGTGATGCTGCCCACCGCCCGGCCATCCTCGTGAATAGGAGCGGCCAGGGCGCACTGGACCCGATCGCCGACGAACTCTTCGATGGCCACCTCGGTGTTCTGGTAATCGCTCACAACGACCACGCGGTCCTCAACGATTGCCAGGCCGCCCGCGCCCTTCGACACGGACATTCGCATCCCGGCCGCGAGCATCGCATGGGACACGCCGACCGATGACACGAGGGTCATACCGCTGGGGTCGTCGTGGTCCACAAGCCGAAGGCCCACCACCTCATCGCCGAGCAGCTCGTGCGCGCCCTCCACCACCGCCTCGAGCACCTCCGGCAACGGCGCCCGGCGGGAGATGGATGCCTGGATTTTGGAGAGCCGTTCCAGCGCAATTTGACGCTCCTGGAGCATCGCCATGAGCCGCAGATTCTCCTGCGCACGAACCTCGCCTTCGGCGCGCAACGTGCGCTCCTGGTCGAGCATGCGGAGCGTGCGCAGCGTCATCGAGAGGCTCCGCCCCATCGCACGCAGGAGCCCGATCTCCTCCGGCTGGAATCTATCGAGCCCCGAGCGAGCCACGACCAGGTGACCCTCGATCTCCTCGATCGGGACGCTGATGGAACGCAGCTCTCCGACACCGGGTAGATGCAGCAGGGTGGTCGCATCCTGTACGGCTGCCAGCAGCGCAGCGACCGGCACGTTGCCCCTGGGGAAGCCGATCATTTTGATCACGGCACCGTGAGCCACCACCGCGGAGACCTCAGCCTCGAGTACCTCGGAACCCCACTGCATCGCGCAGAGCATCGCCGAGGGTGCATCAGGGCTATTGGCGACCGCAACCAGGAATTCAGCGAGCTGTTGCGTGGACCAGTTGATCGGTGGCGCCGCGATGTCGACCCTCGTCATGCCATCAGCTGAACGCCAGCACCACCAAGGTTTGATTGTGGAATCCGTTGACGCCGCGAGTGCGCGCGATCTCGCCATAGGTGTAGAAGCCGGCGACCGGTGCGCCACGCGAGTACGATGCGATCCGGCTGACCTCCGCGCGGATCCCCTCATCGCCGAGGACACCGCGCCGCGCGATGCAGTCAAAGGCGAGCAGGCCAAGTGGTGCGCGCCCGCTCAGCCCGTCGACTGCTTGTGAGCACGCCGCGCTGGTCGCTTCAAGCACGGATCCGGCGTCTCCCTCCATGATCCACGCCAGACCGCCCTGTGGAACCTCCGCGATGCAGCCAATCGACCGGTCCTCGAAATTCGCCTCCGCGATGAAGCGCACCTCCTCGCCGCTGCGCCGGCTCAACCCGAAAGGGTGGGTCATCGCGAAGCGTGTGAACGACGCTGGGTCGGCGCGAACGTGGTCGGGAGCATCCAGGCGCTCGAGATAGACGTCGAGCGCAGGACGGTCGTCGAGGGCGAGCACACGTGTGCCACTGCTGGCTGTGACCAGAAATGGCGCACCGACGCGATCCCATCCGTGTTGGACGCCAATCCCCAACGGCGCATCGGAGGTGATCGACGCCGCCACCACCGAATCCTCGAGCACCTCATCGTCGAAGAGCTGGAAGGTCCTTCGCATGGCCAGGTCGTCGCCGGCACAGCCTCCCACCAACGGCACGCTCGCTCCCACGACGCTGTACGCCCCGCGCACCACCTCCTGCTGGTCGCCGCCGAGGCCGTCGGTCAGCAATAACAGGATCTGATGCTCACCCTCTGGGCCGTTTTCGGCGCAGGTGGCCGCCACGGCCCCGGCAGTGCGCAAGTCGCGCGAGGCGTTGCGGGCGACGCTGGTCGCCACCGAGAACCCGGCGCCACCAAGGGCGGTGACGACGAGACCCGCATCGCTCGGGCCACCCGTTGCGATCTCGCCCGCGGTAGAGCAACCAATCAGCGGCGTCTCGGGTACGACGGACCGGATCCCCGCAAGGATGGCCTGCAGGTCGTGAGCCGGTGACACGAAGACAACCAGCAGCCGGGCGTCTGCGCCTCGAATCGCCGCAGTGGCCGCGATGACGCCCGCCTGACGCGAGTCCAACGCGGCGGATTCGCCGACGCCTATCCATCGCGAGGTGGTCGCCTTGGGCGCACTCACTGCCTGTGCGGAGATTGCATCTATCAGAGACGGCCTCCAGCGGTACGACCTTAAGGGGAGCGCGCAAACATCGATCCAGGGACCGGCGCGTTTGGTTGCCACCCTAGTTCGTCGAGCGCACGAATGAGCGCACGTTGTCTAGTCGTGACCGAAAGATCGCAACGATCAGCCCGGACAGCAAATCCGGGGCTCGAGATGCCTGATGTCGAAACCTTGATGCAGGCGGAGACCATGGTCGCTACCATCGACGCCACGCTGACGACCAATTGAGCCGGGCGCATCGCCCGCTCTCCGACCAAGGAGGGACCACGTTGCCGCTCTACATGGACCATCATCACAAGGTCGACGGGCTCACCGCGGAGGCCGTCGCAGGCGCGCACCAACGCGATCTCGACGTGCAAGGAAAGCATGGCGTTGAATACCTGAAGTACTGGTTTGACGAAAGCTCGGGCGCGGTATTCTGCCTGGTCAACGCGCCCAGCAAGGAGGCTGCCGCGGCAGTGCACCGAGAGGCGCACGGACTGGTCGCCGACGACCTCACTGAAGTCCAGGAAGGCGCGTGAACTGACCACGGGCCGCACTGCTTCGTCCAGGACGGCCGTGCCGAATTGAGGTACAAACTGCCGGCATGGAGTTTTTCTGCTACCACCGCGATCGGCCCGGCTCCGCGGTTCTGCGCAACGAGCTGCTGGAAGAGCACTGGTCCTATATGGACCGGTTCGCGACCGAGATGATCGCCCGCGGCCCGACACTCGCCAGCAACGGCCAAACGCCCACGGGGAGCGTGCACATTGTCGACCTGCCGGATCCCACCGCGGCCCGTGCCTTCGCCTTCGATGAACCCAACTACCAGGCGGGCGTGTACCGGGACGTGCTCCTGCGCAGGTGGCGCAACACGTTGGGGCGCACCATGTGGGACTTTCCCAATGATGGAGCCGGTGGCGACCAGTACCTTGTGCTCGGCCTCGGCACGGGTCAGGCCGCCGACCTCGCCATACCGAGCGGGCAGGACGAGTTGATCGCATTCGGGCCGCTGCTGTCCGACGATGGCATCAGCTGGCTGGGTACGGCGGTGTTGCTCCGTGCCAAGGATCGCGCCACAGCCCGCACCATCCTGACCCCCGACCGGTACGCCGACATCGAGGTCCACAACTGGCATTTCGGCGGGCGGCCATCATGAACCGATGCGTTCCGCGCAGCGGGGTCTGCTGATACGGCACGTCGGCCGACATCACATGCCCGATTTAGGGAGCCTTGACTGCGCGGGGCTCCCTACGCTCCCTTCACGACAACGTATTCCACCGGTTGCAGCCCGCAGTGCCACCGATCAGCGATTGGCTGCAGCACAGGACGAATGCGCATCGGGTCGAATCCCATCGGTGCGATGTCGACAATTCGGCCGCCATGCGCTGCGATAAGTGGTCGAAGGAGAGCCTGTGGCAGCGGGAACATGTGCATGCGCGGCGGGAGCGGGGGGCGGTCGCGGTCATTGAAGCCGGCATACGCCTTTTGAAGTCGGACGCGGAGGCGGCTCGAACGCTGTCGCATGCGCTGGAGGGCCGACAGCCCTGAGAACATCGGTCCCCCCTCAACCTCATGCGCGTGAAAGACCAGAACGCCACGGTCGCGCGCGACCACCCGGACGAGCTCCCCCACATATCCGAGCGCATAGCGGCGAGGGATGTGTTGGAGCACGCGGGTGGAGTACGCAAACGCAAAACGCCCATCTGCAAAGATGGAGAGGTCGGGCCGCTCATTCAAAGTGAAAGTCAGACGATCGGGGCTCGGATTGAACCCTCGTGCCAGCTCCAGCATCCGTGGAGAGACGTCCACCCCGGTACAGCGTGCGAACACCTCTGCAAGGGGTTGACTGACACGACCGAGTCCGCACCCGAAGTCGAGAGCCTCGCCCTCGCGGTCGATCCGGAGACCGACTGCCTCGACGTGGCTGACGGCTGCTGCGATGTCCCGCTGACCAGACTGCCAGAAGCGTCCAAGCTCGTCGTATGAACCCCCTTGCGGACCGAGCTCGGTGCAGACCGCCCAGAGGGGATCGGTCTGCGCCATGTATTCCCAATCACTCGAGGTTTCTTTCAGCGATGCCACAGGGGCTACTCTCCATTTGGGGAAGGTACAATCCCACTGACCGGACGTTTAGGCCATCTGTCAGGGATAGATACCGCGGTCGGTCGTTGCCTCAGCCACCCGCTCGATGGCGAGCAGGTACGCGCCTTGGCGGAGGGAAACCCCATGCTGCTTCGCGCTGTCCCATACCTCTGTGAATGCCCGGTGCATCACCTTCTCGAGGCGAGCATTGATCTCGTCCTCGTCCCAGAAGAAGGATTGCAAATCCTGCACCCATTCGAAGTACGACACCGTCACACCGCCCGCGTTGGCGAGCACATCGGGGACAACCGTGATGCCGCGCTGCTCGAGCAGGATGTCCGCGTCAGGAGTGATCGGACCGTTGGCTGCCTCGAGGATGAGCCGCGCTTGAATGCGCCCGGCATTCTCGCTCGTCAGCTGGTTCTCCAGCGCGGCCGGCACGAGCAGGTCGCATCGCACCTCGAGGACCTCACTGGCAGTGATCGCGCTGGCGCCGGGAAACCCGGTGACGCTGCCCGTCGCTTTCTTGTGCGCGATCAGGTGATCGACGTCGAGCCCCCCGGCACTGTGGATTGCGCCACTGCTGTCAGAAACCGCCACGATCGTGAACCCCTGGGCAGCCATCAGCCGCGCCGCGATAGACCCAGCGTTCCCGAACCCCTGGATGGCAACCGTGGAGGCATTGGGATCGATGCCGAGCCGCGTGCATGCCTCGAGCGCGACGAACATCACCCCTCGGCCGGTCGCAGCGTTGCGTCCCTGACTGCCGCCGACGGAGAGCGGCTTGCCGGTGACGACCGCCGGGACGGAGAAGCCCTGCTCCATCGAGATCGTGTCCATGATCCAGGCCATGATCTTGGGTGAGGTGTTGACGTCCGGAGCGGGGATGTCGTACGAAGGGCCGATGATGACGCTGATCTCGGTGGCATAGCGGCGGGTCATCCGCTCCAGCTCGCCCTCGCTCAGGTGCTTGGGGTCGACCACGATGCCGCCCTTGGCGCCGCCGAACGGCAGTCCGGCGATGGCGCACTTCCATGTCATCCACATCGCCAGGGCCTTGACCTCGTCGAGGGTCACGCCTTGGTGGTAGCGGATGCCGCCCTTGGCCGGCCCCCGCGTCATGTTGTGCTGGACGCGATAGCCTTCGAAGACGCGCACCGAGCCGTCGTCCATCTTCACCGGGAACGTGACGATGAGCTGTCGTTTCACCTCGCGGAGCACGGCGCGGAGTCCCGGATCAAGGTGGCTCAACTCGGCAGCCTCGTCGAACTGCCGCTGGGCGTTATGCCACGGGTTTTCTGCGGGCGCGCTGACTACAGGCGCGGTTGCAATCGCGTTCACCTGGACACCTCGGCGGACCGGCGGCGATGTCGTCGCAGTTGCGGTTCGCGGCCTCCGAGCCTACCTCTCTCGGGCGGGGTCCTGCGGAATCGCTCAGGTCAGTATGTTGACCGCACGGGCGGCGACCAGAGCCACGGTCAGCAACGAGGCAGCGGACTGAAGCCCCATCAACGCCTTCGCCGCGACAGTCATCGGCATGGTGTCGGTCGGGCTAAACGCTGTCGCATTCGTGAAACTCACGTACAGATAATCAAGGAATGCCGGCGACCAGAACGGCCGTCCCGCTCCCGGCGTGGCCATTTGAGGAAAAAGAAAATCCGGTTCTCGGTGCAACGGATTGTGGCGCTGATTCGGACCCCCTCGATCAAGCTCGAAGTACCAGAGTCCGAACACAATCACGTTCGTCAACCAAATGGCGACCGATGCAAGGATCAGGGCTCGACCGTTCTGGACACCACCGTGCAGCAACGCGTGAACGAGGAGTCCGAGGTTGATCATGTTGGCAACGGTCACCAGCGCTATCAGCGCCACCACCAGCACCCGCCGAAGTGGCGACTTCTGTCCAGTCTTGTGCGGGGTCAGCGTTGTCAACACCACGAGAATCACCGCCTCGAGCGCTGGCACCACCCAGCGAGGGCCCGGGATGAGTTGGTCAGGGAGCAGGAGGTAAAGAACGGCCGCCACGACTATCGCGCCTCTCGCCGGCCAGTAGGAGCGGTCCGCAGACGGCACTCCCCAGGCGAGGGCCTCGCCTCGAAGTCCAGACTCACGGAAGCCACCGTCCGGGCTTTCGATGTGGGTGTTTGTCACCCCATCGTCAGCGTTGGTTTTGGTTCCCATGGCGCCGAGCCTAGCCCGTTCGGCCTGCGCGTAGAGCCTTTTTGGAGGGTCTTCGTCCTGCCCGGTGTCTGTGTCTCGCCAGGATGGCCGGCGTCAAGGTTCGCCGGGCCCCGCGAGTCGCGAGCTCCACATTCTCGGAATCACGCTCGGCCCTCCTTCTCGCGCTTTCGGCGGTACATCGCATGGTCGGCCGACCGCAGCAGTGTGTGCAGGTCATCGCCATCGTGCGGAAAGGTTGCGACGCCGATGGTTGCGCCGACCGAAACGGTCTTGCCGTCATAGGCGAGGACCTGGCGGAGCTTGACCTCAAGCTTTCGAGCCACCTCGGCGGCTGTCTCGGCAGCCGTTCGAGAGAGGAGCACCGTGAATTCATCGCCGCCTTGGCGCGCGACGGTATCGGATTCACGGACGGATTTCACCAGGCGATCGGCGACCTGTTGCAAGACCACGTCGCCACCGTCGTGGCCAAGTGTGTCGTTGACCGCCTTGAACCCATCGAGATCAATCGCCAGGATCGCGAACGGTCGTGTGGTTCTTTTCGATGCCAGCATGGCCTGCGAGATGCGGTCGTAGAGCAAGACACGATTCGGTAACCCGGTCAGTGGATCGTGGAGTGCCTGATAGGAGAGCGTCTCGCGCTCGGTGGCGAGCTGGCTGCTGAGTTCCGTCATCCGGCGATCAAACGCTCGCGCCACCTGGACCAGGCTCGCGTCGCAGCTGATCCGAACCACTCGCAGCGCGTCGTTGAGCGAGTCGCGCGGTGTCTGCAAGCGCGCCGCCTCGTCCCGCAGGACTTCTCCGATGGTGTCTCGCCAGATCAAGTAGGCCCGTGTGATGTTCACCGTCGACTGCTGCAGGGAGGCGGCAAGATCACCTCGTTCGGCGATGTACTGCATCTCCTCAGCGGATACCGGAACCCCGTATGCGATCCAGCGTGCGGTCAGCACCGTGGCCAGCCAGTTGACCCCTCGCGATCGCTCGGTGTAGTTCGGATCAGGGGGACGGCCTGCCCAACCGTAGGCAGTGGCGCGCGAGTAGCAGAGATCGCAGCATTCCTCTGCACGGAGGCCGAGAGCGAGACCAAGAGCTCGTCCCGCGTTGGAAGCTTGGTCGGTTTCGAGGTGGCTCGGCCCACGCGAGCGGCGATCCGTCTTTTGAAGCGGCTGCATCTCGGCTTCCATCCTAGGTCTCTGCGCCGCGAGCCCCCTGACCGTGCCGGACTGTGTGTCCGATGTCACACCTTAAGCGATTCCTGATCGCCTCATATACCGAGATGGCCGTGCCGTCCGTGAATGTCTTTGAGTCGACGAGCCTGAGGGGTAGAGGAGCGAGCAGGTCTTTGAGCAAGGGAGCTGCCATCTGCTCGTAGGTGACGCGCCCCATGATGTGGGCACCGACCTGGTGCAGGGACTCGACCTTCCATCTCCTCACCGCCTCATCCTCGTCGGGCGCGCCGGCCTGGCTTGCGCCTTGCGGGCCGCCGGCCACGATTCCGTCCACCGATAGGCCCATCTGCAGCAGCACTTTTCGCACGACCCTGTCCTCCATCGTTATGGCCGGCCTCCTGGTCGGCCTCTCGTTCTCAAGACGACGGGATGACCCACAACTCATCGGTCCGGGTGCTGGACACCATCATCGCGCCGAGCTTCGTGCCATGCCGATGTTGCCCCGAACGTCCACGACGGTCGCGACCCCGGGCGCCGCGCGCCCGAGGAGGAGCTCGAGGAACACAGCCCCGAGCTGACCGCCTGCTGCTACCGAGGCGCGCTGGTGCTGGAGGGCGACCCCGCCGAGATGACCGTCGCGCTCGCCGTCGCGGCGACGATGGTGTGGACCAGGGATCGTGCCGACGTCAGTGGTGGTCGAATGCAAGGAACTGGTGCACCGCGCTGACTGCTGCTGATCCCTCGCCGACCGCGGCCGCGACGCGTTTGGTCGACCCTGATCGCACATCGCCCACCGCGAACAACCCCGGGCGACTGGTCTCGAACGGCAGCGGCCGCCGGCCGAGCGCCCTCCAGCTCTCGCCCAGCACCTCATCAGCAAGGGCACGGTCGGTGAGGACGAAACCGCGGTCGTCGAGCGCGGCACACCCACGCAGCCACGACGACTCGGGATCCGCGCCGATGAACGAGAACAGCGCCGCCGCTGGAACGCGAATCTCCCCATCCGGGCCGTCGACCCGAACTGCCTGCAACGCGCCGGCGCCTTCGAGCCCGATGACGTTCGTGCTGGTCATCACCTCGATGCGGCGATGGCGCACCAGCCGGTCGACGAGGTATCGCGACATGTGAGCGTTGAGGTCGGCCGCTCTGATGAGCAACGTCACCGCGCTGCCTTTGTCGGCGAGAAAGACAGCCGCCTGTCCAGCCGAGTTACCGCCGCCAACGACCATAACCGGGTTGCCGGCGCACTGCCGCGCCTCCAGCTCGGTGGCGGCGTAGTACACGCTGTTGGCCTCGAACTCCTGCAAACGATCAACGGGCAATCTGCGGTACTTCGCTCCGGTGGCGGCGATCACTGCCCGAGCAGCGACGACGGTGCCGTCCGAAAGCTCCACCGTGAAGTGTCCGGACTCCTCACGGACGGCGATGGCTGTGCACGGTGCGCTGAGCTTCGCGCCGAACTTCTCTGCCTGCACCAGCCCACGCTGCGTGAGCTCTGCCCCCGAGATCCCGGTGGTGAACCCGAAGTAATTCTCGATCCTCGAGCTCGTGCCAGCCTGGCCGCCGGGAGCGGTCATATCGACGCCGAGGGTGTGAAGCCCCTCTGACGCGCCGTATACCGCCGCCGCGAGACCCGCCGGGCCGCCGCCCACGATGACGAGATCGAACGAGCGGTCGGGCAGGTTCTCGAGGGTCAGCCCGAGATACGACGCGAGCTCGCCGGGCGTCGGCCTGCGCAGCACCTCGCCGGTGGCGATGACGACCGGGAGGTCCGATGGCTCGAGGGAGAAGGCTCGCACGATGTCGTCGACCTCTGGATCGGCATCCGGATCGAGCCACTCGTGTGGCAGGCGGGTGCGGGTCAGGAATTCACGGATGTGCACGGTTTCGGGAGAGAAACGCGAGCCCACGACCCGAATGAACACCGCGGCTCCCGCGAGGAAGGCGGCTCGCCGCGCCATGAACGCCGCCAGGATCTTGTCGCCGAGCTCGGGCTCGGTGGCGATGACCCGCCTCAGGAGATCCGCCGGAACCGCGAGCATGTCACCCGGTTCGGCAACTCGAGCCGAGACGAATGCCCTCACCCCGGTGAGCAGATTCAACTCGCCGAGAAATTGCCCGGCACGGGGGGTGACGATCACCTGGTCGTCGGCGTCATCGACGACAACGTCGACGGCGCCCGAGAGGACGATCCAGAAATCGTAGTGGGGGTCACCCTCGTGATAGAGGTAGTCGCCCGCGGCCGCGCGACGGCGCGTGCCGACCGCCTCGAAGATCGCGACTTCGGAGGGGTCGAGCACGGGGAACGCGGACGGGTCGGCGTTCATCGGCACCACTCGCTCTGGTGTTTCCCTTGGGGCCCCGGCCCAAACGTCCTGCCGGCTACCCCGCGGGTCACTAGGTATGCGCAACGGGTGATCGACTCAGTCCTGGGAGACGTCCTCTTGAGCGGTGACCTCGACCGCCGTCAGCCGATGGCCGCAATCCACGCACTTGGCCACAGGCCGGTCGGGTGCCTCGATAAACAGAGCATCGACGAGCAGCGATGGAAAGGTCAGTGGGATGACGCGATCGCCCCCGCACTGCGTACAGAGGAGCATGGCGCGCAATAGTCTCAGCACGCGGATATCCGCGTCTGTCCGCGAGGGGACCGTCGGGCAACCGGCCTGCGATGATGCAGTTGAGATGCGACGCGCAAGCGAAGGGTCTTGCGGGTCCCCGGTGTCCGGGGTGGGAGTGGTCGCGCCCCCGACGCCGAGACCTGTGATCGATCGGGACGCGCTCCTGGCGACGCGGCCTCATGAGCCTGGTGGAAGCATTGACGCTGGCGCAAACCGAGAAACCCGTCCGTATCTTCGTGGATGAGGGACCTCGGATGTGGAGGTTGCTCGGCGGCCTTGTTGCTGCGGGTCGACGAGCTCGCCCAGCCGGCGCGAATCGATTTCTGCCGAATACCCTCGGGCTGCTGATCCGAGCAGCGCGCGGAAGTGCGACCGGGAATCGGAGTTCGCCGTCGCTGATCGAGTCGTTGACCCAACGTGAATCCGAGATCCTCGCGATGCTCGCAGCGGGGAAGCGAAACCAAGAAATCGCCGTTGCGCTGGTGGTCACGCTCGATACCGTGATAAAGCACGTCACGCACACACTTGACAAGCTTGGAGCCACGACCCCCACCCAGGCCGTGGCACGCGCTCGGCAGCTCGGTCTGATCCCCTAACGAGCGGCACCGCGCAACCGCCACGGTTCCACCCGTCTTCCACCTTTGGGTGATGCGCCTCTGGGGTGGCGCTCATACGGTGCTGACATGAGCCATGAAGGTCCCGGCGGTCCGACGCATTGCACCTACGTCGTTCGCGTTCAAGGCGAGCTCGACGCCCATTGGTTGCCCTGGTTCGAGGGGCTGACCCTGACCGCCGGCCATGGAGAGACGATTATTTCCGGAGGGGTCCGCGACGCTGCCGCACTCCACGGTTTGCTCGCCAAGGTCCGTGACCTCGATGTGCCGCTGCTGGAGGTGCGACGAGTGCCGCCGCGCAGTGAGACCCAAGGGGAGCATCTGCGATGACGCTCTACTCCATCGCCCTCTTCCTGCATGTCATCGGTGCACTGCTGCTGGGTACGGCGCTCACCGGCGAGGGGATCGCTCTCTTCCACCTGCGCCAGGCGACGACGAGGGAGGAGCTCCGAACGTGGGAGGGCGTTGCGCTCCTCGGTCGCGTCTTTGGTCCTTCATCAGTGGTGCTGATCCTTCTTCCGGGGCTTTACATGATGTTCGCCTCCTGGGGGTGGGTCCCGTGGATTGCAGTCGGACTACAGGGCTTGCTCTTGATCGCCGTAATCGGCGCATCGACCGGCATCCGGCTCGGTTTGCTTCTGCGATCGGCCGCAGCCGGCTCGCCTGTGACTCACGACATGCGCACCCGTCTGCGGGCCGCGATATTCGTTGTGTCGTGGTTCACGAGGGTTTCGATCGCGCTGGGCGTGGTCTTCCTGATGACCAGCAAGCCGCAACTCGTTCCAGCGTTGCTTGCCATCGCCATCGCTGCGGCCGTTGGGTTGACGACAGGCGCGCTGATCGCACGCAGGCGTGCGGGGCAAACTGGCAGCGCGGGCGTACGGGCAATTGAGTAATACGCTCAAACGAACCCGCACACCGTGACGAAGAGGTCGCGGTCGCTCGAGCCAACGGCGAGCCGTCTCGAGGTGCTCCGGACGGCGGGCGCTGGATCTCCCTGACGGTCATTGCGCTTGCACAGTTGATGGTGGCGCTCGACGCTACCGCCTCACAGATCGGTGCATCGATGGGGACCGCGCTGCTCAACACCATCGCCGCCAGTGCAACCGCTGCCTACTTCGCAACCCAACGCCTTGCGTCAATCGCGAGGGCCCAGGGGCTCGTGCACGGGTATTCGGTGGCAACGGATTGGGGTACGGCGATCTTCATCCTGGCCGCCGTGGTCGTGGCTGTGATGGTCAATGCCGCCAAGCCGGCCCCATAGACCGAGCGGGTGTAAAGCCGTCATCTCCTCCGAGGGTGACCAGATCGCGTCCTGTCCGGGATCAGGTAGAGGGCTGGCCATGTACGACTCAATCCCATGACGCGTGTCACGAAAACCCCCCATGCGTACGGTGACGGACAGACCCAACGCTCCAACCGCAGCACAGTGGCCGTGAGGGGCCTTCCGGCCATCGAGGTATACCCACCGTGTCCGTGCCGCGGCCCGACCCGTCGAATCTGCTTGCATTTCCCGCTGCGCCGCAACCGAACGGGCGGGGCAGCGCAAATCACACGCGCGCCGGAGCAAAAAGCCGACCCGCCGCGCCGATGATCGTGAGCGGGGACGCACTCCTGCTCGGTTTGCTCGCCCTCCTCAACGAATCGACTGATATGGACCGGGCGCTCCAGGACGGTCTCGACATGATGACCGAGGCGACGCGTGGCTGCATCGGAGAGATCTGGCTGCGCATTGGTGGAGCGCGCGACGTTGAGTTGCGCTACTCGTCCTTTGACGGATCGGCTGCGATCGCCGCTTTCGTGGCGGCCGGTAGGGCTCTCGGAGTCGGTGTCGGTCCCGCGTCGATCAGCCGAGTACTGAAGACGGGGCGCGGTTCGACGGCAGCCCCGATGGGCACGGATGGCTGGGGGCTCCGCGCCACGGAGGCGGTCAAGGCTGACCTCCGCAGCGCGATGACCTTCCCGATCCGGACCAACAACGGGGTGATCGGTGTGCTCGCCATCTTTTGCGAGACCGTCGACCGTCCCGTCGGCGGTGTGCTCGACGCCATCCCGGTGGCCTGCCATCACATTGGTCGCTTCCTCGAGCGGGTTCGCGCCGAGGATGCCCTCCATGAAGCAACGATGGAACTTTCCGCCTTGGCCTCGACGGATTCGCTCACTGGCTTGAATAACCGGCGCGAATTCGATCGTGCGATCCGCACCATCCCGCGCCAGCCGTTCGCAGTCCTCTCCCTGGACCTTGACGGCCTGAAGGCCACCAATGACACGCACGGCCATGCCGCGGGTGATGCGTTGCTGCGCACGGTGGGCCATACGCTCGGGCTCCTCGTGCGCGGATGGGACGTGATGGCCCGGGTTGGTGGCGACGAGTTCGCGGCTCTGCTTCCCGAGGTCGGCGTTTTCGGCGCAAACCTGGTCGCTGATCGCATGCGCGTGGCCATGCACTCACTTGTGCTTCCCAGTGGCCCGGTGCGAATCACCGTTGGCTGGAGCGCAGCACCGGCTGGGACCGACCCGGTGTCGGTGTGGCAGCGGGCCGATGAGTCCCTGTACAAGGCCAAGCATGCCGGCGGGGATAGGGTGATGGGCTGCTCTTACGAGCGGGGCGAGGCCGGTGACATCGCCGACCGTTCTTACTCCGATGTGATCACGCATCTTTTGGAAGGTGGACCGATCACCACGATGTTCCAACCTATCATCGAACTTGTCGACGGGTCAGTGCTGGGATACGAAGCCTTGGCACGCCCAGAAGGATTTGCGGCAATGGACTCGGTGGAGGCAGTGTTCGAGGCAGCTCGAACAAGTGGCCATATTCGCGATCTCGACTGGGTGTGCCGGCGCCGAGCGCTCGAGGATGCGAAGCAGCTCCCCGGCGGCGTTGCGCTCTTTCTGAACATCAGCGCTGCCGCTCTGCTCGATCCCGTCCATGGGGTCGACCAGCTTTTGCTGTTGTTGGACACGGTTCAGCGCTCACCCCAGACCGTTGTCCTGGAGATCACCGAGCACGAGCGCATCCGCGACTACGAAAGACTCGGTAGTGTCCTTGCCGCCTACCGCGCCGAAGGCATCCGTTTTGCGCTCGACGACGTGGGCGAAGGTCACTCCACCCTCGAGCTGCTCGCCGCCTCCGGCAGCGAGTACCTCAAGCTGGGGCGCAGCCTCACCATGACCTCGAACCGGATCGGATCGAAGGCGGCGCTGCATGCCACCATCGCCTTCGCACGAGTCAGCGGAGCAGTGGTCATCGCCGAGGGAATCGAGAACGAGTTCGTCGCGGACCTGATGAAGGCGGCCGGCATCCGTTACGGTCAGGGCTTCGGGTTGGGTAAGCCGACCAGGACAAGCGACATCGAGGACGTCGGCAAAGCACTGGCGGGTCGCGCTGCACTCAGCGGGCTACGACCGCGTGCCGTCGTCGCTCCTGGCGGCGAGTGGCAATCAACACTCGACTAAAGCGAGAGCAGGGTCGCTCCTCTGACATCAGTTCGTTGCTCTCGACGAAACCCCTCTACGTGCCGTGGAAGCACGACCTCCCAAAGACCTTTGCCGAGTTGCAGGAGATCCTCATCCGAAATGAATTGGTGGGCGCTGCGGCCGGTCGGGGGCGGGTGCACGCCGAGCGTGGCGAGCCCGACGCGGCGGCACGATTCCGAGACGCGGGCAACGACGCGGATCGGTAGTCGGCCAGCACGTACTGGCCCGGTCAGGCAGACGAACGTTGTGGATGCGCAAGATCGCGTGCATAGAGTTGCTGTCCGCACGTCATACATTTCAGAACGGGACGCTCTGGGGGCGCGGATACCTCCGGCCGGCCATCACCCTCGGCCAGCCCACCATCGTCAGGCATAGGGCTGTCGAAGGTCAGGGGGATGAGTCGGTCAGCGCCGCAATGGACGCATAGTTGACGTAACGTTTCTACATCCTGCTCGGCACGTGTCCCTGTCGTCTGTCCGCTACGGCACGTAGGAATGGATCCTGATCAAATGGCCCGCGTGAAGGTCAACCGCCATGCACGGTTGTCACTACGAGAAGGATCGCGGCAACCGTCATGACTCCGGTGGCGAGCCAACCGAACGTCTTGCTCAACCATCCGCTGGTGTGCTCGCCCATCACCTTGCGATCGGAACCCAGCACCGTGATGAGGATCAGGAGCGGAGGCGCAACCAGGCCATTGATCACAGCCGTGGCGAAGAGCGCCTTGATTGGATCAATGCCGACGAAGTTCATAGCCAATCCACCGAGCATCCCAAATGCAAGGACGCCATAGAAGAAGGGACGGTAGCGCGCCTTGTCAGCAAGCCCCCCACGAACTCCAAAGAACTCCTTCACCGCATAGGCGCCCGAGGCGGCGAGGATCGGGATGGCCAGCAACCCCGTGCCGATGATGCCGAGCGAGAACAACACAAAGGCAAAGGGACCAGCAACCTGCTTGAGTGCCGCAGCGGCCTCCTGAGCGGTCTGGATGTTGGTGATGCCGTGGGCATTGAGCACGGCGGCGGTGGTCAGGATGATCGAGTACATCACGACTTGAGAGAACGCCATCCCGACGACGACATCGGTCCGCGCGGCGCGGAGCTCCTTGCGCGTGATCCCGCGGCGCTCGTTTTCGGTTGCGCCTCCCGCCGCCTTCATCTCGTCGACTTCGCTGGACGCCTGCCAAAAGAACAAGTACGGCGAGATGGTGGTGCCCAGGATGGCGACAAACGCCGTGATGAATGGTGTGCTGAATTCGAAGTGAGGGATGACCGTCGCCTTGAGCAGTACGAGGAGTTGTGGATGGGCGATGAATGCACCCACGACATACGCGAACAGCGCAAGCGTCAAGAACTTGAAGAGGCGAAAGATCAGCGAGTAAGTCACCTGAAATTGGAGGACCAGCAGCAGCGCTGTCACCGGCACCACAAGCCAGACGGCTGGGATACCCCCGGTCTTGTGGCCCCCGCTGGTAAGCAACTGTCCCCCAGCCGCCACCGCACCGATGTCAGCTCCGACATTGATGGTGTTGGCCACGAGCAAGGCAAGAATCGCGACGCCCACCAACCACGTCGGGAACTTTCGACGGAGGCTGGTGCCCAATCCGACCCCGGTATGGAGCGCAATGCGAGCGCACGATTCCTGAACGGCAACCATGAGCGGGAAGGTGAAGAGGGCGGTCCACAGGAATCCATAGCCGAACTGGCTCCCGACCTGCGAGTACGTTCCGATGCCGCTGGGATCGTCATCACTTGCGCCGGTGATCAGT
>Ga0182024_10006112_pt1 | contig 26576 bp, 22 predicted proteins | sample P32metaG_FD_120480 | JGI IMG/M metagenome (GOLD analysis project Ga0182024, IMG submission 120480) | Permafrost microbial communities from Stordalen Mire, Sweden - P3-2 metaG (Illumina Assembly) | ecosystem: Environmental > Terrestrial > Soil > Wetlands > Permafrost | place: Sweden: Stordalen... | reverse complement strand
CACGGGCATACGGCGTGGCCGTGGATAAAATGGCCGGGTGGAATTGATACGAAAGAGAGCCGGCAGCAGTGCGGGCTCTTTTTTTACCTGTCAGGTGTTGGAAGAGGCGAGGGTCGGAATCGGGCGGTTCACCGTCAACTTTCAGGCATAAATATATGATTTTTCACCAATAAATGCAAGGGTTTTTGCGCTACCCGCAACCTTTCCGGGCGAACCCATTACATACCCCCTTACTGAAGGTTCTACTGAAACTTTTACTGAAGGTTTTACTGAAGGTTGTCCGGGCAAAATAAGTGTGGTCATGGCGATTAGACGTAAAAGTGGCCAAGACTTTTCAGAGATGAGAAATTGCCTTGGCCGACAATGACATGGTCTAACAATTCCAGTTTCAAAAGCTGACCGGCGCGGATGAGATCGCGGGTCACTTTGATGTCTGCTTCCGACGGGGTGCTTTCGCCGCTTGGGTGGTTGTGCATCAAAACGATGGCGCTGGCGGCGGCGATGATGGCAAGGCGGAACACTTCGCGGGGATGCACTAAAAGCGTGTCCATCGTGCCAATGGAGACAAGCTGGTGGCCTTTGACTTTGCGGCGGGCGTTCAAAAGCAGGACCGCCAAACATTCGCACTCCGGGTTGAAATGGGGGTGGGTGGCAATGTGCAATTTCCAGTAGTCGGCGGCTTTGTCGGGGGTGTCGCAAAGCTGCAAGGCGTCGGGCGTGGGACACTCGCGCAAGGCCGTTACCCTGTATTCATAGGGGCTGGCGGCAAACTTGAACGGCTGGACAAGCGTTTCCATGCCGGGGAAAAATGGCGTGGTGTTCATGGTCATTTCAGGCGTTGAAGGTGGTGGTGGTGGAACGGGAGCCGTATTTGCCGCGCGGGTCGCCCGAATGGACAAAGTAAGGGGCGCAAGCCCCGCAAGGGTGCTGCCAAAGGCAACGGCGTTGATTCCAGTGGAAACCCAAACGCCAAAGGGTGTTCGCGGCGGCACGGTGGCTGCGGGCAGGAAAATCCAACCATATCCACCGGCCAACGATTTCAGCCAGTTCGTATTGGGTGGGCAGTTGGGCTTTAAGCAAGTCCAAGACCGTCTGCGTGGACAATTCGCGGTTGGCAGTGTGAGCGGCGAAGGCGCGAGTTTTTGAAACCGACGTAGGCCGGACACTCGCCGGTGCTGACGCTTCATTTTTGAAATTTGTTGTGGTCATAGCTTTTTTTTGAAACCGCTGTCCGTCACCCTGCCGTTTGCTGCTCGCTTCACTGGTGGGGAGACAGCAAGCCGTGCGCGGCAGCGCATTCAAAGACCTGGTGAAAGCTAAAACCGTGACAGCGGCGGAAAGGGAAAGGGGAGCCGCTGGCGCGGTTTTTGATGTCACCGCAAACCTCGGCTTGGTGTCGGACGAGCGAGCAGCAAGCGGTGGGGTGATGGCGGGCGTAAAAAAGGCGAAGACCGACAACCTAACTCTTTTCGCCCGTATAAATCTAATCTGACTTCTGGCCGGGAGTGTGCAGCGTAGGGCGATGGCTTTAGGGCGGCGGGAAAGCCGCTCTTGCTGGAAAGAGTTGATGATGTATTGAAGCCATGAATGCTCTTTTGCCTCAAAATGAATCTGGACAATGAAAGCAGCATTACATTTCGCGTGTCTTACTGAGTCGGTTTAAAACCCCGCAAAATCCACGCCACTGCTACCAAATCGAGGCACGCAATTGGAAAGAAACGAGCGTCGAAAGACTGTGTTCCGCCGCAGGCTACAACCAGTTGGTGGTGCCGGGCGAAAATCCGATTCAGCGCTAGCGCGGAATCCTTGCTCACCACTAAAATCGGGAGCCATGACACGAGAACGCCGGAATATTTAGTGAAGGCGTTTTGGTGGCAGGCCAGCCTGCTCAATGCTGGATGGTTTATTCAAGTTGCAAAGGGTGGTTTCCTCGGCATCATGTGGGTTGTTAGTTAGGATTAAATTTTTTTGTTCAAGCATCCAAGCAAAGGAAATGGATTTTATGGCTATAAAATTCGAAGAAGTCCATACCACACGACGCGATTGGAAAGCGAAGGCGATCCGATTAGCCGAAGCTAAGAAGCCGTTTGCTTTGATCGGGTTCGATATTGCATCCCATCAAAAGTTTTATGATTCCCTGAAAAAGTATAATCTCAATCAGAGTTTTGATGTGGTACAAGGAAACGCCGGTAGGGCCTGCTTTTGGGCCTAGTTTCATTTGGAAAACTATGCGCGCAAAGCATTGTGGAAATTCTGGCCTGCGCTTGCGGCACCGGGCCGGTACATCAGCCACCGGACTTCCCGGCCACAAGAACTACAGCATGGCAGGGATTCTCCGGCATTGAAGTTTTGTGCATTCGCGTGCTCGCAACCCGAAGACCAGTAAACACCGCTTATCGAACAACGCTCATTGCTTGCAGACGCTACCTTCTCGACGTATTTGATCATAAATTCGCCTTTCTGGTGGATGATGGATATTTGACTCTGCTCCGCCTTGCTCATGCTGTCAAGGGGGAGTTTTAAGGCGGCTAATGCACTCTCCACATTACTTAGGTTACGGCGCGCAGATCTGAAGCCGGTAAATTAAGTCATTCACCCCATTGCTTTCCATAATCGAAGGATTACGGTATGGGGTAATGAACGGAAAGGGCAAAAATTCGGGTGAGGAGATTTCCAAGCTGGAGTTGTTAAGTGAACCCTGTTGGGTTCAGTGCCAAGGCTACCGATGCTTGGCAGTCCTGAGAAATGGCAAGTGGCGGACATATGCCACCGGCGGGGAATTGACCGACTTCATCAAGGTGATTACGACTATTCCAGTGGCTTGGCTTTGACCGGCACAGCTTCGGCCGCTTTGATCATTTCCACCAACAGCTTTTTGAATTCATTGAGACCCGTGGCCGGGATGATAATGGAATTGTAGCGCCCGCCTATGTCCTCGGTGACGCGGAGCAGCCGGCCACGCGGGTTCTCCTTCAGCGCGAAAATAAAATGCTTACGCTCGATTTGCACTTCTCCGGACTTGAGCATGTCTTCACGCACTGGCGGCTTGGGCGCCCCTGGCGACCATTCGGACGATTGTGGAAACGGGCGCGGTAGTGGCCGCTGTGGAGGCTGGGACCAACGGCCGTATGGGGCGGAGTGTTCGTTTGAACTCATAATTCGTTGATTATTTGTTCGCCAACCAGACAAGTGAATAACCGAACCGGCCAACATGCAACTCTTTGTTTTCCCATTTTACAAAAGAACGCCCCTAGAGTTTTCTGACGGCGTTTGGGGTGGCCCCGGAGGATTATGCAGCCCGGAACATTGCGCATCGGTGAATGGGTGTGGCATCCTCCAAGATGACTGAAATAGAAGCTGTGGACTGCAATCAAAATATCGGCTTGGTTAAGTGGAATAACTTTTAGCCCTTTGCGTCCAATAATTCCCGGATTGTTTGCGCGAGTTTAAACGCCTGAAACGGTTTGGTGAGAAAGTTGACACCTTCTTTCAATGGAAAATCTTTGCCAACCACCTCGGCGCTGTAACCACTCATGTAAATCACCTTCAGTTTGGGATCTTCCTGAAGGATGCGTTGAGCCAAATCCTTTCCGGTCATCCCGTCAGGCATCACCAAATCGGTCAGCAGCAGGCGGATTTCAGCGCGGCTTTCTTTCCAGACTTCCAATGCTTTGACACCGGTCGGTGCTTCAAGAATGCGATAGCCAAGCTGCGAAAGAGCTTTCCGCACAGAGATGCGCAGTGCCGGATCGTCTTCGGCCAGCAAAATCGTCTCATTGCCGCCGCGCATGGTGGTTGGCGCGGTCTGCAAGGATTTCGAGCCGCCGTTTTTAGCCAGTCGCGGAAGATAAACCCGGAATGTTGTCCCGTGATTAATTTCACTATAAACATTAATCCAGCCCTGATGCTGCTGGACGATGCCAAAAACTGTCGCCAAGCCAAGGCCAGTGCCTTTGCCGACATCTTTGGTGGTAAAAAACGGCTCAAATATCTTTGAAAGATTTTCCGGCGGGATGCCACAGCCACTGTCGCTCACGCTCAAGCGCACAAATGAGCCGACGCGTGTCTGGGCAGATTGGGATGCGGCGAATTCGTCAAACTCCACGCCGGAAGTCTCTATGACAAGCTGCCCGCCGTTGGGCATGGCGTCGCGGGCGTTCACCGCGAGATTCATCAGCACTTGGTCCATCATGCCTGCATCGGCATTGATGAACATCGGTTGCGACGCCAGTTTGAGCTGCATCTGGATGTTTTCACCGAGAATGCGCTGCAACATTTTCGCTGTGCTGGTGATGGATTCGCTCAAATCCAAATCGCGCGGCTGAAATACTTCGCGGCGGCTAAAAAGAAGCAATTGACGCGTAAGGGCGGCGGCGCGTTGGACAGTAACGCCAATCTCCTCGGCAAACTCCGCCTGCTCGCCGGAAAGGCCGCCGCTGCTCTGCAATAACGCGGCCTGCATCTGGATGACCGCCAGAATATTGTTGAAGTCATGCGCCACACCGCCGGCCAACTGCCCGATTCCCTCCATTTTTTGGGATTGGCGAAATTGCGTCTCAAGTTTTCTACGTTTAAAAAAGGATCCGATCTGTTGTCCGATACCAAGAAACATCTCCAAAGTTTCTGCATCCGCTTCCCGTATTTCCTTTCCCAGAAAATCCATGACGCCGATGACTTCGCCTTCCAGAATGATGGGAAAAGCCAAAGCACTGTGCAATCCGCTCTTCAAAGCCAACCCTGCACGCGGATAATTGGCATCGACAGCGATTTCCGGAATCAACACCGGTTTTCCTGAACCCCATACCCGTCCCGGCAACCCGGCGTTTATTGTCAACGCAAGCTTGCGAGTCTGGCTGACTAAATCTTCAGCCGGGACTTCCTCATGGTGCCACACCTCCAGACAACGTAATACGCTCGATTTCTTATCGATCTCCCAAATAGCACCGAAGCTCCATCCTTCAGACTCATAAATGGCGTTCATGATCTCCGGCGTCGCTTCATTTAGAGTGTTCGAGTCCGCCAAGACGCGGCTGATGGCATTTTGCGTCGCCGAGCGGCGCTCCGATCGTTTGCGTCCGGTTATATCACGTTCTACGGCCACAAAATGCGTGTAGTTGCCTGCGGAACTGGCTACCGGCATTATTTCAAGTTCCAGCCAAAATTCTTTGCCGGCCTTGGTGTAATTGATCAATTCGGAACGTATCGGTTTGAATTCACGCATGGCTGCGTGAATGCGATCCAGCTCTGGCCGGCTGGTTTTTGGACCTTGCAGAAAGCGGGGCGAACGCCCAATCACTTCCTCAACAGAATAGCCGGTGCGCCGGACAAAGGCGTCGTTGACGAAGAGAATGCGCGGTCCAGGTTCTTCCTGCGGTTCCGCTTCGGTTATAAGCACGATGTCATTGAGGCGTGAAATACAGGCTTCGAGCAGTTTGAGTTGTGATTCAGCACGCTTACGTTCGGTGATGTCCCGCGCAATCTTGGATACGCCGACTACTTGGCCGCTGGCATCCTTGATGGGCGAAGCCGTAATCGAGACATCCACGCATTTTCCCTCCTTGGTTTGACGGCGGGTCTCAAAATGTTCCATGCTCCCGCCATCCTTAATTTTTCCCAGGATAAGCATCTCTTCATCCTGTCGGTCAGCAGGGATCAATCGCATGATTGAAGTTCCAACCATTTCATCAGCTGAATAGCCAAAAACCTTTTCTGCCCCGTAATTCCAACTGGTTATGATTCCGTTCAAATCCTTGCTGATAATGGCGTCATCCGATGATTTAACGATTGCCGCCAGCTTGGCTGACACAATTTCAGCCTGCTTTCGTTCAGCCAGTGCCGCTTCGAGCTCTCTTTCTTTGTTTTGCAACTCAGCAATCACCTGAATGGCTCGGCGCTGTGAACGATGCAATAATTCACAGATGATGCTGATGCATAAGCCGGCGAGGATTACGGAAGCCTGCTGCCAGCGCTCTTTCGGATCAGCGATGGCGAAACTGTGGAGGGGTGGCAATAGAAAATAACTGGCGCCAAGATAGGAAACCAGGGTTGCTAGAATGCCGGGAAATAGTCCGCCCCAATAGGCGCAAAGCACAATGGGAACCGTAAAAATGATAAGCGTCGGATATTCTCCAACTTCGCCTTCGAGAATTACCCGGCCCCATACCGTAAGCAGGGGCAATACAAGGGCTAGAAGATAGGCCCACCAACGCAGGCCACGTCCTTGTTCAGGTGTCGTGAGTTTTTGTTTTTTATCTGGAGGATTATTCATGAGTATTTGCCCTCTATCAAAACGCCATTGAGAAATTTGTGGAATGAAGTTTTTAGACGAACTCGGCTGAATTTTGGAACTTTTCCCGATTCCCCTCCGGCTGCGTGCCTGTCGGCGGGAATACTCTTATGATGACAGTCGGGTTTGGTAGAGCAATTGTTCCCGCCAAACAGGCTTCCATGCAAACGAACAGGAACAGCAATGAACTTGCCATCGATGGGAAAGGATTTCCTCTCTGATCTCGTATTGGCCGCGAATCCAGATTCGAAAAACGTGGCCAGAAGACCATTGATTTCCAATAACGGATTTCTGAATTGTTCATCCCACATACCCTAGTCAATTGTGTTTTTCCGTTGTGCTATCCCTTGCAGGTTAAATCAGCCATTGACCCACTTCCAGATAATTCTTCTGCGTAGCCCATTGGCAACCGGATCCTTAAAGCTTGCCCGCTTGGCCGGCTTTCGCGATTTCGGCCTTCATTTTCTCCTGGCAGGCGGGGCAGATGCCATGGGTAAAGTTTGCATCGGTCCGGGCCCGCACATACTGCTCCACGCTCTGCCAGAAGCCACTGTCGTTGCGGACGCTCTTGCACCAGCCGCAGATCGGAATTAAACCGGAAAGGGTTTTGACTTCGGCCAGGGCCGTCTTGAGCTTTTCGATAAGCTCGCGTTGCTCCGTCTCGGCTTTCCGTCGGCGCGCCATTTCCCGGCCGGCAACCCAATTGGCGAAGATGAGCAACGTCGCCACTAGGACGCTCCCGAAGACCAGAAAATGCGCAACGCGGTGATAATCTTTCTGTTCGGTGGCATCGCTTGTGTCCACCTGCTTCTCCTCATCCGCCGTGAAGTTTTCCAGGTCGGTGATCGCCTTTTCCGTCGTATCCCCGTCTTCCGGGGCCGTTTCAGCCTGCTGAGCGGTTTGCTGACCCTGCCGGGCATAGACGCCGATCACCTTGTTGTCGTAGGCAAAGACAGCTTGAACGGCCGTTGTGAGTTCTTTGAGCCGCTTTTCCTGTTCGGGATCGTTGCTGGTAAGGTCTGCGAGCTGACCCACTTCCTTCAGATCAATATTGGTATCGTTCCGGTACTCGATGAGAAGGTCTGAACTGCCTTTGCCCACATAGTTGCGGACGGTGTTCTGAGCATCCACCAGTTTGTCTTGAAAGGTCTGCGCATCGAGTATGGTTTTGAAGGCGTGTTCGCGCCAATTGGTTGCCTTCCTCAGTTCCGAAACGGTCCGAACAGAAATGATGACGATGACCACCATCAGCATCACCGATGCGACCACTGGTGCCCACCGCAAGATTTTGAACTCACTTTCTTTCACAATCAGATAGATCCGGGTGATTCGATGGCTACGCTACTCCACAACCTCCGATTTTGCCAAGCGGAAACTGAACGCCCGCCAAGGACACAAAGAAACTTGAATCAAATGCAGCGGCAGTTCAACCTCATGTTTGAATCGCCCCTAACAGTAATTATTATCGTGTGGGCGGTTTCACGGGTGATTCCTCTGTTTTGACCTGCTTGAGTTTTTCGACGTAATCGGCAGGAAGCCGCCATTGGTCTGCGCCTTTCAACAGCAATTTCTTATATTCAGCGTTCGGAAGCGGCGGGTTAGGTTGAGCGTTTCCCATACCCATGTGGATTTTATCGAATTGAGTTTCAACGCCACCTGTCGCCGATTGAGCATCATCATTGTTGGCCTCCGTTTGATTTGCATGCTTACAGCGCGGACCCGGTCGTAAGCGAGCGGCGGGCGTAGAGCAACGAAGCCTGCGCGAGCTTCGGGCAGGTCGGCGCGTTATCCGACGGCGGCAAAGACACGAAAACGCCGTCAGAGTATTGTCTGACGGCGTTTTGGTGTCGCGCAAGGGAATCAGCCGCTAATCATTTTGAGTTGCCATTGGTCTTTGGCATCTGCGCTTGCAACGCTTGAATCTGTTCTTCCGAAAGAGGGCTGGTAAAGAACGTGTAACCATTTTTGCCCCCGTCTTCATTGCGTGTTTCCACCGAATCCGCGCCTTGGACGATCAACGCGAAACACCTTGGATTGATGACCCCGTAGCTTTCCGACCGCACCACCCGAATCGGCACCTGGGCAATGGCGAGTTGCCGGAATGCTTCCTGGTTGTAATTCATCAGCCGTTCCACCTCGGCGATTTTCTCAGCGGCTTTGCGTTCCGCGTAACCATCAAACGCATCGTAGATGCCCAAGGTCGCCAGACCAAACAGCACGAATGTCAGCAGGAAGGAACCCGCCCAGGCGGTTCGCCAGATATGTTCACTCCAAAGCGAATTGGCTTGAACGGATGCCGCCTCAATTTTTTTCAAGGTCGGCACAACCCGCTCGCCCAATTCCTTGGAATGTTGGAAGAACGGCGTAGTGATTTGGTTTTGGATGCCGATTTCCAAAGTCGTTTGAATCCGCTGCACGACCGTCTCGATGTCCAGTTTTACGCCAAGATTTTTGACGATCAATTCAACGCGGGCAATCGTCTCGTCACATTTGGCCTGCGTGAGTTTGCAGAGTTCGTCCGTCTTGGCGGCGTGATTGGTGATGTTTAAGTCGCGGGTTTCAATCGTCTTGGCAATCAAGGCGATTTCTTCCCGCATGTTCCGCAAGGTGGCTAATGAATCCTGATTGGCCTGAACTGCGGCCTTGGGGATTCGCTCCACATAACGGGCGTACACGTCCAGCACGATCAATAGCTGGCTAAAAAACTGCGTGCTGTCGCCGTCGGCGAACCGCTGGCAAACCTTCCTCGCCAGCTCCCGCTTTTCAGCGGGATAGCTGGCGAGCATTTCCTCGAAATAATCCGGTTCGTTCATATGGCCCCCGTTAATTCGAGAGGTTGACTTTGGCCCCGCGCTTGGCGGCCAACGGCTCGCCAAGCGGCGGCACGAGTTTTGGTTTGATGCTGGCGGCTTCGATGGTCGGCAGCAATTTGGCGGCAATCCGGTCGTATTGCTGGAACATCGTTGCCAGCCAGTCCTGCAAGACGCCCCGCGCCATGATGTCCAGGCCAAGCGCGTCGTTGCCGATGGCTTCGTTAAACGGGATGCCGCGCTGCTGGTCGGCCTCCAGTTTGGCGAGTCGGAGTTTTACAAACTCGGACAGCACCGGCACCGTAAGCGTGACGGCACCGCAATCCAGCAATTCCTTTTCGAGCGGGCTGCTGTCGAACATCCGCGTTTTGGGTGCGCGGGCGGGATTGCGGACGATGACATAATCCACCTGCTTGCCGCAGAATTGGCAGACGGCATCGAGGTTGGTCATTACGTCCAAGTCGTCCAGCGGAAACACCATGAGCGTGATGCCGATGTTCTGCTGGCCGGCAATGTCAAAGAAGTGCGTGGCAGCCAGCGCCTTCATGATCTGTGCATCCAGATGCGCCCGTGGGTCCACCAGTGTGACCGGCTTGGCCGTGGTCTGGCGCAGGATGGTGATGAGTTCGTCCAGGTCTTCGGCCTGCCCTTTCAAGGGCAGGAGCGAGACGAGGCCGGGGAACAACCGGGATAAAGTCCGGTTGTCTCCGTCGAGGTCGAAGCCCTGCCACGCGATGCCGCGCTGGTTAAGCCAGCACGCGCGGGCGGCGGCTTCGATGCTTTTGCCCATGTTTCCTTTGGCCTGCATGGGCAGAATCAGGCGATGTTTTATAGTTTTCATAATGCTTATATGTCTAGGTTGAACCGATGTTTTAATGATGTCCTTTCGTTGATGGTTGTGGTTTGCGGTGTTTGGATGGAAAACGGAGCCGGTTCCCCGGCTGATTCAATGGCCGTTAATGGCTGGCCGCTGCGTGGCCGGCGGGCAATGGCCCGCTCGCAAAAGCGATAGACGGACGGGGACGTGACCGCCACGCCATGCTCGTTGAGCCATTGGGCGATCTGGCGATAAGTCCAGTGCTTGCGGCGCAAGGCGAAGATGGCTTCGCGGTGCGCTCCCAGTTTGCTGCGCGTTCTGCGCGGCGGTTCGTTTTCGGCTGCTGATTGCAAATTCATATTTTTTGTTTTGTCCATTTCGGCCCCAATAATTCCGTCAGACATCGGCGCAACAGTTACGCAACAGTTGCGCAACGACGCTCCGGGCGGCGTATCCCTCTAGCTGTGCTAAGGGAAGATGTCTGACGGAATTATTGGCTTTTAACACTGGCTTCATAGCTGTGTGCATCGTTGTCATTACGATACGGTGATTGAAGTGGATACCGTTACCGAGTAGTGGGAGAGTTTGTTCGGAGTAGGCACGAATAGTGGTTTCAAGGGGATGACGAGGCGTAAATTCCGGTTACAGTGGCCTCTATGTTAAGAGTGATTGCCAGTCGAAATGCCAAAGAATACTTCGCTGAATCTTTGAAGCGTGAGGATTATTACAGTGAAGGGCAGGAAGTCAGCGGCGATTGGAACGGGATTGCCGCTGAACGCTTGGGACTTTCAGGAGCGGTGACAACGGCTGCTTTTGAATCCTTGTGTGACAACCAGAAGCCGGGGACAAATGAACGGCTGACGCAACGGAACAAAAGCAATCGGACGGTGGGTTACGATTTTAATTTCCATTGTCCAAAATCGGTTTCGGTCGCTTACGAGTTCACACAGGATGAACGGATTTTAGGCGCGTTCAAAATGTCGGTGAACCAGACGATGCGGGAAATTGAATCGGACATGAAAACACGGGTTCGGAAAAACGGGGCGGATGAGAACCGGACGACGGTCAACATGATTTGGGCGGAGTTCGTCCACTTCACTGCGCGTCCGGTCAACGGCGTTCCTGATCCACATTTGCACGCGCATTGCTACGCCTTCAATACGACCTGGGATGATGAGGAAAAGAAATGGAAGGCCGGGCAGTTTCGGGATTTGAAGGCCGATGCGCCGTATTTTGAAGCGGCGTTCCATGCCCGGTTTTCCAAGCAACTGGCGGAAATAGGTTATCGCATCGAACGGACGGCCAAAGGGTGGGAACTGGCCGGAGTGCCGCAACGGGTGCTGGATGAGTTTTCCAAGCGCGCGGAACAGGTCGAGCAAAAGGCAAAGGAGCTTGGCATTACGACAGCGAAGGGAAAAGACGGACTGGCGGCACTGACCCGCGAACGAAAGCAAAAGCAGTTCACCAAGCCGGAATTAAGAGAACGGTGGAATGCGCGCGTTTCGACAGAGGAACGGGCGAGCATTCAAAATAGTCTCCGCAACGAAATATCTGCCGCCCCAAAGATTTCGGAAATGAAGGCGATGGATTTTGCCATGCAGCATTGTTACGAGCGCGCCTCCATCGTGACAGACAAGGAACTGCTCCGGCACGCGCTGCGCTTCGGCTTGGGTGATGTGGACGTGGCACAAACCAAACGCCAGCTTTTGCGGGATGAACTGATTAAGGAAAACGTGGATGGTCGGCAATGGCTCACCACCAAGGATGTGCTGGCGGAAGAAAAACGGCTGATTGATTTCGTCACGGATGGCAAAAGAAAATTCGAGCCGTTCGGTTCGGGCAAATACCAGTTCCAAAATCCAAAACTGTCCGAGGAACAACGCAACGCTGTCCGGCACGTCCTGCAAAGCACGGATCGCGTGACGGCCATTCGCGGCGGGGCTGGCACGGGCAAGACGACAATGATGAAGGAAGCCGTGACCGCCATTGAATCCGGTGGCGCGAAGGTTTTTACCTTCGCGCCGTCGGCGGAAGCGTCGCGCGGGGTGCTGCGGTCGGATGCCGGGTTTGCCAACGCGGAAACCGTCGAGGCATTGCTGCAAAATCCCAAACTGCAAGCGCAAGTTCGTGGGCAGGTCATTTGGATTGATGAGGCCGGGCTTTTGAGCGTTCGCACAATGGCGCGGGTGGCTGATCTCGCCGAAAAAAATAATTGCCGGATTATCCTTTCCGGTGACACCGCGCAGCATCGCGCCGTCGAGCGGGGCGATGCACTTCGCATTTTGGAAAAGCACGCCAATCTGCCCGCCGCTGAACTGAAAGAAATCTGGCGGCAAAAAGCTGACTCGCATAAAGCCGTGGTCGCTGATTTGCGCGGTGGCAATTTAGAGGGCGCATTCAAACGATTGGACAAACTTGGGATGTTGCGGGAAATGGATGCCGACAAGCGGCATGAAGCGTTGGCAACTGATTACGCTGCGGCGGTGAAAGCAAACAAATCAGCGTTGGTCATTTCGCCGACGCACGCGGAAGGCGAGCGTGTTACGCGGGAAATTCGCGCGAAATTGAAAGCCGCAAAGAAGCTCGGCATGGATGAGCGCGAGTTTGTCCAACTCAAAAATTTGCAATGGACGCAAGCGCAGCGAGCCGATGCCAGGAATTATCAATCCGGCATGGTCATTCAGTTTCATCAAAACGTCCCCAGCTTCCGGCGCGGTGAACGGCTCACTGTCAAAGAGCGCGATAAGCATGGGGTTTCGGTCGAGCGGATGAATGGCGAAACCGCTTTTGTTCCGTTGAATCAGTCCGCGCATTTCCAAATTTATGAATCCCGCAAAATCGCTCTCGCCGCCGGGGACATGATTCGGATTACGCAGAATGGTTTTACGAAAGACAAACGACGGCTCAATAACGGCGATTTGAAAGCTGTGAAAGGTTTTACCAAGGACGGCGACATCAAACTGGCAAATGGTTGGGTGCTTCCAAAAGATTACGGAAATTTGACGCATGGCTATTGCCTCACGTCTTACAGTTCGCAGAGCAAGGGCGTGGACTGCGTGTTTGTGGCCGAAAGTTCCGAATCATTCCGCGCCGCTGGCCGCGAGCAATTTTATGTCTCGGCCAGCCGGTTCAAAGAGTCTTTAACGATTTACACGGATGACAAAAACGAATTGCTGAATGCCGTGGGCAAATCGTCGCAACGGCCTTCCGCGACGGATTTGGCAAAACAGCAAATGGCCGAAGCTATCTCGCTGAACCAAGATTTGCAGCCACCGCAGCCCTTGTTTGAGGCACAAGCCATGCGATTTGCGGCAGCGCAACGGCTCACTACGGCAGAGGAACAAGGCCATCAGAGGGTAGATAAATCGCCCAAAACCGGCCAGCGGACAGATACAGTTCAAAAGTGGAATGAGCAAAGCCACGGTGAAAATGCTGCGCCCCAAGTGGCGGAAAAACTAAAGTCGCGCCAACGCATCCAGCAAACTGTTCAAAAACGCCACTTTCGCGGGATTAGCATCTAAACATCTTGAAAAATAGGATTAAATTGGAACGAGCAGATTACCATAGGCACCACCGGCTAGTTGTGGCTTTTTTAAGACAACAGAATTATGGTATGCCGCCAACCACAGAAATTTAGCATGAATACAAGCGTCATTATCTCGCAGGCGCGCAACAATGGCATCGCGGTGTTTTTGGACAAATACAGGATAATATACAGGATCGTCAAATTCTGTCTCTATCGAACCTAAATAGTCAATATACCGGGTCTTGTTGGTGTCCTTACGAATCAACGGCCTAACATATCGAAAATCCACAGAGTGTTTGGAGTGATGCGATGCAACCAACTCTCTAGTTCTAAAATATCGTTTCAAGAGTTCACGATCAACCTCTATCCTTGGAAAACAGGTTTCTTGTTCAAGGTGGTATGCCTTCAAAAATGCAGGGCCAAATATTGCATCTTCTTCGTGAGCCACTCGTCCGATAGTGACAGCTCCGCGCACGAACATTTGCCTTTGATCGAAAATATCCGCCTGAGCAAGTGCAAGTGCGTGCAACTCGTGAAACAGGACACCATGAAGCTGGGGCGACCCGTCGGGCATTACCAAAGGAATACTTGTGACAATCGTGTCTGAAAACCATGTCGTCCTTCTATCCAATACAGCATCGCCCGGCGAAGCTTTGAGAGTGTCCACAAACACTTTGACTAATTGTCTGGAATCTTGCGAAGTATGTCCTTGAATGTAGTTTTCAAAGCCAAGCAGATCAATATAAGATATAACGCGTTCAGCGTAGTCGTTAGCATCCATAGGAAAAAACAATATGCCGCATTGTCGCGCATTTTGCAAACCACATCACCGGCCTTCTATGGAGTCTTCGCTGTCTGAACGCTCTTTATTCGCGCATGAAGTTGAACAAGAGCATCAATTATGTGCATCCATAAATCCGCACCTCCTCCAGAAACGCATTCTACTTTTTTACAATTGACTAATAAGTTATTATTGGCCGAAACGGTCGTTGATGTTATGGTCGAATAATAAATTGAATGAGAGTCTGCTTCCCATGCGTTATGCCAATATAATTCATCGCTGGTTAGACAAAAGCCATCTTCAGCGCTGCCAAAAAATGTATCGTCATATAATAATAGTATTTTAGATATGTCGCGGAGACCTTTCGGAGAAAGATAAGTCTGGAATGCTTGTTTTAGTTTTGATTCGGGAATGTGTGGCCTTAAATAAGCATTTCGGGCTGGGGTTGCAAGGCGGTTCATTATCATGCTAATGGTGCAGTAAACAGCCGACTCTTTAGCCTCTTGATTTGAGAAGTCAACTCGCCACGCGGCTTCGTAACACTTAGCGGCTTCATCAAACTGTGATGTCGCCGCGAGACAATACGCACGCCCCATCAGACAAACCATATATTCAGGAGAACCCATTAAGCCCTGAGTATAGTCCTTAAAAGCATCTTCAAATCTTTTCTCCTCGACAAGCAAATCCCCACGAATGCCAAGAGCAACAGGGTTATTGGGAATTAGTCGAAGGCAATTATTAACATCTGTTCGTGCCGATTGGAAATCCTTAAGCTCCAAATAACATTCAGTCCGACCAAGAAATATCAGCCCTGTTAGTTCCTTTGAATTATTAGACCTAGGATCGTTGATGGCTTTATCAAATCTTGCAATCGCGGAACGAACATCCTGTAATCCTTTCAAGTTATACCATCCGCTGACGTAACTCGTTAAGAAATTATTGGGCGAGATTCTTTCCATGCGTCGTAGGTCAGTCTCAAAATCATCTTTGCTCGTGAAAAAGCCTAGTTCTAGTTCGGCCACAAGTTTGGCAAAGATAGCTGCAACACTATGAGGATTTTTGGTCAAAGCGGACGCCAAGCATTTTCCAGCAACATTGCCTTCTTTAGCATCAGCCTCCTGAGAACGTGCTCCAAAAAATATTATCAAAGATTTAGATGCCAATAAAACGGGCTCGTTAGGTTTTAATGCCAAGAGTTCCTCAAGCAGTTTAATGTCATATTTCAAACAGTATCGTATCCAAAGCAACTGGTAAGTTGACGATTCTTCTATTGTGCTAAATGGTCTGATTAGTTCTTCGGCTTCATTATGACGACCTATGGTAATTAGTGCGTCCGCTAGGCAGCATATACCCCACAAATCCTTGTTTCTTTTCCGGCAAATCTCGCGCGCTGTTGCCAATACCTTATTTGCATCCGCAACTGTGATGCCACACTCAATCCAAAGAGCGAACAAATCAGGATTGGAATTTTTTATCATGTGCTGACTGACTATTTCAAAAGCCTCGTCACATCGGCCATCACCAACCAACGTGTGAATGGTTTCGTGGTCAAATGCCGATTCTGCGCATGGTGGGGCCATATTTGGCAGACTGATTGGTTTTCCTGGCCTCACGGTTGGAATTTCCACGGCTCCCAAGACGGTCGCGTAATCTGAATCATTCCAAAGATAGACATTGCCGAAATTCAGGGATCGCAAGGCATCGCTTAAACCCGGTAACTTCGACGCCCCGCCCACCAAGAGAATGGGTGCATTGTCAGCTTTTACCTGGTTGCGAATTTTTTCCAAAAAACGCTGGATTTCCACTTTGACTCGCTTAACAAATTCTGCCGTTGCCTCTTCGGTGACTGTCCGCGAAAGAACATATTGATAGCCATTAACCGAAATGGGTGTTTCCGACTTCTTAATTCTCGAAATTAGTTCTCTTCCCTGACAAATCTTCAGTAGAAAGCCCGCGCGAAAACTCTGCATTTCTTCATTTGCCGAATTATTCTCACAGAGTTTTTCCCAAATCAACTCATCAACATCGTTGCCTCCCTGCTGAAATCCATCCGATAAAACTTTTTCGTCCGCCTCAAAGCGCCCGTCGGTGAATTTTAGAAATGCAAAGTCCGTCGTGCCGCCGCCAACATCACACACCACGACGTTATTCCCAAATTTCTCACCGGCATGATTCAGAAGCCATGCTTTGGCCGCAGCCACAGGTTCTTCAACTATTTCCACTTCACGAAAGCCGCCCAATTGGGCCGCACTTCTGATGGCTTCCCGCTGTTGCGCCTTAAAATCAGAGGGCACGGTCAGCCGGCAGGCATACAAATCTTCATCATGAAACACCTCAGTCCGGCAGCGATTGTGAATGTAACGGAACAAGTCAGCGGCAAGTTGAATGCGGTCAATCGCCGGGCGATCCGGCCCACAGCGTTTCTTGCCCATTTTGTGGATTTCCTTTTTTAACGACAGCACGATACCTTCCGGGTCTCTATCCACCATTTTTTTGGCTTCATCGCCGACCAACCGCTCGCCTTGGCCTTCCTTTGGAATGTAAAAAATTGATGGCAGCACTGTGCGTATTTCTTCGCCTAATTCAACGAGCTGCGATGTGCCTGCCGACTCGTCATAATAGGCAACTTTGGTCCGCGATGTGCCGAAATCAATCGCCAGTTTGGGTGCTACCATAAATCAATGCGCGTTGTTTAATTGGATTTCGGCGAGGTTTTTGTCTTCCATCCAGTTGGCAATGGTTTCCAGCCGGTTGACCCCGTGGGCGGCTATTTCGCTTAATTCACGTTTTCCCCTAACTTGGACGCGCTTAAGATTTTCAATTGCCGCATCTATATCACCCAAGCAAACAGTGTCCTTGCCGTTCCGGTGGAAGAACGACAGCCGATCTGGCAGCGTTGCACCGTAGCCGCCAAACAACGTGGTGAGAAGGTTTGCTATGTCCGGGGTGAAACCGACTCCATTGTTCTGCAACTGTTCAAGATATTTAAGGTCGGCATCCATTTCTTGATGAGCGTCCTCAACCACCAGCACTGCCCTCCCCAAAAGGCGAAGTGTTTCACTGGCGCTTTCAAGGTCGCGCTCAATCGTCTGCAAACTGGTTTGAATGTATTCTTGCGCCGGGCGGAGTTCGGAATCCCCGCGTTGAATCCTTTCCGCCAAAGCCGATTGGGATGCAGCGGCAGTTTGGAGAATCCGCGTAAGATTATTTTTGTGGTTTCGCAAGCGCACGTCCGCAATCCGGCCAGATTCGCGCGCTTTTGATAAAACACTGAATGTTTTAATGACTTTCGATTTTGCGAAATAGCGAGTTTGGAGTTCTTGCCGCAATCGTTCCAGTCCGCTCATGTCGAGGATAGTTCGCCGGAGATCGCTATAATTACCCGGTGATGTTGTCCGGGCGGTTTGAATGATGAATTTCAAACTTGGCCACGGCAAAGGAAATTGGGATTGAAATTCAAGGCGTTCTTTCACAGGAACAGAACACTGGGGAGCTTCGTCTCGAAAATCTTCCTCCCCAAGCAGCATATCATCCAAAACAGATGCTGGCGTGTTGGCAGCCAAGTTTAGAACGCCCTGCCAAAACCGGTCAGCAAACTTTTCAGCGGCTTTGCCCAACGGCGCGCTGACTGGAATAACCACGGATACCAACCCTCGCATCGCCTTGAAAATTCGTTCGGCCTTTCGCAAGGCTTCCGCATGGGGTTCGTCGGCATCCAGCGTCTCCCATTTGTGAACCACGGCCATGCTATTATAGGGAGACGAACCCGGCAGCCGGGTGGTGTTTTCAAAATCCTTCAATATGTCCTCGTCTGATTCTCGCGCGACGGGAGGCACGACATATAGAATCGCATCAGCCTCACCTCCAAGCCTCCGAGTTTCACCGTCACGCTTCGCCGCCAAAAATTCATTGATGGCATCGGTATGATTTTGGATGGCGCTGCGGGTTCCGGGCGTGTCAACGATATTGGCAATGCGCAGAAATGACGTGTCCGCGAAGAATTCCAAGCAGTTTGTGGCGGCAGCATCGGCAGAATCTCCAACCCACCGGCGAATTTCCGTGAGTTCAAATTCTTCGGCGGGACGATCTTTCCAATTCACGCAAAACCGTTGGGTTTTATTTCCATGGCCATATTTGAACCAATTGATGGTGGCAGTCGTTTCATTTACACCGACGACGGCCAAATCGGTTCCGATCAAGGCGTTTAAGAGCGAGCTTTTGCCGGCACGCATCTGCCCGACGACAGCCAGAGTAAAGGGTGTTTCAGCGACCTGGAGAAGCCTCCCCATGTCAGGTGCAAGGTCAGCGGTCTTGTGATGACTGGCGAGAATTTCCGGCAACTCGGTGGCGAATCGTTCAATGAGCCGGGTGAAATCTTGATAATCCAGAATCACAACAAGGGCGGCGGCTATGGCGTCAAAGCGGGTTGTTTCCTGGGAACGATGAAATTCAACAAGACGTTAATTGACTGAACCGATTTAATTTTCGATCCCAATTCCAGAGATTTGGCTTCGGCCTCTTTCTGGCTGTTCAAACGAGAATCTTCCACATCCTTCAAACGGTTTTGCAATTCAGTTCTGGCGCGTTCCGTTGCTTGCTGAAAAGTCTCGCGGGCTTTGCGCTCCAATAGCGTCGCATTCTCGGTGAATTGGCCTCTGGCCTGATTCAACGCCTTAACAATGGTTTGGGTAAGCAGATTGGAAAGTGCCTGAATAGCCTGCTGCCGTTTGTTTTGAGTTTGGAGTTTGATAGCCTCACGTCCCCCAAAATATCCGCCCAACGCAGTAACCAGCATGGCAACCGCGCCTAACGGTGGGATAATTGCGGTCAAAATTGTCAGTCCCACAGTAGCAATGGCCGTGCCCGCCATACCACCATAAAATGCGGTGCGCAGGTTTTCAAAAGTGCTGAAATGCAAATGCAAGGTGTCTTCAATCTTAATTGGCACGCCGCCAGGACTTTGAAAATGGTGATCTTCTTCGGTCACTTTGAAACCTTTTGCCAATCGCGCAGCCGTGTCACTGATAAGTGCCAGTGCCTGCTGGTTAAATGCGTTTTGAATGTTGATTACAATTTGTGACGCTTGAACCAAGCACTCCTGCTGGATTTGACCAGCCATTTGATTAACAACTGCGGGATCAAATTCGATTGAACGCAGTGGGCCGATGATTTGGTCAAAAATTGGCCCGGTGGGATCCAATTCTGTTTGCAGGGTGGTGACAGCAAGCTGTTTCAGGTCGGTAAATTTGTCGCCAAAGTGCTGCATCTCGTCCCGGTAAGTTGTGCGCTCCCATGTTTCCAAAACCTTTTGAGCTTCGGTAAACTGTCTGGCAAAACCATCCAATTCCTCCTTGGATTGAACCCGGACTATCCGGTGCTTGTCTTTCAGTTCGCGTTCCAATTCGGAACAACCGCTCAACAATTGCCGTGCCGTGTCCTGTGACACCTGCTTTTCCTTCTGTCGCATCAGCCCTTGATTGAGGAATTGAACAACCTTTAGAAAACCGCTTCGCTGCAAATGCAGCATAAGTTCTTCCTGATTTGCCGACGCATCCAGGCTCTTTTTGTCTGCAATTACTTTTCGTTTTGAACTGACAGGAAAATATAGCAGTCGTTTGGGTTGGATTCCAAGATGTTGCGCGAGCAATTGCTTGTTGCGCTGTTCCCAAGCCTGCCATTGTTCGGTTCCTGCAATATCAGTCTTGGTTTGAACAAAAAAGACCCGCTGCGTCACCTTGGTCGTCAACTCTTTTAGAAAATCAAGTTCATCCTGACTGATGACGGCTTCGATGGAATCCAACACGAAGCAAATTGCATCAGCATTTGGTGCGTAGCGCCAAGTGATGTCCCGGTGACTTTTGAACAATCCACCAACGCCGGGCGTGTCAATAATGACCAGACCTTCTTTCAACAAAGAGTGCGGCAGTTCAATGCCGATGAAATCAACACGCTTCTTGTTGCCGGGGTTGCCGTCTTCCGTGCCATATTCTTGCAATTTGGCCGCTTCAATTTCCAACGGTTCACGGCGTCTGTTGGTGTCCTCGTCAGGCTGGAAAAAAACCTTGAATTTTTTTTCAGGACCATAGATGAGCTTGAAGACCGTTGAAGTGGCCACATCGCTGGCAGTGGGCAGCAAATCCGCCTCGCCTAGCAACGCATTGATGAAACTGCTTTTCCCCTTTTTGATTTCACCCATGACAACTAGGCGAAAAATGCCCAGTTCAAATCGTTCCATGACCGGCGTTAAATCCGAGATTAAATCATTTCTGCTCCCGGCTTCGGCGAGGCTGCGAAACTTCGCCCACGCGGTTTGAATCAAGGAGTGATAGTCAATGCGAGGTTTTTTCTCGGTCTCGCTAAAGGGGGGCGCGACTGGCGTTGTCATGATAAAAACGGGGAAATTTTGGCAATCAGATTTTAACAAACAAATCGTTGCGCGCGGCACCGGTCATGTTTTCCCACGGGTTGACAGTTGTGTCGGTTTGAGAGTTGGGATGTCCATGAATTGCATGTTTCTGTAGCCAATCTCTTGCGACGACTGCCCCAAGTCCCTTTAGGAAATCCGTCCAATAGGCCGAATTCATATACATACCGCCAAGCCCCGACTGGTCAGGATGAAAATTTGCCCCGAAAGTTGAGTGGTCGGCGAGATGTGGTGGGGCGGAGTCTGTCGCCACATACATATTTCCCGAACCGCCCCATGCTTCCAGAAATTGATCCAACGGATATGGCTTGCCTGCACCATGAGGATCGCCGGGATCATTGACCAATACTTTTGGGTGACTGGAATCGGACATATCCAAGCCGGTAACAACAATGGCATGGTCTGCTCCATGCGAACTGAACCAGTTCGATGCCGGTGAAGCCGTATTCCAAAGTTCGCTCGAATCCACTGCCACAATCACTTTATGGCCGTGAGCGAGTTCGGATGTAAGCGCATCAATGCTTCCATTGTAATTGGTGTGCGTAGGCACTCCATGAAATTCCAATAATTGTGCCATGTCCTGCGGCGAGGTTCCACCGTCAGTCAGCCACCCGTGGGAAGCGGCGTCATACGTCAATTGCGCCTCGCTGGCGTTGACCCCGTATTCATGCAAAATCATTTCCTGAGAAACGACATCGCAAGTAAAAGGGGTGGTCTGATGCACCCAGTCGTTTGTGTCAGTTCCTGGCGTCCCCACGATTGTGCTATGCTCCCCATGCCCGGAGAACACGGTTGATCCAAGCTGCTCGAAAAGTTCCGCAAAGTCCCAGCCCGGTTGAATCTGATCGTGAGAGCCAAAATCGTGGTCGGAAGCGTCAAATGAATTCATGGTGTGTTTTCCTTGCAAAGGCAGTGAACGGCGGAATAAATAGGGCGCAACCTCGGTCGCCTGACCGATCACGCAAAACAAAGGACTCTAGCCGTAAGCTGCGGATTTTCATTGCGACAGGAGTATCAGGTTGGGGCTTTCTGTAAAGCAAAACGCAGCATGAAATTTCATTTCCAAATCGGCGATGCGTCGCGTTACGACGGAGTTCCTCAATCGAATGCTCAATTGCGAAACATTTCACGAACTTGGGTTTATCGAGATTCATACAGGTGGCGATTGATTAAAGTGCTTTTCGAAGTCGCCAACGATGCGAATGATTTCGTCAAACTTTGGCACGTCGCCAAAAAACATTTCGCCCCGCATGGTTTGGTAATCCTGTCGCCAGAGAGCCAGTTGATCATCCAGCGGAACGAGGCGTAGCGAGCCTGGTCGAAGGGTGGTGTAATCCACCCACGACCAACGGAAGAAAATTTCACGGTGAGCGGCGACACGTTGGAACAAGCCCGGATCAGCCATAGCTTGAGCGGCAACGCCCTTGTTGATGAGACACCAGAGATCGTAATAATGCCGGGCGAGCCGCACTTTGCGTGGCTTATCCGCCGGGCGAAAATTTTCCTCGTGGACGAGCATGGCCTTTTCCCAGAAAGTGCGGCGCGGAGCAACCGCGCGGACGGGAAATGCGTCCGGGCCGAGAATTTGCGGGAAAGCGTCGGCGAGATAAGACTGAATTTGCGGAGTCTCCGAAGGCTCGGTGTCGGAGCGAGCGCCGAGTTCGATTTTCACCACCGGCTGAACGTAGGCGGCGGTTTCAATCACCGCCGGATAAAAGAACGACAGCGATTGTCCATCAGGATCGGCGGGGTCTTCTTCCAATCTCCAGACCGCATCTATCGGCAACAACGATTTGAATCGTGCAGCCAGAGCCGGTTTAAGGGAATGTTGAATGCGCTGCCGACATTCCGCTTTGAGCGCATCCAAACGCAGGCGCTGCTGTTTTTTGCTCGGAGCATGTTCAGGGCCGCGGTCGCCCCCGAAGCCGAGGAAGTCGCGCTCAATGACGATGTCAATGTCTTCAGAAAATCGCTCGATGAGTTTCCACGCTTTTGCGAGCGACGTGCCGCCTTTGAAAGTGAGGTGCGCTCCCCATTCCGGGAGTTGAAATAATTCGCGCAACGTCCAGCAAACCCAGAAATCTTTCTCCACGCTGACGGCATGAAGACCGAGCGTCGCCTGTGCTTCATTGCAAAGACGGAGGCGGCGGTCGGGTGGAAGTTGGGCGAAAGATTGCATGGCTTATTTTTTTGAGGTCTCGGCAACCTGCCGCATGAGCCGGGCGATCCATCCCGACGCATAGCGAAAATCTTTAAGAAGTTGTCGTTTGTCGGCGGTGCTTAACCGGCGGTGAAGAGTGGTCAACACGCTGTCGTCCACATGACGTTGTCCCAAATGGCGAAATGCCTGGATTACCAATCCGCTGATTTTTCCGGCGGTCGCCATGTTGCGCGGCGTGGTGCGCTTGAGGACAATTTGAAGTTTGCCCAGTTGAATCCGGCGGGGAGAACCATCGGTTAGAAAAACAATTTTCATCGGCACCTGATCCGAGAGGCCGAGCAGATTGGCGGCGTAAGCGCCGGAAGGTTGCAGGCGGACGGCGTCGCGTCCTTGCAAGGCTTTGGCAATGGCATCTATCGCGGGCGACAGCAGGCCGAGTTGCGGGTCTTGGCGCGGATAATCGTAGAGGCCGCGAGCCAGTTTTCGGATGATTCCGTCTTGTGATTGCCGGGAGAGAGTTTTGTCCACGGCGTCACGGCTGCCGAGGTCCAAAAAGTTGCTGGCCGTGAAAACCCAACCCCTCCCGCTGGTTTTCACCCGCTGAAGGATTTGACTATCAATAGATTTTGCGTGCTTTCCCATTCAGTTTTTGTCGTAAAAAGTATGCAGTTTTTCTGACAAAAACAAGCTGCATTTCATCCAGATTTTGCCGTTCCAGAATCATTGCACCAAAGGGCATTGAGCGACGGCGTTAATCAATAACACGCGTGATTTTTCATGCAATCACGTTCGCCATCTGCACGCTTCGGTCAGCGGTTCGGCGGGCGGAAAAGTGAAGTGCAGGCGGAGAGACGGCTGGAACGGAGCCGGAGCGCAACGACCGCCGCCGTGCCGCTGACGGAAGCAAACGCGACTGCGTTTTTCTTTTTTCCGTCCGCGACGAGCGCGCGTTACGCCGCAGCGTAACGCGCGTTGGTCGCGGCGGAGAAATGCCTGATGTTTTCATAAGCAGTGACCGTCTTGAACTATCGGTTTTACCTATACAACGTATCGGAAAAACCGAATTCACATTTTGCGGCGGCAATGTTATGGTCTAAAGCGAAAGGGAAACCATGCAAATAAAAAATGACGTATCGGAGTCTGACGCTCTGACGATTGGTAAAAGCGCGTCTGCCTTGGGCATTCACGAATTCAGCCTGCTCTCGCGTGTCCAAGCGGGCGACATCATCGCCACGAGGCTGTGGACGGGTGAAATGGCCATTCCCGTCAGCGAACTGGAACGGCTCTCAAAACTGTCAATTTATTCACTGGCCATTCCACCAGACAAACCGGAAACGGTTTTGTCTGACGCCCGCTTGGGCATCAAACGAGACGCTTATAGCGGATTGATGCGAGATGGTGAACATCAGGAATACAGTGTGCCGGGTGGAAATTTCGGGCGTTTCACGGATTCCGAAATGAAGGGCTACCGCGCCGCCTTCAGCGTCATCGCCAACGAATTTCAATCGCTGGCTGAATTGAGAAAGCAGTTGGAAAAACCGGCGGCGGTCGTGGCTTCGTCCGAAAAGGAAATCTGCACTTCAAAGCTTGGTGTCTGGCAGGTGCGTTCAACTTTGTTGAACCTCGGCCAAAGCAACATTCTGCTTTGCCAGAAGCAAAATGACTTCGCGGTGATTGAACGATTCCGCGACAACGTGCCTTATGCCAAGGCCAACGGCATCGCGGATATTTTGCTGGAAAGAAATGATCCGCGCGAAGCGGCGGCGGCTTTCAATGAGAATGCAAAGCACACACTGGAATTCATGGCGAGCAATGAGGTCGCCACGGCGCAAAGGGTGATTTGGGGACAATTTCAAGAGCATCGCCCGGCGCGGCTGGTGGCGGCGATTTCGGAGCGTTGCCGGTTGGCGGTCTCGGATGAGGAAACGATTTCGCAGACGCCATCGGAGGGGCATTCAAATTCAAACAAGCAAGGCCACAACCGGGGCATGAGCATTTAAGGAGGACGTATGAATGAAGACATCGAACGTCTTTTGAATTTGAGGAATCCTCCGCAACGGCTGACGGCAGAAGAGGCGGCGGGCAGGCTCGGTCTTTCCCCGCATGAAATTCCCATTCTGGTAGCCAGAGGATTGTTGAAGCCGTTGGGACATCCAGCGCCCAATGGCCCCAAACATTTTTTAACGGCGACACTGGATGACTTGAGACGTGACGAAAAATGGCACGGCAAGGTATCCGACGCGCTTCAGGAATACTGGCGGAGCAAAAATGCCCGGAAGCAAGACCCGACGGACAAACGGCAACCGTCCCGACTGCAAACCCAAAACGCAGGTTCGGAAGATTGATGGGGATAAAATAAATGGCGCGGGCGGAGCATCATCCGCCCGCGTCTTATGCTTTTACACGGTAGCGGCGATTGCCGGAGTTTCAACCGGCGTGGCTTTGAATTGTGCGCGCTGCCGTTCATATTCGCCCAGCGAAGGCAATTCCACCTTGGCCTTGCGCGAATAGGCGCGATGAACGGCCTTGCTGTTGTGTCCAAGGGCTTCCTGCGCGAACCGTTCGGGATAACCGGCGGTCTTTGCCCGTTCCGCCCATGCGTAACGGTAGCTGTGCAACGACACGCCTTTGATGCCAAGGCCAACACAGCGTTGCTTGAACTCGGTTGCCCGGTCGCCCGCGCGGACGCTCCGCAGATACGGAAACAACGGGCCGTTGCCCGGCAAGTCCCGCAAGATTTCCTCCATGTCTTCATCCATACGCATAATGGCAATCGTGCCGGTTTTCATGCGCTTATAGCTGATGATGTGATTTTCCCAATCCACATTTTCCGCTTCGATAAACGCCAGATCGGATTGCGATGCGCCCAAATGCCAGGCCAGTTGATAGAACGCCCGGCGTTCAAGGTTCAACTCGCGGGCAACAATGGCTTGATGCTCCTTCAAGGTGATGCCGCGCTTTTCCTTGAACTTGAAAGCTGGCCAGCGTTTCTTGGGCAGCACCGGCCACGGCAGCCAGTTCATGTCCAAAGCGAAGTTGGAAACCCGCCGCAAATAGATGTTCGTGGAGACGGAACCGCTTTCCAGCACCTTCATAAAATGCTCGGCTTGGGTTTCCAGCACGACCATGTTGCGGATGGAATCAAACGCCTTGTCTTTGATGGCGGTCAGCCAGCGGTGGCGGGTTTCGCCGATCTTGAGCTTGGGGATTTCGTCCATGACGTGCTGCCATGTCCGCGTGGCTCCGGTGGGGTCGCCCGCTTTCCAATAGACGCGCGCCAGATGGCGGCTGAACGCCGGGGCTTCCTCGTTTTCGTTCTTGGCCGCGACGAGCCGAAAGGCTTCGTCCTTGTCGCGGGTCTTGAGGGTTTCTTGTTTGCCGGTCTGGTGGTCTTCGTAGTAAAAGACGCCCCAAGGCCGGAGGAATACGCTGTATCGTTGTTTCATGTCATGTTTCATGTTATGACTATGAACCAACTCGATCTGACACCGTTAGCGAGTAGTGGGCGAGTTCGTTTTGAGTTGTAGCGGGGTAATCTCGCTACTGAAACTTTCACTGAAACTCGGCCATTTTCTCGCCATTTTCCTCGCAAATCCCTACAAAAAGGCTGGAGGCGGAGGTCGGAATCGGCCATTTATCCCCGCGTTTGCAGTTCAAATATAGCTGATTTCATTGGCTATTCAAGCTAATTCGGCTTAATCCAACCATACCGTTTTTAGCTCGTTTGGTGTCCGTTTTGGTGTCCGTTGGTGTCCGCAAAATGAGAACATT
>Ga0182024_10006111_pt1 | contig 26578 bp, 27 predicted proteins | sample P32metaG_FD_120480 | JGI IMG/M metagenome (GOLD analysis project Ga0182024, IMG submission 120480) | Permafrost microbial communities from Stordalen Mire, Sweden - P3-2 metaG (Illumina Assembly) | ecosystem: Environmental > Terrestrial > Soil > Wetlands > Permafrost | place: Sweden: Stordalen... | reverse complement strand
ATCGCAGCGTGGAGGAAGCGCGAGCATCGATCACTCGTTGGATCGAGGAGTACAATCACGACCGGCCTCATCGCGGAGTCCACAATCGCACCCCGCACGAGGCCTTCTTGGCTTTTGCAGGTGTACTAAAAAACGAGGCCCTGACTGTCCAAATTAGCGGGGAGCACTACACCTCCGCCAGGAGATTTCATTACCAAAATCGCCACAGCCAAGGGAATCAGGTTTTTACGGTAGGGCCGCTCCATTGGACGAGTGCGGCGCTCGCAAGGCGCTTCGCTAGGCGGCGTGCAGGATTCCGGGTATTCCCTGCAAAGTCTGGATTGATTCAATATCCGCGAGGAAGGATGGGAGTGCAAATCTCGCGAAGGAAGGCGACAAATGAAGCCGAGTACAAAGAATGAGGTAGTGGGCAAGGTTCACGAAGTGAAGGGTAAGATCAAAGAAAAGGTAGGACGAGCGACGAACAACCCCGGCTTGGAAGTCGAAGGCCAGGACGAAAAGATAGGCGGAAAAGTCCAAAAGAAAATCGGTCAAGTGCAGAAAGTTCTCGAAAAGTAGCGCGCGGTACCGCTTGGTCCTGCGCCCGGCGCGGCTACTCTAGGAATTAGCTGCTGGCGTCCTTCGGGTTCGCACGCGCCGCGATTTCTTTCGTTGAGATGCAAATCGCGATCACTTCGTTCGTTGTCGAACGTCCGAACTTTTCCACCGCTTCACGGGCGGCCGTGATCCCGTGGACGCAACACCGCCAACGCTTCTGACCGTCAGGGAGATTTTCGAAGACATCATATTCGCGGTCGGGCATTCAACGTAGTCCCAGCATGACGCGTCAAAGGCGCGAGGCTGCGTATATCATAACTGTCTGCGGCGGTATGTTCAAATCAAGACGGCGGACCCTACGAAGTGGGAATCAGTTCGCGATACGATTTGCAGGGAACACTACAATTCCTGCTGCGGTGCCGTTCCGAAGTAAGTCTGGCCCCAAAAGACCGCGTTCAGAGCTTCAATCAAGATATCCGAAACATCGGTCTTCGAAACAAATCCTTTTGCTCCGCTTCCTCTGACGGCTTTCAAAATCTCAGAACTATTGTGCATGGTGACAAAAATGATGCGCATGTCGGGTACAGCCGATAGAATATTTTGGGCGGCATCAAAGCCACCCATCACCGGCATCGTTATATCCATCAGAACAACATCGGGCTCCAACGCAAGAGTCTTTTCAATGGCTTCTTTGCCATTCTCAGCTTCTCCGCAAACTTGAAAGCCCTCGTTTGCTTCAAGCAGGGCGGCGATTCCCTGCCGCAGGCTCGCATGGTCGTCAACAATAAGTATCCGCATAATTGCCGCGAGCCTCCGACGTGGGGACATTGTGGATCGCTGTCTTGTTTGAAGGAATACAGCGATCCGAGTAAGTTGTTCAGAATCGAACTCGCGCGATTGCGTCTGCATAGCTAGGCCAAATGGTCTACTTTTGCTCTGAGTGCCTTCGCAACGCTCTGCCCCCGGTCCTGGCCGACGTCGGCCCCCGCGGCGAGGTCACTCTAATCTTGCATCAATCCGCACTTTGTAGGGAATACGGCAAGTCTACGCCAGGCGCGATCGGCTAAATGTTTTGCCACTTCGTACCATAGTGTGCACGCGGCCCGCTGCGGGGATGTTATAGTCACTGCGTAACTCTCAACGCACCTCGGGATATCGATTATGCCAATCAGAGTGCTTCTGGCCGATGACGCGCAAATGATGCGGGAAGCAATTCGTCGCCTGCTGGAGCGCGAGCCGGGCGTTGAACTTGTGGGCGAGGCTGCGGATTTTGCTCAAACGATCCGGATGGCGAAGGACTTAAAGCCTCAAGTAATTGTGATGGATTTGCACATGCCAAGAGCTGGAAACCTGGACATCAAATCACATCTGAATGGCGGCTCACGGCTATTGGCGATATCTATTTCGAACGATGAGGAAGCCAAGATTTTAGCCGAGAGCTTTGGCGCCGCTACGCTGCTGGATAAAATGGACCTCTATAACGAACTCATCCCCGCCATCATGCGGTTGGCTTTGCCAAACGCGAGTGCGGCCACAATCCAGTAGGATGGGCTGCGCTTCAATTCTCAGTAAAATAAAATTTTAGTTAAACAGATTAGCCGAGCAAATCAGTTGAGCAGGTTTTCGATGTTCTGCCGCAACGCGGCCGGGTTCGTCTTAGAAACCACAGCATTCACACCGGCGGCGAGGGCGTCTTGCAGAGGTACCGCCTCGGCGTACATTGTAAATAGGATGATCGGTACGCTGATCTCCATGGTCCGCAGTTCGCAAGCAGCTTGTAAACCGTCCATGCCGGGCATCTGGAGATCCAGAATAATCAGATCGGGACAGAGTTGGAGCGCTTTTTCAAGGGCATCAAGCCCATCCACGGCTTCGCCGCACACTTTGAGCTCAGGGTGGCCCTCCAAAAAATGGCGTATGCTGGCGCGTACCCGCTCGCTGTCGTCTACGATGAGAATGGACTTGGGCACACTGTCACCTCAAGGTGCAAGGTGACAGCTAGGAACCTGATGATAGCCTTGCATACGTCACCGTACCGAAATAGCAATAGCTAGGGCAATCAGGTCTTTCGGGTAGGGAATTGCTGGGCCAGTCCGCTTCGGCGCGCCACATTTTAGTTTGCTTCGTCATTATCGGGTAGCATTCGCACGCCGCGCCTTCCAAGTCGGTGCGGTGGGACTAACTGTTTTTGATCGGTTCTCGGATAGGTTCCCTGACAACTCGCGGAGGGGCTTGAGGTAAGTTTTCGCGGGTAGGTTTTTGCTTTTTGGGCTTCTTCACTTCGCGGCTTCGTGCGTCTTTGTTTCCCATGTGTAAAGATTGCCATATATCGCCCGCCAAAGCTAGACCCACAGCCCGAGGTCCAAATCGTAAACTCCGGTTCACAATTCATGCTTGAGGGTATAGACTCGCGCCCAAGTTCAGGGTTCCGCAGCAAGATTCCATGCACCCTAAATAGGAGAGCAAATGAAGAAATTCGTGGGAGCAATGTTGTTTGTTTGTGCCTGTTTCGCGCCGGTCTTCGCCCAAGCGCAGACGCCCGCCGCGGCTCCGGCCAAAGGCCCGAGCGTGTCGGAAACGGTGAAGCAACTCGAACACGATTGGACTGATGCACAGAAGGCCGGTGATACCGACAAACTCGGCCAGATTATCGCCGACGATTGGGTCGGCATCGGCACGAGCGGCAAGGAAACGAAGCAGAGTCTGTTGGCGGACGTGAAATCGGGCGCGAACAAGCTCGATTCCTTCGAGTTTGGGCCCATGGAGGTAAAGGTGATGGGCAGCGTTGCCGTGGTCCAGGGCAGCGACACCGAAAAGAGCAGCACCAACGGAAAAGACTCCAGCGGGAAATGGGTCTGGATGGATGTGTTTGTAAAGCGGGACGGCAAATGGGTGGTTGTCCGTTCCGAGAACACGATGGTGAAGTAAGTCCCGGCGACAAATCTGCGGGGAGACCTGGGAGGGGGCTGAGCGCGATCTAAGGATGTCGCTCAGCCCTCTTATTTTTTCCTGCCCGCGCCTCCAAAAAGATCGTCAAGGCGTAGGAAGGTTGTGGCGCGTCTCTCTACTTGCTGTCAATAAGTTGCTGTCAACCGGGCGAATCGGGGATAGCTCCATTACGGAGCCGTGAGCCTGACACTTTGCCATCGAATTTGAGAATGATTTTGTCTCCGGTGTTAGGGTTCAAGATCAAGTAATCGACTGGCGAACTAACCGATAGTTCTTGGATGCGCGCCCTGGCCTCTTCAAGAGTTGCCGCTGTTCCACGCCAGAGCACTTGGCCGCCGGGTTCGGTCTGGAAAATATCAAATCTGGGGTCATCTCGCGCGCTCTCCGCTGGCCGTGTTTGCGCGCGGATGGTTCTTTTTTCGACTTTCCTGCTTCGCCTGTTGCGCGCGTTTGGTGGTTTCTTCCGCCTGAATTTCTGCTTCAAGGATCTTGCTGACGATTTCCAGCGGTACCTGCTCGAAATGTGTTTTCGACGTGACCATTCTAATTCCTCCTTCTCTTCACCGACTCGGAAGGCTGGGCGGAACGTTGCGACCGCTACCGACGCAACTTTCTTGTACGTATGGAACCCGAGCAGGACGCGGGAGGAATAATCCCCTTCCCAACCCCGACTTCTCGGGGGCTGATGCTTCAAGCGAAGCATCGGTGTAAGTTGCGTCGCGTCAATGCTGCGTACCCAGCGCCACGTCACCCTTACTACGTAACCCTACTACGTAACCCTCGTCGCCACGTAACCCTCCGCGTGCGCGTTCAAATCTCACCCCGCGCCACCAAATTCCGGTATGGGCTGAAATTTCGGCGCGTCATCGCCCTGTGGTACCATGACGCGGGGTTCTGCTTCCCAGCCAAGATTGAAAAAACGCGTGCGGCACTGGCCGCAGGCGGTCTGCGGCACCCTCAGGCAACGCATTCCGGGGGAACGTCATCGCAATGGTGCGCTGGGTGTGTAGGTTAGTCCAAGGGGCTTGCTGTATCTTGTCGAAATACCTCTCGAAAACAAGGCATTACCACCGGGAAGCCGGGCGGCCGGGAGTTCTCCCGAGCTGGCTGGATTTGTGTTCGCGCCGCGTCGTTCGTTGCGAAATGAGTCGCGAAATGCGAAGCCCCGCGGTGTGGCTAAGCGGCATTGATTTGAATCGAATTCGGGGATCTGAATCGGTTTCGGGCTGGCGTCCTTTGCTACGATTCGGTACCTTATCGGGGCGCTGGTTTGCCATGGTTGCGTCTCCCTGCGCTGTGAAAGTGGCGCGCGAGCATGTGTCTAGCCGAAAAGTGACTTGGAGCGGTTCATGAGATTGTCGAGAAACGTAGTGAGCCTGGCCGTGGGTTTGGCGTGCTTGCTGCCGGTGATCGGGTTGCCGGTGATGGGACGCACGCTGCCCGCCGGCGGGCATGAAGTGTCGGGTAGCTATGCCGTTCAGCGCGAAACAGATGCGGGCGCGAATGTGCAGATTATGCTGCACGTTCGATTGAATAACAGCGAGGATACCTCTTTGCGGAGTTCGCAGGTGGCCCTGCGAAGCATCGTTTCCGACACTACGCAAAAGCTAGACGTCTCCGTCGATCTTCCCGCGCAAGGCTCCACGGATTTCACGCAGCAGGTGACGATCACGCGATCCGAGTATGCGCTTTGGCAAAAAGGCGCGCGCCCGCTATTAGTGCTCGATCTGGAAGGGTCGGACGGAACGAGAATCACGCGGACCATCGCCCTCGTTCCTGGCACGGCGGAGGGCAACTGACCATGCGCAAATGGCTCCTCGCGCTAGGTAACCTGGCGCTGCTTCCGCTGGCGGCGTACGGACAAAGCACGATCAACACGGTGGTCGGCGGCGGCCCTAGCGGTCTGCCGCCCACTTCAGCGAGCCTCGGCGTACCGGTTGCGGTGACGCAGGATTCTTCAGGCAACGTATATATCGCCGATACGCACTTCAATCGCGTTTACAAGATTTCCAACGGCGTGCTGACCGTTCTGGCAGGCAATGGCGTCATGGGCTACTCCGGCGACGGCGGCGCGGCGACGAACGCGGAACTCTCGCTGCCCAGCGGGCTTGCAGTAGACGGCGCGGGCGATGTTTTCATCGCTTTGGCTGGAAGCAATGTGGTGCGCGAAGTGGTCGCCTCAACCGGAGACATTCAAACGGTGGCTGGAACTGGGACGGCAGGCTACGCGGGTGATGGCGGGAGCGCCACGAGCGCGGAGTTGAACGCTCCGCAGGGCGTGTTTGTAGATGCCGCCGGCGACCTCTTTATCGCGGACACCGGAAATAACGTGATTCGCGAGGTTCCCTCGGGCGGCAAGATCGAGACGATCGCGGGCACTGGCACGGCTGGTTACACCGGCGACGGCGGCGCCGCTACCGGCGCTGAGTTGAGCGCACCGGTGAGCGTGTTTGTGGACCCTGCCGGGGACGTGTTCATTGCGGACCGCGGAAACAACGTAATTCGTGAAGTGGTAGCTTCCAGCAAGAACATCAAGACCGTCGCAGGAAACGGCACGGCCGGGGCAAGCGGCGACGGCGGTGCGGCCACGCAGGCCGAACTGAATGGTCCCTCGGGCGTTGCGCTGGACGGCGCGGGAAACATCTACATCTCGGACACCAATAACAACATAGTGCGCGAAGTGACGGTGACGAACGGCAACATTAAGACGGTAGCCGGAAACGGACTTGCGGGCTATAGCGGTGACGGCGGCGTGGCGGTTTTCGCGGAGCTCAACGCGCCGAAAGGGCTGTATTTGGACAGTAGCGGGGACATTTTCATCGCCGATTCTGGGAACAGCCTGATTCGGGAAGTGGTGGCGCTGAACGGCACCATTCACTCCTATGCGGGGAACGCCACGCTCGGCCTCAGCGGGGACGGCTTTGCGCCCCTGGATGCATCCTTGAATTCGCCGACTGGCGTGGCGCTGGACGGCGCCGGCGACATTTTCATCGCGGACAGCAAGAACAATGTGGTCCGCGAGGTGGTGGAGTCCACCGGCGTGATTCAGACGGCGGCGGGGAGGGCGACAGGCTCGGGCGGCAACGGCACCGGAGCGACGAGCGCTCCACTGAACGATCCCACCGGCGTGTTTATTGATTCGGCGGGGAACCTTTTTATCGCGGATACGGGAAATAACCTGATTCGTGAAGTGGTGGCGGCGACCGGCAATATTCAGACGGTGGCGACCGTCGCATTGTCCGCGCCTTCCGGCGTTTTCGTGGATGGAGCGGGCGATATTTTTATCGCGGATACGGGGAACAACGTGATTCGCGAAGTGGTGGCGTCCACCGGCAAAACGCAGACCGTCGCCGGGAACGGCACGGCTGGATACACGGGCGATGGCGGAGCCGCAACCTCAGCCGAGCTGCATGCCCCCGCCGGGGTGGCCGTGGATGGAGCGGGCGATATTTTTATAGCGGATACGGGAAACGACGTGATTCGCGAAGTGGTGGCCTCAAGCGGCAACATTCAGACATATGCGGGCAACGGCACGGCGGGCTATAGCGGCAATGGCGGAGCGGCTACCAGCGCCGAGCTGAATCATCCTGCCGGCCTGGTGCTCGATCCGGCCGGCGATGTTTTCATCGCGGACACGGGCAACAGCGTGATTCGCGAAGTTGCGGCGTCGAGCGGGATTATCCAAACGATCGCGGGCAACGGCATTGCAAACTTCAGCGGCGACGGTGGCCCGGCAACGCTGGCTTCACTGAACTTGCCGCAGGGCGTGACGTTTAGCACAAAGGGCGATCTCTACATCGCCGATACGGGAAATGACCGGATTCGAGAAGTCGCCGCGCTGGTTTCGGTGCCCGGACTCACTCTTTCCACGCAGAGCCTGACGTTTGGGTCACAGGTGAACAACACGACGAGCCCGAGCCAGTCGGTGACCATCACAAACAGCGGATCGGCGCCGCTGAGTGTCTATGGAGTTAGCATAACGGGCGCGGACAGCAGCGATTTTGCCGTGACCAGTACGTGCAGCGCCGCCGTGGCGCCGCAGGGCACGTGCACTGCGACGGTAACGTTTAGGCCGACCTCGAACGGCGCGCGCAACGCCACGTTGGCGATTGCGGACAATGCGCCGGGCAGTCCTCAGCTCGTCTCCCTGAGTGGAACTGGGAGTTTTCCGGTGACATTGACGCCGGGCGGCTTGTCGTTCCCGCTGCAGTTTACAAGCACATCGAGCACAGCCCAGACCGCGACGCTGACCAACAATCAGAACATCGGCCTGAACAATGTGAGTATTTCGATCATCGATACGACTGACGCTAACCTGAACCCAAATTTTTCGCAGACCAATACGTGCGGCACGAGCGTCCCCGCGGGCGGAACCTGCGCAATCTCGGTGACATTCAAGCCTGGTGCGACTACGAGCGGCGCGATCTCGGCGATTCTCTCGGTGAGCGATGACGCCGTGAACAGCCCGCAGCAAATCGGGATCAGCGGAATCTCCAGCACCTCGACGGCTACGCCCACGCCCACTTCGCTGACCTTTGCAACACAGACCGTGAACAACGCGAGCTCCGTGCAGACGATCACGATCAGCAATACCGGACCACAGGCCCTGAACGTTGCCGTCATCTCCATTACAGGCGCCGACGACGGGGACTTTTCGCAGACCAACACATGCAGCTCGTCGGTCGCTTCGGCCGGCACCTGCAAAGTAAGCGTCACGTTTACGCCGATCGCGTCAGGGACGCGCACTGCGTTCCTCACTCTTACGGACAGCGCCGGTGACAGCCCGCAGAACGTGCCGCTCACGGGCACCGGCATCGATTTCGGCATATCGGCGCCCACCGGCGACACCACGACGGCCACCGTGACCGCCGGCCAGAATACGACCTATTCGCTCCAAGTGACGGCGTCGGGAGGAACGTCCTCGACGAACGCGCTGACGGTTGCGCTTGCCTGCACCGGGGCGCCCGCGGGCGCCACGTGCACGATTGCTCCCACAAGCGTAAGCGTCACGCCGGCAACTCCAGTTGCCTTTACTGTCACGGTGAGAACCACTATAACGCCTGCCACAACAACTCAGGTCACCGGGCGGCGGGGACCGGGCATCCTGCCGGGTGCGGAGCCCGCTTTGGCCGTCTTGATCGGGCTGGCAGGAATGGGTCTGTACCTACTGCTGTGGTCGAAAAGACAAGGGCCTGTTGGCGGACGCCGGCGCAAAGCGGCATGGGCTGCGGCGGGATCGTTCGGGATGCTCATCTTGATGTCCACGTCATTTCTGGCAGGTTGCGGACCGAGCACGTCCACCACGGGGACGCCGGCAGCTTCGTACGCTCTGACCATCACCGGGACCTCGGGCAGTGACTCCCGTTCCCTCGTGTTGAGTTTGGTTGTGAACGCATCGTCCTAGCTCAATGGGCAGGGCAAGTTATCTTGTGCGCACGATGTGTGCGTACTATGAGAAAATAACCGTTGGCTGCAGAGCGATGAGACGTCTCCTTCGATACGGCGGGTTCTTCCTGTTTCTGGGTGCTGCAGGGCAGTTACTTCATCCATCCTTTGCCGGCGCGCAATCCCAAAAGTTTTCACATGGCACGGTCGCGCTGGTAGCAGAAAGGTCCTGGATTGATCCGGGCCAGGACTTCACGCTCGGACTGCACTTCTCCCTCGAAAATGGCTGGCATATTTACTGGGTCAACCCCGGCGATTCGGGCCAGCCACCTCGTGTTGCCTGGACATTGCCCGACGGCATAACCGCCGGAACGATCGAGTGGCCCGCGCCCCGGAAATTGGGCACGCCGTCCATCGTGGACTATGGTTATGAGGGCGACGTGACGCTGCTCGTTCCGATGCGATCCTCGGCGAATTTGAATACAAAAGACACTGCTACCGTCAAGGCTTCGTTAAGGCTGCTGATCTGCAAGGACATTTGCATCCCAGGCAAGACCGAAGTTTCGGTTGAGCTGCCCGTGAAAATGCAGCCCGCACAGCCGGATCAGGCCGCTGAACGCGTGTTTGCGGAAGCGCGCTCCCGGTTGCCGCAAGCGGCGCCCAGCGTTTGGAAATTCAGCGTGAGCGAAGAGAAAGATGCGTTCATCCTGATGGCGCACACTGGGCAGCGTGTCGCGCAGGCCTACTTTTTTCCGATAGAAGAATCCGAGGTTCAAAATGCACCGCAACAGAAGCTCACCGCGCAAGCCGCGGGATTCGAATTGACTTTGCGCAAATCCGACGAATTGACAAAACCGGTGACGCGGCTAAAAGGGGTCCTCCAGGTTTCGGGAGATCATTTCTATCTGGTGGACGCGCCCGTGACTCATGGCAAGACCGCGGCCGGAGGCCCTGGTTTGTAGGATGGCGAACAAATTTGTTGAAGCTGCGGCACAACACGTACACGGAGGTGCGTTTCAAATGAAGCGCTCACACTTTTCGATTCTCGCGGTTGTTCTCGCGCTACTGACGTTACCGCTGGCGATTTCGGCCGCGAAGGTTGGCCAATCGGCGCCGGATTTTACGGCCACCGCCAGCGACGGCAAGACCTACCGACTCTCCGAAATGCGCGGGAAATATGTCGTGCTGGAATGGCACAACAACGGGTGCCCTTATACCCGAAAACACTATGAAAGCGGGAACATGCAGCGTTTGCAGAAGGAATGGACCATGAAGGGCGTGGAATGGTTCACGGTGATTTCTTCGGCGCCGGGCACGCAGGGATACGTGACTGCTGACCAGGAGAATGCGTACATGTCCAAAATGCACGCGGCCCCAACAGCCGCGCTGCTTGATCCAACCGGCGATCTAGGCCATTTGTACGAAGCCAAGACCACACCGCAAATGGTGGTGATCAATCCGGAAGGCGTGATCATTTACGACGGCGCGATTGACGATCACCCAACACCGGACCAGGCGGATATACCGGATTCGAAGAACTATGTGGAGCTGGCACTGCAGGCGGCCATGACCGGCAAGCCGGTGGAGGTTTCGACGTCGCGGCCGTATGGCTGCTCGGTGAAGTACCCGGGAGAACGCCACTAGCATTCGAGAAGGGCGCACGTTTCGGCAGGTCTGTGGTTCTGAGACGCGGGCCGTTGTCCAGATGATCCTGGCAACGGCCCGCGTTAGTTTTTGCGCCTGGACGGAGTGCGAGGCGGGTCAAACTTCGGCTGCGTTGTGCTAGAGTACGGGTCCAAAACAACAACTATGTCACAGCCCCAAACCATCGGCCGTTATGAGATCGTCGCCGTGCTCGGCCACGGCGCGATGGGCGCGGTTTACCAGGCGCAGGACCCCAAGATGGACCGCACCGTGGCGATCAAGACGATCCTTGCCACGGCGCTTTCCGGTCCACTGGCGGACGAGTACCGCGAACGCTTCATCCGCGAAGCACGCGCCGCCGGCCGCCTGACGCACAGCGGCATCGTCACCGTTTACGATGTGGGTGAAGACAACGACATCCCTTACTTGGTGATGGAGTACGTAAACGGCCGCTCTCTGGCGACCGCGATGGAAACCGGCGACCGTTTCAATTTTGACCGTATTTACGAGCTTGGCTTTCAGGTTGCGGACGCGCTCGGCTACGCGCATCGCCACGGCGTGGTGCACCGCGACGTCAAGCCGGCGAACATCTTGCTGGCCACGCCTGCGCCTGGCGAGCTTGAGCGCGCAAAGATCGCCGATCTTGGCGTGGCCAAGCTGGCTGCCTCGCAAATCACCACTACGGGCCAGCTTCTCGGGACTCCGGCCTTCATGGCGCCGGAGCAGTTTACCGGCGCCCCCATTGACGGCCGCGCCGATCTTTTTTCGCTCGGTGTGATTGTGTATTGGCTGGCGACGGGCGACAAACCCTTCGGGGGCGATACCATCACAGCCGTTTCGTACAAGATCGTCAACGTCGAGCCTCCCATGCCGCGCCGGTTGAATCCCGCTGTGCCGCTGGCTCTCGAGAAGATCATCATGCGCTGCCTCGAAAAGGACCCGGCCGCGCGCTACCCGAGTGGCGAAGCGCTCGCGGCCGATCTCGCCGCAGCCCGGGCCGGACACGAGTTGGGGCAGAGCAGCGCCGCGGGTCTCGCCGGGATCCTCTCGGCCTCGGGCGGAACGATGGCCTCCGGGACGAACGCCGGCGCGGGCATGAGCGGCGATCCGAATACCACGCTCGATTCCGATGTGCGGTTGCAGATGGCGACGGCAAAAAGGAGACAGGCACCCGCGCGGAAACCTGTGTCTGCACGCCCCGCGCGCCAGTATTCATGGCCACAGTTGCAGTTGAATGTGTATGAGCAGCGCCTGCTGGCGGCCATTGCGATAGGACTGATTTTCATGGCTTCGATTTGGGGGATTGCCCGGCACCGGCGCAACGCGGCGGTCGCTCGCGAAGCTCAGGCGCAAATAGAATCGGGGACTCAGGGTGAGCAGACGTCTCCGGCGCAGGACGCAAACGCAGTTCGGCAAACTGCCGCTTCGCCGGCTCAGCAGGCGCCTCCTCCACCGGACGCAAGCGCGAACCAAACTGCGGCTGCTCCGCCGGGCGGCGATGCTGCTTCGAAAGACTCGGCCGCCGCAGCCGGGGGAGCCTCGTCAGCCGTGGCGCCAAACGCCGCGGCAAAGAATTCCTTGCCCAAGACCGCATCAACAAAATCAAAGCAGCAACAGGCGAAGCTAACTCCTCAGAAGACCGACGCGAATAGCACCGCGAGTTCAGTGCCACCCGCGGGCGCTGCGAATACAGATTCGGCCAGCACTGCGGTTGCGCCGCCAGTGGAGCAGACTCCGCCGCCGGCTCCCGCTAATCCCGCACCCACGCAGGTGGCAGCGGCCACTCCCTCCGCCGCAACCCCACCGGCAGGGCCGGAGGCGGCAGATGCCGCGAGGCTGCATATTGATGACGGGCGGTTGCCGAATTCCGTGAGCTTCATGGTGTTGATGGATGGGCAAGTAATCTTCCAACGAGGAATCTTGCCGGACGGGCAGGACCATCCAGCGCGCGAAGATATCCTCGTTCGAGCGGGCGACCATGAATTCCGCGTCGTTGCGGCCGCGGGCACCATTGCGATCGGCGATTCGAATACCGTCCGCCAGGAATTCAAATCGAAGAAAAAGAAAAATCTTCGCATCGAAATGCGTGACGCTGCTTCCGGGCAGGCGGTGAAGAAGACGGCTCACGTGGACCCGCAGTCGTCGGTCTTCAACATCGAATTAAGAGATGCGGGGGGCTTTCTGGGAGTGCATTAAGTCTGGCCTATGCTGCACTGTGAGTAGTTTTTCCAGGACATCTGCGAAAGGTCCGAATCCCTCGCCGTGCCGTTCTGAGACTCTTTGATCTCAATTGGAACGTTCGCGATCCGCGACGTCTGAGATTGCCCTTCCGTCGCCTGTAAGTTACTCAGCTTCAGTGAACTAGCAACCTCGATTCGCCCGCCTTTGGTGATTACCGTGCCTCAGAGTATCTGCGCGCGGAAATCTCTGCTCAGACTTACATCGCTCTTGGCCGATGAGGTCTAAGGCCCGAGCGGTGAGCATTGCCAGCGAGATGGGCGCTCAAATGGCACAGCGATTTGGGGGACAGCGTTGAGGATCCTGGTTGCGGACGACGATCTGGTCTCGCGCACGGTTCTTGAGCGTAGCCTCCACAGGCGCGGCCATGAAGTGATCACGGCAGGTGATGGCGAGACGGCGTGGAAAATACTTCAAGGCCCTGACGCTCCCCGGCTCGCGTTGCTGGACTGGATGATGCCCGGACGCACCGGACCGGAGATTTGCAAGGAAATCCGCCGGCGCGTCTCAATGGCATATTCCTACTTGGTCCTGGTGACATCGAGCGAAAACAAAGTTGACGTTATCCATGGACTGGAAGCTGGCGCGGATGACTACCTGACCAAACCAATCAACCCCGCGGAGCTTCACGCGCGTCTACGCGCGGGCCTTCGCATTCTCGAGCTCGAGGACAAACTGGTCGCTGCCCGCGAGGAGATGCAGTTCAAAGCCACACACGACGCCTTGACTCGTTTGATGAACCGGGCCGCTGTGGATGACTTCCTGCGGCGCGAACTCGCGCGCTCAAGGCGGGAGCAATCACCTTTGGGCCTATTGTTTGCGGACATAGATCACTTCAAATCGGTGAATGACAAACACGGCCACGCAGTGGGCGATGCCGTGATTCGAAAGATCGCGAACAGACTGGCCGGAGGCGTGAGAGCGTACGATGCCGTCGGCCGCTATGGCGGCGAAGAGTTTCTGATCGTGCTCCCCGGCTGCGATACCAGTGGGGTGATGGACCGCGCCCACCACTTGCTGGACGTAACGCGAAGCCGGCCATTCGAGACTGCGGCGGGGAATCTACAAATCACCGCCAGCATAGGCGCAGCGTGCGACCTTGATTGCGACAGTGCGACCGTCGCCTCGTTCGTGCATGTCGCGGACGTCGCTCTGTATCGCGCTAAACACGAGGGGCGCAATCGAGTTGTCATGGCCGAGGCGCAGCAGCCGGAGCGTTTGCCCGGTGGGATATTGATTTCGCAGAAGCAAAGCTAGGCAGGACCGCCCGCCGGAGCGCGGCCGCTGGATTTCTTTTCGGGCGCGCCAGGCTTGCGATACATCGTAAGGTTACCGTCGGCCACATTGGCGATATAGCGGCCGCCGGATAGAAACTGCATCACTTTCTGGCCGCTCTGCGCCAGCTCCGCCCAGCGTGATTTAGCTGCGGGGTTTTGTTCGAGCCCCCGCAGCGTCTCTCCGTTGATTTCGAAATCCACTTGGCGCAGCCTGTGGCGCTGCGTGCGCCGGACCGGGTAACGCCGGCCGTCGAGCTCGACGAGGTTCAAGTTTTCTTCGAGCGCCTGGCGCCAGACGGCGATGAGCGCTTCCTCGGTGGTCATGAGTTTGGCTGCGGCGGCTGGGCGGCTTGTGCAATAAGCTGCGCGATCCGGTTGCGATGATGGTCGAGATATCCGGGCGCGACTCGATCCCACCAGGCTTCCAGGCGCGTCGCGGCAGCCTCGAGCTGCGCGAAGAGCCGGGGATTCTTCGAGGACTGCCGCATGGCGAGGATGAGCGGCTTGATCTTGAACCATACGAGCCAGAGCTCGTTGTTGTTTTCGAAAAACAGCTCGTCGTCCATCAGCCCGCGATTTAGGATCCCGCACACCATTTCCCAGTAGCCGATGAGCATTCGAAAGCTGGCATTTTCTTCCGTACCCTGCGGGTATTTCTTGGCCAGCTCCTCGGGCGTTGCCGCCGAGAACTTTGCAATGAACCACGCGCGCGCCTGGCGCAGCCGGGGCTCGCGCCTCATCTCATAGACCCGCAACATCATATTGGCCTGATCGTGCGTGGCCGTGCTCGTGCTCATTCTCAATCTCCGTTTTGCAATTCGAAAGAATGTATTTCGACAGGCGCTTGCGCCTGGCCGGCGTGGACAACCCTGTTCGTGATCGGCCGCAGCGGACGGACGCATAGACACGCCAGAATCAGGACCATACCCAAACATCGGCTGCGCTCAAAGAAATCGGTCCGCTGTGGCAGGAGATTGGCCATACAATATGAAGAGATCAGATTATAGCATCCGGCGCGGCTAGCCTGTACGGGCGCTGCCGGGTCCGTGGGAGGAGCAATGACTGGGACACATTCGCGGCGCAGGTTCCTTTTTTGGGCCACGGTGATGCCCGCTGGCCTTGGCGCCACAGCTTATGCCGCGCGCGGGCAGCAGGGTTCAGAGCAGGGTCAGCAGGATAGCCAGCAGCCGGGCAAGCCTTCTTCCCATTCGAAAGAACCCCTTGAGTCGCTTAATCCGGACGCGCCTAATGCCGATCCAAAGGCAGTTCTGAAGGCAAACGCTAAAGACCTGCGGTCGAACGTCGTGCGGTTGGCGCAGCTCGCCGAAGAGTTAAAGGATGAGGTGGAAAAGACGGACTCGACCAGCGTGCTTTCCATGTCCATGCTGCACAAAACCGACGAGATCGAGAAGCTGGCTAAGCACATCTCCACGCTGGCCCGCGGCTAGTGTGGAGTAGCGAGGATTTTGGTTCGTCCGCGATTCGCGCTACAATTCGTGCTTCGCCGCTCGGGCAGCCGCTGGACGCGCTTCGCGCGCCGCAAGCGTGACCGGAGCGCGAAGCGCGCGCCCGTAGCTCAGATGGATAGAGCGTGTGCCTCCGAAGCACAAGGTCGGGGGTTCGAACCCCTCCGGGCGCGCCAGTTTTTTTGGCAGTTTGTTTAAAATAAGGTATCTGCACTAATTCCGGTTAAGGCACTGCAATGAAATATTCTCTAGGGCGTTACGTCTATGGCTTGGCGACGATTGGTTCCGGTATCTGTGCCTTGGCGTGGCATCGCTTCGACGCGCTTGCAGGCGTTCCTCACCGCGGGATTCTCACCTACATCGTGGCCACCATCGAAATCCTTGCAGGCGTAGCCGTTCTATGGCCGAGAACGGCCCGAGCCGGTGCTGTCGCGCTGGGTGCAATCTACTTCACCTTCGCCTTGCTGGCGGTACCGCTCATCATTGAGCATCCGCTCGTCTACAATAGCTTTGGCAACTTCTTCGAACAATTCTCATTCGTCTCGGGGGCCGTGATCCTATATGCGTGTTCCGGTCCGATCGCCCCGGCTCGAACGACAAGATTGGCTCAGATCGGGTACTACTCGTTCGGTATTTGTGTTGTCTCCTTCACACTGGAACAGCTTTTCTATCTCTCTGCAACAGCAGGTCTTGTTCCGAAATGGATTCCGCCTGGACAAATGTTCTGGGCGATGACAACCTCCGCCGCATTTGCTCTTGCCGCTATCGCTCTGCTCACGGGGTTCATGGCCAGGCTCGCGTCTCGATTGACCACGGCGATGCTCGTGGGTTTCGGGTTGCTGGTATGGCTGCCGGCACTCTTTGCCAATCCCCATAGTTTTGTGAACTGGTCCGAAGGTCTGGAGACTCTCGCGATCGCCGCGTCGGCGTGGATTGTCGCGAACTTTCTCGGCCACCGTCGCTCAGCAGAGTCTGCACCCGCGAGTCTGGGTTAATGACATTCGCTCTCTGCGTCATCCGCGTTCAATCCACTTGTGCCAATACTCTTTCGTTCGTTTCGAATTCAAATCCCCTACCCGGTCGCAATGAAACAAAAGAAGCTTTACTTCACGCCCACGGCGGAAGTTTGCGCTGAACCCTGTAAGGGCCGTGTGGGGCGTGCGTAGCGCAGTGAGTAGTTGTACGATCAATAGATGCCGAAGAATCGCTCCGTTCCAACCGATACTGTGCTGCCGCACGTCTTCTATCAAAATGTTGAAGTTGCGATTGTCTGGCTGACCAAGACATTCGGATTCGCCGAGCACTACCGCTATGGCGAGCCTGGGGCCCCGGCCAGCGGCGCGCAGATGCATCTCGGCGAAGCCTGGATCATGCTTAGCACCGCGCGAGCAGGCAGAGCGACCCCGGCGCAGATCGGCTACGGAACGCAGAGCCTGACCGTGTTCGTCGAAGATGTGGATGCGCACTTTCGCAGAGTGACGTCGGCTGGCGCCAAGATCGTAGAGGACCTCCACGAAACCGTGTATGGCGAACGGCAGTACGGGGTCGAGGACCTTGATGGCCACCGCTGGCTCTTCTCACAACACGCCCGGGACGTGAGCCCTGACGAATGGGGCGCGAAGATCGCCGGGCGCTGAGGCTCGCTATATGCGGCCAAGGCCCCAATTTCCACAGCGCGAAGTGTTACACTTTGAGGCGATCCCGCTGCCCGAGGCGAGAACTTGTTTCACTTGAAGGAGAGATCACTTGAACTACTACGGACCGAAGGACTTGGCCAGCAGTTTTCGCACCGTTCGGAAGAATACGATTACCATCGCGCAGGAGCTTCCCGAGAAGGATTATAGTTTTCGTCCCACGCCAAACACCCGCAGCGCCGGTGAGTTGCTGGCGCATATTGCGCTGGCGCACACTTTTCAGCACCAGATCCACGCACAGGAACGCCGGACAACACTGGTGGGCTTTGATTTTCCATCGCTGATGCAACGTCTGGTGGCGGAGGAAAAGATGTCACGCAGCAAGGACCAGACACTAGAGATGCTTCGCAGCTCCGGCGAGAAATGGGCGGGTTGGCTTGATGGTCTAAGCGAAGGCTTTTTGGCCGAGCAGGTTGCACTGCCCCCGGGTGCGACGCCGGCCGCGAAAAGCCGTTTCGAAATGATTCTTTCCGTCAAAGAGCATGAAATGCATCACCGCGGCCAGTTGATGGTGATCGAGCGGCTGGTAGGCATCGTGCCGCACATGACTCGCGAGATGCAGGCCCGCATGGCTGCGGCTACGGCGAAAAACTGACCCGCGCCGGCTCGCCGATGGGTGTTCCTAGTCACCTGGGCCTGAGGCGGTCCTTGCGCGACATTCCGGTTTTCTGCGGCGGCGGTCCAGGTGTACTATCTGCGGAATCGTTCACCCCAAGCTAGGAAGGGAGCCATATGCGCGTTCTCGCAATTATCGCCGCCGGCTGCGTTGTCGCGTTGGGTTCGTGGGGTTGCGGCAGTGCCACGGTGTCTTCCACAAGCAACGGCGCGTCGCCGGTCGCACCGGCTGCCGCAAGTGGCTCGAAGGGCAGTATTGCCGGCTTCGCATTTGTGGATTCCTCAGTGACCAGCCAGGGTGTCGGCGCGAAACTTCCGGCCGGAACGAAAATCTATCCATCGGGCTCGAACATTACGGGAACCGAAGGGTGTCCGACGACGCAGTATCGGACCGATGGGCAGCCCGTCGTGATCATTGATTACACCGGCCGGCCGACGGCCGGAAGCGTTACGGTGACGCGCCATCCGGCGACGGGCGGCGATTTCGCAAACGCTCCCTACTATTTGGACCTCAACGCCGGACGCACGGTGCAAACTCTGGGGCCGATCTTTGACAACGGCACCTACGATGTCGTTTTCACGTATGACTTCAGCACAGGCAAAGGCCAGACGACCTCGGCGAAGTTCGTGCTCGCGCGCAGTTGCGGCTCGGGCGGCTGACGGCTGAAGCGGCCGATTGCGCGAAAGTGCGCAGTGCAGAGCAAAGCAGAGTCCTTCGTCGACAGAACACCCCTCGCCTGAAAAGCGCCGCATTCTTCCTGAATAGCCGAGACAAGAAGAATTCTAGAGGCGCGCCACCGTTTTTCCTCTTGACTACCATAGGGGAGTATAGTACAGAATAGTTGATTGAGATGAGAGGCCCGGGTCGATGGGGTCGATCTCACGGCCCATGTCATCGGCGCGTAACCTGCGATTCATGGGACCGTAAACTGCGTCGCTCGCCACCGTTGATATAGTTCCCGCGACTGTGCAGCGAGCGACTTGCTGTCTTGCCACTTCCTTCAAAGCGGTCCTGTTTTTGGAGGCAATAAGCCAACTGAATCTTGCGGGCCACGAGGTGATTTCATGAGGCACAACGGCGTCGAAACACTCGTGTTGTGTTCCATCTTGGGTGTGATGCTCGTCGGTTGTGGCGATGCGAAGAGCGATCCCAATGCGGGGGCACCTCCCCCGCTAAAGGTCGAGCGCGCCGGAGATCCGAATGTATTTCAGGTGGAGCGTCCTGACCAGTTTCCTCTGACGGCAGCCGCCGAGCATGAGGCTACGTCACAGCTCCGGGTCACGGGAACGGTCAATCCCGACATTTCGAGAACCGTGCCGGTGATTTCTCTGGCTTCCGGGCGTGTCGTGCAGATTGCCGCGCGCTTGGGAGACACCGTCAAGAAGGACCAAGTGTTGCTGCGCGTGCAAAGCTCCGACATTTCCGGCGCATTTTCCGATTACCGGAAAGCTTCGGCGGACGAACAGCTGGCCAGCACCCAATTGGAGCGCGCCACGCTCCTCTATGACAAAGGTGCAATTTCGCTCAACGATCTGCATGTCGCGGAGAATACGGAGGCCAAGGTGGACGTGGAAACCAGCGCCGAAAAGCTTCGTGTGCTCGGGAATACCAGCCTGGATCAGCCTTCCGGCATTGTCGAGATTCGCGCTCCGATCTCGGGAGTGATCACCGACCAGCAGGTTACAAACGCGGCGGGCGTTCAGGGCCTGGCGTCACCGAATCCGTTTACGATCTCTGATCTGACTTACGTCTGGATTCTCTGCGACGTGTACGAAAACGACCTTTCCAACGTGCACCTTGGGGAAAAAGCCGATATTCACCTGAATGCCTATCCAGCGAGAGTGTTCACCGGAGTCATTAACAATGTCGGGCCGATTCTCGATCCGAACATTCGGACCGCGAAGGTCCGCGTCGAAGTGCGCAACCCGGGCCTGATGCGTCCGGGCATGTTCGTCACTGCTACTTTTCACGGACAACAGAAGGAAGAACATGCGGCTCTTCCCACGACTGCAATCTTGCACCTGCACGATCGCGATTGGGTCTATGTGCCTGTGGACGCGAAGAGATTTCGCAGGGTGGAGGTTATTGGCGGCGACATGCTTGCTGGCGACATGCAGGAAGTGTTGTCTGGAATTAAGGCGGGCCAGATGGTCGTGGCTAATGCGCTTGAGTTCCAGAATACGGTGGAGCAGTAATGATCCGCGCATCTGTTGATTTCGCCCTGAATAATCGTTTCATCGTTCTCAGTATCGCCGTGCTTCTGTTTATTTGGGGCATTATCTCGTTCCAAAAACTGCCGGTCGAAGCCTATCCGGATGTTGCTAATACCTGGGTGCAAGTGATCACGCAGTGGCCGGGCCGCGCTGCAGAAGAAGTCGAGCAACAGGTCACGATACCCATCGAAATCCAGATGAACGGCATCCCGCACATGCAACATTTGCGCTCTGCGTCGCTGGCGGGCCTCTCGGTCGTCAACCTCATTTTCGATGACGACTCCGACAACGATTGGGACCGCCAGAAAGTGCTGGAACGTCTGTCCATTGTGACGTTGCCGCCCAATGTTTCCGCACAGATTGGCCCGGATTTCAGCCCGATCGGCTCTATCTATTGGTACACGCTAACAAGCAGCAATCCCAGTTATGACGTGATGGAGTTGAAGTCGCTACAGGACTGGGTCGTCAGCAAGTACATCAAGTCCGTGCCGGACGTCGTGGACGATTCGTCCTTCGGCGGCATCACGCGCGAATATCAGGTTCGCGTTGACCCCGACAAACTCGTTTCCTACGGCCTGAGCCTTGCGCAGGTGGAAACACAGTTGGCGAACAGCAACGCGAATGCCGGCGGCAGTTTCATCGAAGAGGGCGCGCAACAGATCAATGTTCGCGCCGTCGGTTTGGTTCGCGACGTCAACGACATCGAGAAGACGGTCATCAAGACGCAAAACGGCACAGCGCTTCGCGTGAAAGACATTGCGGTTGTCTCTCAAGGACCGAAGATCCGCCTAGGCCAAATCGGAAAAGCAATCCACCGAGCCGATGGTGTGGTTCTAGATGACAACGACGTTGTGGAAGGCATCGTTTTCATGCGCAAAGGCGCGGACACCGCAACCACCCTGGATGGAATCCATGCCATGGTCCAGCGCTTGAATGAACAGATACTTCCTCGGGGAGTGAAGATCGTTCCCTACCTGGATCGCGACGATCTGGTGCATTACACGACACACACCGTGATGCACAACCTCGCGGTGGGAATGATCCTGGTCGTGATCATTCTTTTCATTTTTCTTGGAAACGTGCGCGGAGCAATTATTGTCGCGCTAACGATCCCCTTCGCCTTGCTCTTCGCCTCCATTTGCTTGGATTTGCGGCATATTTCGGCAAATTTGTTCTCCCTGGGCGCCTTGGACTTTGGCATGGTGGTCGATGGCGCCGTGGTGATGGTTGAAAACATTGTCCGCCACTTGAATCGGAAAGATGCGAGGCCAAGGACCCCGCTGGAGCAAGTTAGGCAAGCCGCACACGAAGTGCAGCGGCCCGTCTTCTACGCTATCGCTATTATCATCACCGCATACCTTCCGATCTTCACGCTACAGCAGGTCGAAGGAAAGTTGTTCAAGCCGATGGCTTGGACGGTCGCTTTCGCTTTGCTCGGCGCCCTGATGTTCTCCATGCTGATTGCGCCGGCGTTGGCGAGTCTCTTTTTTCGGTCCGGTGTGAAGGAATGGCACAACCCGGTAATGAGTTACTTGACGGCACGCTATAGAACTGCGGTTACTTGGGCAGTTCGGAAGCGCGCGTTCACGGTTGGCGTGGCTGGCGTTTCCTTTGGATTTGCCGTGTTCCTGGCTTTTGGAGGCGTGATCGGCTCAGAATTCCTGCCGCACTTGGATGAAGGGGCCGTCTGGGTTCGTGGCACGTTAGCGCCCAGCACCGGACCTGTCGAGGGGGCGCGTATTGCGGAGGAAGCGCGCGAAGTGCTGTGCTCCTTTCCCGAAGTTCCCCAGGTAGTGGATCAGGTCGGACGCCCCGACGACGGCACCGACACAACGGGCTTCTTCAATACGGAATACTTCGTTGACCTTCTCCCAAAAGAACAATGGCGTCCGGTGTTTCACCGGAACAAAGACAAGCTCATTGCCGCCATGGATCGCGAACTGGAAAAGATGCCGGGAGTTATCTGGAATTTCTCTCAGCCGATTTCAGACAACCTGGAGGAGGCTGTCAGTGGTGTCAAAGGCGCGTTGGCGGTGAAGATTTACGGGGACGACCTCGAGACGCTCGAAGCGAAGGGCGACGAGGTTGTCAGCGTTATGCGAAATATCCGGGGCGTTGAGGATCTCGGACTGTTCCGCGTCCTTGGCCAGCCGAATCTCGATTTTGAGGTGGACCGCGACGAGGCGTCCCGGTATGGCATGAACGTATCCGACGTACAAGACGCCATTCAAACCGCGGTCGGCGGCAACGCGCTGACCCAGGTGCTCATAGGAGAGCAGAGATACGACCTCGTCCTGCGCTACTTGCCCGAATTCCGTGATACCAGAGAAGCCATCGAGAAAATTCGCCTGCTCTCACCAACGGGTGAACGTGTATCGCTCGCCCAACTGACGAAGGCCAGGGTGTCAGATGGCGGCTCGGAAATCTATCGCGAGGCGAATTCGCGGTACGTCGCCGTCAAGTACAGCGTTCGCGGAAGAGACCTAGGCGGCACGGTCGAAGAAGCGATCAAGAAGGTTACGGCTGCAGTGAAATTGCCGACCGGATACACCATTGACTGGGCGGGCGAGTATGAGAATCAGAAGCGCTCGCAGCACCGGCTCCTAGTCGTGCTGCCGGCTACAATCCTGGTCATCTTCGTGATTTTGTTCGCGATGTTCAAATCCATGAAGTGGGCGCTCCTGATCCTCACAAACGTGGCGATGGCCCGTCTCGGGGGGCTGCTTGCCCTGTTCATCACGCATACGAACTTTAGCGTCTCCTCCGGCGTCGGATTCCTCGCTCTTTTCGGTGTGTCCGTGCAAACCGGTGTCATCATGCTGGAGTACGTCAATCAACTTCGAGCGAAGGGTTACTCGATTGAAGAGTCCGCGGTGGAAGGAGCTGTTTTGAGGCTTCGGCCCATCATGATGACGATGTTGCTAGCCACTCTGGGGCTTTTGCCAGCAGCGCTCTCACATGGAATTGGGTCGGACTCGCAGCGTCCATTTGCAATCGTGATCGTCGGGGGCTTGATCTCCGACTTGGTGATGAGCATTTTTCTCTTGCCGACGCTCTACGTCTGGTTTGCGCGCACTGGTGATACGCTTCCGGAACCTGAGGAGGCCATCTAACGAGCGGGAAGGGACTCCAAATATGAAAAGAAGCGAAGTTTGCGCGCTAATCGGAGAAATAGGCATTATTCCTGGTATTCAGGTCTCTTCCGCGGAAGACGCGCATTTTGCTGCGGAGTCGGTTGCGGCCGGCGGAATACCCGTTGTAGAAATCACCATGACCGTGGCCGGAGCGGTGGAATTGATTTCCCACTTGGTTCGCTACCACCCCAAAATGATCGTAGGTGCGGGAACGGTGCTCGATACCGAGATGGCGCGCCTTTGCGTGGATGCCGGCGCCAGTTTTCTCACCAGTCCCGGATTGAATATGAAGATTGTTGAGTTTGCCGCCAAAGAGGAAGTCGCAATGCTTCCCGGCGCGTTGACTCCGACCGAGGTAATTGCGGCCTGGCAGGCGGGGGCCGATTTCGTCAAGGTGTTTCCTTGCGCACAGATCGGCGGTGAGGGCTACATTCGAGCCTTGAAGGGGCCGCTGCCTCAGATTCTGCTGATCGCGGCAGGCGGCGTGAATCAGCAGACGGCGGCAAATTTCATCCTGGCAGGCGCCAGTGCCATTGGCATCGGCGCAGAATTGATTCCGACGGAGGCCATTGAGCGGCGCCAGTCCGAGCGAATTCGGGAACTTGCGCACCGGTTCCTGGGTTTTGTGAAAGACGCGCGTCAACGACTAGCGCCAAAGAAGGAGATTGATGTTGCGGCCAGAAGTGATTCTTGGAAGTTCCACAAGCATAGGCCCACGGGATAGACAGCCGCTTCTTGCTGTCCGGAGGTAAAATGAATACGATACTGCGCAGGGTAACCTCGAAGATGTCACATCTTTCGCGCGAAAAACTGGACTTAGCGAACCGGACCAAGAAGATTATCGGCCAACTGGAAAGTGTGCTGCGCGCCCTCGATGAAGATGAGCAATGCGCGAACATGCTGCAGAGACTTGCAGCCGCACGCGGGGCAATCAACAGTCTTATGGGCGAGTTGTTGGAAGACCACGTTCGAAATCACATGCCGAAACACTCAAAATCCGCTCAGGAAGCTGCCGAGGATGTGATTGATATTGTCAGAACATACCTCAAGTGACCGCAACCATTTGAAGGGGCAGCGGCTGGTTCGGGGAAGCGCCATGCCACCGTCAGAAAACTGATGAGCTAGGCCTATAGGCCCGGCCGCACCACGAAAACTCAGGGCCCGCGATCTCCCGCAGATCACGTAGATTGATCCGCCTCGGCCGATCCTGCTCGCCGCGAGCAACCATTTTAGAGACGACCTGTAAGTATCGGAATCCTAAATAGTTAGCGGATCCGGGCGTCTGATCCAGTATGAATCTGAAACTTTCCTTGATCTAAAGCATCTTTATATAAAGGCAAATGAATAAAGATGCCTCAAGCAAGACGGCACCGAGCAATCCTGAGCCGAACGATCCGGAGCGAGGGGGCAGCGCGGTTCATCTATGGCTGGTGCTGTGGAAGGCCGCCCGCACCCTCGAAGCCTACGCAAGACAGAATATTGAGAGGCTAGAGATTTGCCAGAGCGATTTTGCCGTGCTCGAGGCCCTGCTGCACAAAGGGCCGCTCACGGTGAACGTCCTCGGCACCAAGGTCTTGCTCACAAGCGGCTCGATTACGACCGCGGTGGAGCGGCTCGCACGGCGCGGCCTCGTTGAGCGTCGCGCCGATTCGAAAGATCGCCGCGCCCGCATCGTGCACCTGACGGCTCGTGGCCGGAAACTGATTCGCGAATTATTTGCCAGGCACGAGCGCGCTATCGAACGAGCAGTCTCGATGCTGACCCAGGACGAGCGGCGCGTGGTGACCGACCTGCTGCGGAGGTTGAGACAAGGCGCCAATGAACTCTTAACAGATCGTACGAACCGCGCCGCTGGCCAAGTTGCCCGGCGCGAAACACTGTAAGGAGAAGACATGACAGATTCGAAGCAAGTTCTTGGAATATTCGGGAGCGGCTCCACGCATTGGGTGGGCGACGGCTTCCATGTGCGTAATATCTTTCCATCCAACGGCATCGAGAACGAGGTGAACCCGTTCCTGATGTTGGATTATGCGGGACCGGGTTACTTCAAGCCCACGAGCCGCCCGCGCGGCGTGGATGAGCATCCGCATCGCGGTTTCGAAACGGTGACCATCGCGTATCAAGGTGCGGTGGAACATCGCGACTCGAGCGGCAACTCCGGCACCATCGGTCCCGGCGACGTGCAATGGATGACCGCCGCATCGGGAGTGGTGCACGAGGAAAAGCACGAGCGCCAGTTCGCGGAGCAGGGCGGCACGTTCGAAATGATCCAGCTTTGGGTGAATTTGCCCAAGGTGTACAAGATGTCGGCGCCGCGCTATCAGACTTTGCTAAAGGAGCAGATCCCGGTTGTGCAATTAGGGGCGGCGGGATATGCGCGGATTATCGCCGGCGGATTGAACGGCGTGAATGGTCCGGCCAAAACTTTCACGCCAGTGAACGTATTCGACGTGCGCCTGAAGGCGGGCGGGCAGACGGAGCTGAATTTGCCGGAGGGTCACAATGCTGCGCTCGTGCTGCTGAAGGGTGACGTCGTGGTGAACTCCGTGGAAGAGCTGAGTGGCGAAGCGAAGCTCGCAGTGCTGAGTGCGGAGGGTGGGCGCGTGTCGCTTGACGTAAAGAAGGACACGATCCTGCTTGTCCTTAGCGGCGAGCCGATCACCGAGCCGGTAGCAAGCTACGGTCCGTTCGTGATGAACACCGAGGATGAGATCAGGCAGGCCGTGACCGATTACAGGGCAGGCAAGATGGGCCATTTGCACGGATAAGTTGAAGAGAGGCAGTGCCAGGGCCGGCGACATCGCTTTGTATTCGATTTTCGCGATGATCGCCGGCTCGCTTTATTTTGGCGCCAAGCCGCGCGGAAGCTACTTCAGTCCGCCTTCCAAGCGCCAAGCAGGCGCCGCACCAGGACAACTTGTCCCAAGTGATATGCGTTGTGATCGGCGGCGAGCAGAGCTTCGCGGAGAAGCGTCTGTCCGGTCCCGTGGGGAATGCGCGCGAAAAGGTTCTTCTTTGGATTCGTTACGAGCTTCTTTATAGCCGCGAGATCCTTCGCAAAAGATTTCAGGCTCTTTTCCCAAGCTGTTGCGTTCGGCGGTTCAGGACTCGCGGGCCAATATCCTTCCGGCCACTTGGGCGAGACGTGCTTCGCATCGCGCGAGAATTCCAGGATGTCCCACTGCCCGATGCGCAGGTGCTCGAGCAGTTCCCATGCGGAATGCGGCAGTTTCTCCGGCCGGATGCCGCGAAGCTCGACGGGCATATCGGCGAACGTCTTTTTCCAGTTGGCGTGCGCATGCCCGCCCGAAAGCAAATCTTGAAGCTCGTCTCGCAGAACCTTTTCTTTCATAGGTGTCCCCTCATCGATTGAACGGGTGTTCGTTGATCCAATGAAATCCCCGGCTCTTGAGCAGAAACTTCGT